>Ga0233431_1004548_pt1 | contig 14720 bp, 14 predicted proteins | sample SI_118_April2016_FD_179867 | JGI IMG/M metagenome (GOLD analysis project Ga0233431, IMG submission 179867) | Seawater microbial communities from Saanich Inlet, British Columbia, Canada - SI_118_April2016_200_MG | ecosystem: Environmental > Aquatic > Marine > Inlet | place: Canada: British...
CTGCTGGTTCTCTCCATGCTCCCCGTGATTTTGAACGGGAACCAGATTGTCTATACCCTGGTCGAGGTGGTGCCGGGGGTGGCCATTCGGTTTCGTGTGGATGCACTGGGGTTGCTGTTTGCCTGCGTGGCAGCCTCCCTCTGGATTGTCACCAGTGCCTATTCCATCGGGTACATGCGGGGGCTTAAGGAACACAGCCAGACCCGCTATTTTATCTTTTTTGCCCTGGCCCTTTCCGCCACCATCGGTGTGGCGTTTTCCGCCAACCTGCTGACCCTTTATCTCTTTTACGAAATGTTGTCCCTTGCCACCTATCCTCTGGTGACCCACCATCAGGACAAAGAAGCGCGGGCATCGGGCCGAAAATACCTGACCTACATTCTGGGTACTTCCATTGGTCTGGTGCTGCCGGCCATGCTGGTCTGTTACCATCTAACCGGGACCCTTGAATTTTCCGGCCAGGGGTTTCTGGCGGGCGCCTGCAACCGGGGGCTTGCGGGGGTCCTGCTGGTGTTTTTCATCTTCGGGTTTGCCAAGGCGGGTATCATGCCCTTTCACGGATGGCTGCCGGCCGCCATGGTGGCCCCGACACCCGTCAGCGCACTCCTCCATGCGGTAGCCGTTGTGAAGGTGGGGGTTTTCAGTATCGTCCGCATCATCACCGGGGTGTTCGGCACGGATTTCTTAGCCCAATTGGACCTGGGGGTCGTGATTTGCACCATTGCGTCGGTGACCATTATCGTGGCGTCGCTCATTGCCTTAAGCCAGGACAACCTCAAGCGGATGCTGGCTTTTTCCACCATCGGCCAGTTGTCTTATATTATTCTGGGGGTGGGTCTTTTGTCCCCCAAAGGGATTACCGGGGGCATGCTCCATATCGCCATGCACGCTTTTGGGAAAATTACGCTCTTTTTCTGCGCCGGTGCCATATTTGTGGCCACCGGGAAACGGAATATCAGCGAGATGGTGGGTATTGGTAGACGAATGCCGTGGACCATGGGCGCTTTTTTTGTGGGGAGCCTGAGCATTATCGGGCTTCCGCCCACCGGCGGTTTCATCAGTAAATGGTATCTGGTGCTGGGAACCCTGGAAGCCAACCAGATGACGTTTCTGTTTGTGCTGCTTTCAAGTTCCCTGCTCAATGCCGCTTATTTCATGCCGGTGGTTTACCGGGCTTTTTTCCCGCCGCCGGGTACGGCCATGTTCGAAAACAGGGTCCAGGAAGCGCCCATATTCTGTATGTCGCCCCCGGTGATCACCGCCTTTATCTCGGTAGTTCTGTTCTTTTATCCCGAGCCTTTTTTCAGACTGGCGAGTATGGCGGTTCGGTTTATTGGGGGAAATTAGGAGCTTTTAAATGACGGATGACCATAAAGAGATCATGGAACTCAGCCATGAACCGGTGCCGGGATATCGCGGGGCGTTTTATATTTCTATCACAGTGGGTTCCCTGTATCTGGGCTTGATCCTTTTGTTCACACTATGATGATCGTTTACGGTTTCCAGTTTACGGTTGACGGTTAAAAAACAGGAAACTGTCAACCGGCAACTTTTTCATCCAACGAGGAAATTACCATGCAGAAGCCCGCAGTGATGGAAGGAAAAGAACAGAAAACCGAAAAAAAATATTTGTTTGATAACCCGAAAAACGTCAAGATCCTGCTGGGCTGTTTTTACGCGTCCCTGGTGGTGCTGCTGCTCATTGAATTCCTGCTCAGCAAGCACCCGCATTTCGGCTGGGAAGCCTGGCCCGAGTTTTTTGCGGTCTATGGGTTTGTGGCCTGTGTGGTCCTGGTGATTGTGGCCAAATACTTTTTGCGGCCCCTGGTGAAAAGAGACGAGGACTATTATGACTGATGCGGTTCCTCCGGTACTTATTTTCGTTGTGGGCGCATTGCTGCTCCCCGTCATACCGGGACGTTTCAAAAGCGCCTGGATGCTGCTGATTCCGGTGGTCGGTTTTTTGAACCTGATGGTTCTGGGAGTGGGCACCCATTTCGAGATCAATTTTCTGGATTACCACCTGGTTCTGGGCCGGGTGGACAAGCTCAGCCTGCTTTTCGCCTATGTTTTTCATCTCATCAGTTTCATTGCTATTCTCTATGCACTCCATGTGAAGGACACCCTGCAGCAGGTGATGGGTCTCCTTTATGCCGGAAGCGCCCTGGGGGCCATTTTTTCCGGTGATCTCTTCAGTTTTTTCATTTTCTGGGAAATGCTGACCGTATTCTCCATTTTCCTGATCTGGGCGCGCCGGACCGAAGCCGCCCTGGGGGCGGGATTCCGGTATCTGCTGGTGCACGCGGCCGGTGGTTTGTGTCTGCTGGCGGGTATTGTGATGCATGTAAATCAGACCGGTTCCATACAATTTGATTACATGGGGTTGAACGGACCGGGGAGCTATTTCATTTTTCTGGGATTCGGCCTCAATTGCGCCTGGCCGCTCCTTCATCCGTGGCTCACGGACAGTTACCCCGAAGCCACCATCACCGGTACCATCTTCTTGAGCGCCTTTACCACCAAGGTGGCGGTGTATGCCCTGGCACGCGGTTTTCCCGGTACCGAGGTTCTCATCTGGATCGGGGCCATTATGACGGGATTCCCCATCTTTTATGCGGTGATTGAAAACGATTTAAGGCGGGTTCTCGCCTACAGTTTGGTGAACCAGGTGGGATTCATGGTGTGCGGCATCGGCATCGGTACAGCTTTAGCCATCAACGGCGCCGTGTGCCATGCCTTCAATGACATCCTGTTCAAGGGCCTTCTGTTCATGAGTATGGGCGCGGTCATGTACCGGACCGGGAAAATCAACGGAACCGATCTGGGGGGCTTATACCGGACCATGCCGCTCACCTGTATATTCTGCATGGTGGGTGCCGCGTCCATATCCGCATTTCCCCTTTTCAGCGGTTTTGTGAGCAAGTCCATGGTGATGGATGCCGCAGCGAGCGGTCACATGCGAATTGTGTGGTTTATCCTGCTGTTTGCTTCAGCGGGTGTGTTTCACCATGCGGGCATCAAGATTCCCTATTTTGCCTTTTTTTCGCACGATTCCGGCATGCGGCCCAAGGAAGCACCCATCCACATGCTTCTGGCCATGGGGATTGCGGCGTTTCTCTGTATTTTTATCGGTGTCTATCCTGCCCCCCTGTATGCCTTGCTCCCTTTTCCCGTGGATTATGTTCCCTATACGGCCCCCCATGTGGTGGGGCAGACCCAACTCCTGTTCTTCTCCGCACTGGCGTTTACACTGCTTCTGCGGGCCGGTATCTATCCGGCTGAAATCCGGTGCATCAACCTGGATTCGGATTGGTTTTACCGCAAAGGGGGAAAAGTCTTTTTCCAATTCTTCGATCGTATCTTGAACGGATTGAACCGGTTTTGCGACCGTTTTTTCATCAAAGGCATTGTCGGAACCCTTGTTGTCATCTTCAAAGACATGGCAGCGCGCCTGTCCCTGTTCGTCATGGTGAATATATGGCTTCTCATGGGGCTTCGGGGGGAACGGTTGAAGACCAAAAAATTGGACCTTTATTCGGATATGATGGGTGGCACCGTGCCCATCGGCATAGGGGCCGGTGTATCAACCCTGTTCCTCGTGTTGATTTTTATTTTCACCTAAAATGAAATGAAGTGGAGACCGTAACAATGATTGCGTTTGAAGATTTGAGAAAGATCCTCCTGCTGGAGAACGTGAGCGATTCCATGTTGGGAAAAATGGTTCCGTTATTACAGATGCGTGTTTTCGGAGAACGGGGGATTGTATTTCAGCAGGGAGAAGACGCGGATCTGTTTTACATGCTGAAAGAAGGAAAAGTGCTTCTGGAAGTGGATGCTTCTGAGGATATCAGCGTTTCCCTTGGCGCCATGAAGTCGGGTTTTTCATTCGGCTGGTCCGCTCTCATTCCTGGCGCAAGTTATAGCTCCACCGCCGTCTGCGTAGAACCCACCGAGGTCATTGCCATTCCCGGCAGAGACCTTATCCGGCTCATGGATGATGATCATGAAAATGGATATGGGATGCTGTGGAGAGTAACCGCCATACTCCACCGCCGCCTGGGCCGCCGCACCGGTCAGTTCTTGAGGGCCATTGAGCAGCATCCTGATATCCAGAAGATTTTTCAAGCCGATTTTGAGGGGCCCCATGAGTTTTTTGACAACATTTTCGTGAATTCACCCATTGGCATTTTTATTATTCAAGACAGGAAATTCGTTTTCGCAAATCCCGAATTCCAGAAAATATCGGGTTACAGTGAATCTGAAATTACCAACATGAATTCACTGAAAATTGTGCACCGGGATGAAAAAGAGTTTGTCCGGGAAAATGCCGCCAAGATGTTGAAAGGGCAACTTACGAACCCCTACGAACATCGGATTCTAACAAAGCAGAATGAGATCCGGTGGATCATTGAAACCGTCATATCCATTAATTACGAGGGACGAAAAGCTGTCCTGGGGTATTTCATGGATAACACCAACTGTGTGCATGCGCGGGAAGCGCTCACTATTTCAGAGGACAAATTTCAAAAAGCGTTTCGGTCCAGTCCCGACTGGTTTGTCATTTCTACGCTGGAAGGGCTTTACGTGGACGTGAACGAAGCCTTCTTGCGAACCACGGGCTATACCAAAGAGGAGGTCCTGGGCCGAAGTACGGTTGATATGGGTATCTGGGTCGACCCGCAAAAACGGGCTGAGATGCTGAAGGACATCAGTGAAAAAGGGGTTGTCCGCGACCTGGAAGTGGAATTTCGCATGAAATCCGGGGAAATCCGGCAGATGCTCTGGTCCGCTGAAGCCATCGATTATGGGGAAGAGAAATGTCTGATCGCCATGGCCCGGGATATCACCGACCGGCACCGAGCCCAGCAGGAACAATTGAGCCGTGAAAAACTGGAAGGGGTCCTCGAGATTGCCGGCGCCACCTGCCATGAAATCAACCAGCCTCTGCAGTATATGTACCTGGTCCTCAATGAAGCCATGAATAAAAACCCTGACAGCAAAGCCTTTCAGGAAATCAAAAAACAGTGCGACCGCATCAAGGAAATTACCCAGAAAATGGAAGGCATAACCGTCTGTGAATCCACCGATTATGTGGGAGGACAGAAAATGGTGGATATTTTCCAGTCCGCCAAAAACGGTGCATGCAGCTTGCCGGACCCATCCAAAGACAACCCGGATGAATAATTTTTCACTCCTAAGTTTGTGAAGGGTTTTGAAAAACGTTACGACTGTATGCCCGATGTCATGGCGACCCAGGGGTACGACACGGTTTACGCCCTGGCATATGCCATTCAAAAGGCCGGATCCACCGTACCGTCTGAAATGGCCAAGGTCCTCCGATCGGCGGACAATCTGCGGGGCGCCACCGGAAATATGCTGTTTTCAAAGGATGGAGACCGCGTCATGGACAATATCTTCATCAAGATGGTGGATGACGGACAATTCATGTGCCTCAATCCCGGGTCGGAGAGTGGAGGGCGAATGTCGGATGCCGGAGGACGGTGATGAGCAGCTCTGAGGTCAGGGCTCCAGGAGTGTAATTGTGCGTGAGGGAAACAGATGGTCACGAATCTGCTGAATAAATCCCGTGACATTTTGAAGATATTCGTCGATGGCGGTCGCATCAGGCATCACCAAGTCCACATAATCAAATTTCTGACGATATTCAAATACCATATTGTAGAGTTTTCCCGCTTCAACAGGAAAGACCCTGGTTTTGATATATTCGCGATTAAAATAACCTTTGACTTTTCCGTGCTTTGAAAATGCCACTGCATCACGTGCCAATAAAGCATTCACGGCATAAAACATCGCATAATAAATCCGGTTCATGGCCGGAATCAACATGGCATTCTCCCGTAATAGTCGAGCGGCCTGAAGCGATTCATCCGCACGTTCCAACCGATACACAATAATGGTGTGACGATCTTCCGGAGTCATATCCGAACCCCTTCCCTTAGAATATTGTGGTAGATCGGTAAATGGGCGGCATGGGCCTTGACGACCGTATCAGAGAGCACAATAACATCGATCAGACAATCATATTTGAGCTCTAAATCATAGGCCATATTATAGACGTCTTGTTCCATGTCTTTCGTGAGGTGAGCCACTTCTAAAAAGATGTCAATATCAGACTCTTCCGTCGCATCTCCCCGCGCATTTGACCCAAACAGGCGCATATCACTCAACGTATATTTCGCCGCCACGGCCTGTTTGAACTCGTGAATGATCTGAGTGAGGTGTTGTGTTCCCATCTGTTGTTCTCCCTTCTGAAAATATGGAGACATTCTTCATATATTGACATGCCAAAACCATAATGGGAAGAAAAAAGAATGCCAGTCAATCGCGAATAGACGCCTTGGGCAATGATCTTGGTGGTGCGCCCCAAGTGTGATAATACGGGCTACGCCCTGGCATATGCCATCAAAAAGGCGGAATCCACCGTACCGTCTGAAATGGCCAAGGTCCTCCGATCGACAGACAATCTGCGGGGCGCCACAGGGGGTGCTTTTTCGATCAGCTTGTTGCAGGTTTTCCGAAAAGAGTCTCTGTCCATCCGCTGCCCCCTGTTCCTGATTGATGATGAATGTCAATAAATGGATTATTCTGTGGCATAGGCTTTATTTATCCAGCTTTGAGTAATCCGCTCATAAACCCCATTTGATTGAATAAGCTTAATGCCTTCTTCATATTTTTGAAGGGCCCACTCTCCTTTGGGATGTGTTTTGCTGAATCCCATATGCAGCTCTAATTTTGTGCTGTGAAATGCGAGCGCAACTTCCCCTGTCATCCCTGCTTTCTCTATTATAAAGTCTGCAGGTTTTGTTTCATTATTCCACAAAATAACGGCATCAAGACGACCACTGCCGAGTTTCCTTATATTCATTTCTTCAGAGCGGGTTTTTTCAACAGCGATCTGACCCTCTTTTTCCAATTTGTAAAACATATCATCATACTCATACCCGATGACCGTTCCAACAATCGCTCCTTTTTTAATGTTTTCAGCGTTTGAAGCGCTTAAAGGATTTTCAATATTATGAAAATAACTGATATACGCAAAAAAAAGTGGAATTTCAGGAAACGTCATAATGTTTTCTACCTCGGGGATTTTTGCCATGTTAAAACATCCAACCGCTTCCCCGGTTTCCGCATATCTTTTACACCTTGCGTAGGGAACAACCTCAAAATCAACATCCACATCGACTGCGTCATAAATCGCTTTTACAAGATCATTGGCATAACCGGTACCATCCGCCTTGGACCAGGGGGCTGCATCATTTTCAACTAAAATCTTGAGCGTTTCCGTCCCTTCCGCAATTTGAGCTAACATGAGAAATATTACAATAGTCAAAGAAACAGGGAGCATCCGAAAAGTATGATGATGCTTCTTGTTTTGAGCCGAATTTTGCATCATTTTGCCATTGATCACTATGCTTGTGGCCTTCCTAATGGGTTCAAATAAGCCTTTGACCGACACCCCCAGATCCCCCCTGCCGGCGCCGTACCCACACAGGCGTTTTTGTTTTGACAACAGGGCGTAGAGGTATGCGAGCAGCAGTTTGAAACCGTTCAGTCGTGCCGGAACTGGTGAAAGGGCGAAAGGGAGATGTTACAGAAGTATGTTTTCCCGTTGCGGTGAATTTCAATATTTTCAGGTATCATGAGTTGGGGTCCTCTGATTTTCCAGACCCCCATCGGGAGTCATCACTTGTTGGTGTCTTCTAAAGGGTCTCCCCAATCCCCGCACCCACAATTTGCGGCGCCTCCGGATATAAGTTCCATATCTTCCTCCGTTAACCGAACTACCTCGGTACCGATCCTAGTCCATATTGTCATTTCCCCAAAACTGCTTCAATAACATTTCTAGGCCATTATTTAGTCAATGTCCATTATTTAGGGACTTTTTTCTAACGGAAAATTGGATAAAAATAAAACCCGCCGGCAATAAAGATTTGAGTATTTAAAAATAAATGGTATGTTTTTGTCTTAGCAGTGGGTAAAACAGGTTTCTGTTTAGGTGGAACATTGACCCCCATTTCAAAACGCTCTATGCAGTCGAAGTGCGACAGGTCGTACCGCTTAAGAATCGTCGGTGAAAAACGGGACTGTAAAATGAGGATTAACCGATAAGAAAAGTGCTCTACATTTTAGGCGGATTGAACGACAACGACGTGGAGTGGTTGATCGCGCGCGGAGAGCGCCGACGTCGGTAAAGACCCATAGGGCTGCGCGTGAGTTGGGTCGCACACGTTCTGACCATCCCCCGCCCGGCTTTGTCGAAAAAGTTGGAATCCGATGTGGGGTTTTCGGCGCGGTTCTACCATGCCGTGGCCCAGTTGCTCTCCTACCGCCTGCGGGATTACACGGCTCTGATCGCAGCCGAAGACGGGTCTCCGGTCCCCGAGTTGGAGAAAGAAGAGGACTTTCTCGGACTGGATGTTTTGGACAACGTCCATATGGCCGGTGAGCCTTTTTCCCGTATCATGCAGCGGTTGGCCGGGTAGGTAAAAAAGTGGTCTATACATCAAATTGCCGCATGGTTGCTTTGGTATCTTGAGGTCGCAATGCATGGGTTCTATACCCGAAAAACTGAATCGGTACCTGTTCGGCGTGCTTGCCGTGCTGGCACTGGTGATCCTCTCCTACATCAGCTCCGAAAATTTCCTTTTGTTTCATTCCCTTACGGAAGGCTTTAGCATCTGCATTGCCTTCTGTATTTTCGTGGTGGCCTGGAATTCCAGACAGTTTTCCGAGAACGACTACCTGCTGTTTTTGGGGTGCGCTTATCTGTTTATTGCTTTTCTGGACCTGATACACACCTTTGCTTACAAGGGCATGAACATTTTTACAGACCTTGGACCCAACCCCGCCACCCAGCTCTGGATTGCGGCCCGTTACATGGAAAGCGTCGCTTTGCTGGTGGCGCCCTTCTGGTTGACCCGCAGGTTAAGATTGGGCATGACCTCTTTCTGTTTCGCCATCCTGACGACCCTGGTTTTGTCCGCCGTTTTTTACTGGCATGTTTTCCCCGACTGTTTTGTGGTGGGATACGGGCTCACCCCTTTTAAGAAATTCAGTGAATATATCATCTGCTTGTTCCTCATGGGGGCGCTTGCATCACTCTGGTTAAACCGGGGCCTGATGGACGAAAAGGTCAATCATCTGGTCTTGGCCTCAATTGTGGTGACCATGGCATCGGAATTATGTTTCACCTTTTATGTGAGCGTTTACGGTTTTTCAAATATTTTTGGCCATGTGCTCAAAATCATTTCATTTTATCTGATCTACAAAGCCATTATCGAAAACGGGCTCAGAAGGCCGTACCATACCATGTTCAGTAACCTCAAGGAAAGCGAGGCACGGTACCAGCAGGTTTTCGATACCAATCAGGCCGTTAAACTGCTTATTGACCCGGGTGACGGGGCTATTATCGAAGCGAATCAGGCGGCCTGCGATTTCTACGGATATTCAAAGGAAGAGATCCTCACCCGGAAAATTACCCATATCAATATGCTCCCGCCCAATCAGGTCCATGAAGAGATGGCCCGGGCCAAATCGGAGAACCGGCTATTCTTCAATTTTCCCCATCGGCTGGCATCAGGTGAAATTCGGGATGTGGAAGTTTATTCAGGTCCGGTGAAAACGGGGGAACGAACGCTGCTGTTTTCAATCGTTCATGACGTTACGGATCGCAATAAAGCTGAAAAAAACTGAAGGAAAGTGAAAAGAGGTGGAAATCTCTGGCCCGGAGTTCGCCGGACCATATCCTGTTGCTGAACAAAGATTTGAATATCGAATTTGCAAATTTTGCGTCCCCGGGTCTTCGAGTGGAAGACCTGATTGGTACCAATGTCCTTCAATATCTCGAAGATGAGTTTCCCCAAAGAATCGGGGCGATCTTGAAAAACGTGATCAAAACCGGAGAAACCGGTCGTTATGAAACCACATACCGAACTCCCGATGGAGACGTCATTTATTACGAGTCTGTTGTGATCCCCAGAAAATCCGATGAAGATATCGTTGGTTTGACGGTCAGTGCCCGGGATATTACCCAGCAGAAGATTTCAGAGGAAGAGAAAAAGCAATTGGAGGATCAGTTGCGCCAGGCCCAGAAAATGGAGGCCATCGGCACTCTGGCCGGGGGCATCGCCCATGATTTCAACAATATTCTCGCTATTATCACCGGAAATTTGGAACTGGCCATGGAGGACTTGCCCCATGGTAGCCCCGTGGGTGAAAGTCTCCATGAAGTTCAGAAAGCCGCGTTCAGGGCCCGGGATGTGGTGAAACAGATCCTCAGTTTCAGTCGGAAAAGCGAAGTTGCCAAGGAAACCTTTGATCTGAAACCGGTGGTCACTGAATCCCTGAAGCTGTTGCGGGCTTCCATTCCCACAACCATTGAATTCCGTCGGGATATTTCGGAAGCTATGTGCCCGATACTCGGGGACCGCACCCAGATTCACCAGGTTTTAATGAACCTGTGTGCCAACGCAGCCCATGCCATGGAAGCGGAAGGGGGTATAATGACAGTGGGTTTGCGGATTGTGGACGGCGAGATGGAAGATGAGGCATTTGGTCTGGTACCGGGGCAGTACGTCAAGCTGAGCGTAAATGATACCGGTATGGGAATCCGCCAGGAAGTGCAAAAACGTATTTTCGACCCTTACTTCACCACCAAGGAAGTGGGGAAGGGCACCGGTATGGGTTTGGCTGTGGTGCATGGTATTGTGATGGCACATGAGGGACATATCTTTGTTGACAGTCACCTGGGAAAAGGAACGGTTTTCCATACGTATTTTCCAGCGGTTTTGACGAGGCACAATACCTATTCTGATGAAAGGGCAGCATTGCCCACCGGCCACGAACGGGTTCTCTACGTGGACGATGAACCCTCTCTGGCCAGGATGGGAAAGCTGATGCTGGAAAAGCTGGGGTATGGGGTGGAAAGCTTAACCAATCCTGTGACGGCCCTGGAATTTTTTGCGAGTCATGAAGAAGAAATCGACCTGGTGATTACCGACATGACCATGCCGCAAATGACGGGGGATCAACTAACCCGGAAACTCCTGGAAATTAAGCCCGATATCCCCATCATTATTACAACAGGTTTCAGCGAACGTATCAGTCAAAAGAATGCCCACGAAACAGGGGCCATGGCATTTGCGGAAAAACCCCTCTCCATGCGCCGTCTGGCCGAAACTCTCCGAAAGGTTTTGGACGAACGGTAGGAAAGGGTGGGGCAGGGGCTTTTGAATGTTGACCCGGATCAAGGAGGTGAACCGTGAAAAATGATGCGCTGAAATATATTTTGTCGCTTATTCTGGGTATTGCAGGCTTTTTTTATCTCACCGGGGGGGTGAATGCCCAAGGGATTGTCGTGGATCATACCTGCACCGATATTTCCCAGATTCCGGATACCTGGATCAATCAGGTGAAGGGTGCCCTGAAAGTCCATTACGCCCATACCTCCCACGGAGAGCAGATCTACACCGGGCTCGATCGGCTCTCCAGCAGCAACAATAAATATGCATTCTATCCGGATAACTGCACAATGCCGGCAACCAGTGAATATCTCTCCATGATGGAAGGACAGACCATCTCCGGTGACTGTGAAACCTACATCACGCCGGATTATTATTGGGAGGGCTCAAGCGCCCTCAATATCACCCGGGGGATGCTGAACACCCATGACGTCAATATTTCCATGTGGGCGTGGTGTACACAACTGGACTACTACAGCCGTTCAGAGGTTCAGGCTTACCTGGATGCCATGGCCCAATTGGAAAGCGAGTATCCGGGTGTAACGTTTGTCTATTTCACGGGAAACGCTCAGAGCGAAGACCAGAACCGGGTGGACCGCAACAACCAGATTCGCAATTATTGTCGCCAGAACAACAAAATTCTGTTTGATTTTGCCGATCTGGATTCCTGGTATGGCGGCGAACAGTATTCCGTAAACGGAATCCCCATGGAACATCCCCAATACAGCGGAGATGAAGCGGGACACACCACTTTTGGCAGCTGCGAAAACAAGGCCAAAGCCTTCTGGTGGCTTCTGGCGCGCATCGCCGGTTGGGATGGGGGTGGCGGTGTGGTGCCTTTTGCCCTGGATATAAAAGTCAACGGTTCCGATGAATCGATTTCGGTTCCACAGGGGACCCCGGTCTCCGTCCGGATCAGCGTCACTTCAGGGAGTTCCGTCGGCCGAAACGCCGATTGGTGGGTTGCTGCAACGACGCCTTTCCCATACCCGGGCAACTGGTATAGCTATGTTTACCCCACTGGGTGGCACGAGGGTATCAACCTGTGTATCCAAAATCCGATTATTGATCTTTCGTCTTTTGAAGTAATGAATAGCGCATTGCCCCCTGGGAATTACAGATTTTACTTTGTAGTAGATGATCCCGACGGTGTTGCTCAAGGGCCATGGTGGGATATTGACTGGGTGGATGTTGAGGTGGCGCAGTAGCGCGTCATAAAGGGGAGATCGTGGTAATGAAAAGAAGAACATTTCTAAAGACATCGGCTGTGAGCCTGGCATCGGCCCTGTTGCCACTGGGGGTTTCAAAAGCAGCAACAGAAGCGGTTGCTTCGAAAAACCAGACCCGAAATGGGGTCGATACGCCGGTCTTTTTAACCGGAATGGTCAAAGGATCAAGCGGAAAGGGATTCAAGACTGCGGTTCGCGAAGCCGCTGAAGCAGCGACGGATTTTTCCTGGTTGTCAAAAGGGGATGCAGTATTCATCAAACCGGCGCTGAATTCGGGAAACCCGTACCCAGCCACTACCAGCCCGGAAGCCGTCGCGGCTATGACATCCCTGCTCATTGAAAAAGGGGCGGGGAGGGTCGTTGTGGGGGACATGTCGGGGATAGAGCATGTGAAATTAACCCCTGAAGGGGTGCGGGGCAGTTCCAGGGAATTGATGAAATCCTGCGGTATGGCGGAAGCTGCCCTGGGGGCGGGAGCGGAGTTGTATTTCCCCGAAGAGGCGGGCTGGAAAGCCTTTTATGATGATATGCCGGTATCGGGTTCCCACTGGAAAGGTGGCCTGATGATGCCGAATTTACTGAAGGAAGTGGATCATATCGTGCTCATGCCCAGATGTGCCCGCCATGTTCTGGCCGGGAGTACCCTGGGACTCAAGGCTGCGGTAGGCTACTGGCGAACCGATACCCGTCTGGAGTACCATCGGGATGCCGCAACTTTCCAGGAAAAAACGGCCGAAGGCAATACCGTTGGGACATTGCTTGATAAGCAGCGTCTTGTGCTCACGGCGGCGGACAAGATACTCACCTCATTCGGCCCCGATAAGGGCTATGTTGTGCAGCCCGAAACCGGATTGGTGATTGCTTCCGAGTCGGTGGTCGCCCATGACATGGTTTCGCTGGCGTGGCTTCTGTTGAACAGGGAAAACATCCCTGAATCGGAGAAGGACATTTTCAGTGATCCCTATGAAAGCCAGTTCATCGTCACCGCGGGAAATCACTGGGTGGTGGGCAAGCTGGGAGGGTGGATGGCGGCCCTGACGCCGGAAGGCCTCACGCGAAATGATATCAACACCATCTGGGACGACCGGGTTCTCAACCGAGCTTACCAAATACTGGGTGGAAGACCGAAAATCAGGATGAAAACCGAAACCCGTACGGTCCCCGGGGAATTAAAAGAACGTCTTAGGGAGATGACAACGCCTGAGATTTCCTGAATCCCGAGCCTTTAAGCCCCGCTTTATTTCCGGGTTTTCAATGTATCTGCCGTCGTGTCCAATCCAAGGGCTCTGGCCCGTTTGGCCCATTGCTGTCTGGCCAGGGCCTGCATGTCCTGGACCTTGTCCATTTCATCCACAATTTCCAGGCCCAGCAGGGTTTCGACCACATCTTCAGTGGTTACCAGACCCTCGCACCCGCCATATTCATCGACCACCAGGGCGATGTGCTGGCGCTTTTCCAGCAAAAATCCGAACAGGCTCGAAAGGGACATGTTGCCGGGGACGGTTTTGATGTCCCGTTTCAATGTATGGAGTTTGACCAGACTACCATCCCCAGCCTTGTTGTCGAACAAGTCATTTTTGAGAATGAATCCGGTGATGTGGTCCAGATCACCTTCATAGATGGGCAGACGTGAGAAGGTTAGAGGCGATTTGGAATCGATGGCATCGGCCACGTTCATGTCTTGTGGAAACCCCACGATCACCGTTCGGGGTGTCATAATGTCGCTGGCTGTGAGGGAATCGAACCGGAACAGGTTCCGGATAATCCGGGATTCGCGCGGGTCGATTTTTCCGGCGCGTTCCCCGATGCGGGCCAGGGCGACGAATTCGTCACGGCTGAACACATGGGCGGTTCTTCCACGGGCCACCAGGCGGGTCAGTGCCTCCGAGACCCAGATCAGGGGATAGAGGGTCCATATCAAAATGCGGACAAATTGCGCCATGGATCCGGCCAGGTTTCGCCAGTGGACGGCGCCGATGGTTTTGGGGATGATTTCGGAGAGAAACAGGATCATCAGGGTCATGATGGCCGAAAACAAACCGAACCAGGCGCTGCCGAACACCACCGTGGCCTTGGCGCCCGAGCCGATGGCCCCCACCGTATGGGCGATGGTGTTCAGGGTGAGAATGGCTGCCAGGGACTGGTCGATGTTGTCCTGTTTCAGGCGTTTCAGCAACGCTGCAAGTTTTGGCTTTTTGTCATGAAGACCGGCAATGAAGGAGGGGGTAAT
>Ga0233431_1004550_pt1 | contig 14712 bp, 13 predicted proteins | sample SI_118_April2016_FD_179867 | JGI IMG/M metagenome (GOLD analysis project Ga0233431, IMG submission 179867) | Seawater microbial communities from Saanich Inlet, British Columbia, Canada - SI_118_April2016_200_MG | ecosystem: Environmental > Aquatic > Marine > Inlet | place: Canada: British...
AGGTGTGACCAGCTGTTTTTTATCAAAACCAAGAAAACTCTTACTTTTAACGCTAGCACATTTTGCTGTTCTTTAAAGCATTAATGCCTGATTTTTTGATGCGATTGCCCTGTTTAATCGTCAGGTCCGGCTGGTTGAAATACAGATTTTCCTGTATAAATTCATAAATCTGCCTGGCTTTGACCCTTTGACTTTCATGATTTTTTGCACCCATGTTCACCTACATTATTGACAGAACCTTGGTTAACTTGGTGAGCATGTTTAGATGGAGGAGCATGCCCTGGATCTTGATCTCCCCAGAAAGTAACTGTTTAATAACCGTTCTGCCCGCTTCGTCAAAATAATAGGGCAGTCCAAACTTGATACTGATAAAATTGAGACCCATGATTTTCTCAGATTCGGCCTTTACGGTGATATGAGGTTTTTTCTCAATGCTCTTTTCCAGCACCAACTGGCCCCCTGAGAAATTGAGATACAGTGTTTGTTCGAGATCTGTTATTTCAATAGCAACGACACCGAAGAGATTGTTGAATACCTTCTTTTTATGAGGTTTCGCCTCAAGATTTTCTTGAAGAAGAGAAGCCAGAATAGAAGAGAATGGAATCTCCTCTGCATTGTTGACCACTATATTTTCTGTCATGATTATCACTCCTGTTTATTTGTTTTCAATGACCGCCCCTGAACACAGAGGTTTGCATGATAAATTGCTAAGGGTTGGCTCAAAAATTACTTCACATTCTGTTTGCAAAATGTCCAGTGTTTTTAGGACTTTTGTAAATAGATTATGTGGAGTTGTTTTTGAACGATCCCTAAAAGAGATAAAAACACGATTTGTGATCGTACTGACGAGATCGTACTTTACTAAATAACATCACTATCAGGAGGGTCTTAGCTGCAAGAGCTGAACCATCTCTGATTGGATAATCTGAGCATTTTAAGACGCTATCTTAAGCTGGCTAAGTTCAAACAGTGCCAGTAAAGAGGGTTGAGTGAACTCTGCCGATAATGACAGAGATGGTTTGATAAAAATGATACCCCCACGAAGGAAGGTGTGTTCAGGGATAGATGCCAGTTTTGGCAGTCTTGCTGTCACAAAATGTATATATGCGAAATTCGACGGTTCAGACCGCCGGATGATTAAAAACCAACCTGAACGGGGGACAGTTTTCACCAAAAATTAAATGTGGCTTTTAATCAACCCAGGTATTTATCAAAGCCCATCTGATAATGCAATTTGCTGAAACTGCCGCCTTCCATTTTTATCAAAAGCTTCAGGTACTCAAAGCCTTCAAAAGGAAGAGAATACCTTTCAAGGCCTGGTTCTGTACAACTCTGGCACTGGGGAAATCGACCAATTGATTTTCGAATCTGGGAGGCTCGTTGAGACTTAAATATCATCTCAATATCCTGATCGCAGATATTTCCAACACTTTCATCAATCAGGGGGCAAAGAAACACCTCCCCGGTACTGCGAACAAAAAAGTAGTTGAACCCGCATGAGCAGGGCTTATTCATGACACCTGTTCGAAAGAAGTCAACCAGGGCTTTTCTATGAAAATCCCAGCTATCAGTATCCCCTGAATAAAACCGGATCAACTTCTTCCGGTCCGCTTCTGTAAATTCAAACTCATTTTTCTTGTTACGGTTCAGGTAACGTCCGCTAGTGATAATGAACGGGGAGACAATCTTAAATAGCCCGTGTTCATCAGCATATGTTGAGATACCATCCAGTTCATCAATATTCAATGGCAGAACCGTTGTCTTTATACCGATGATCAGGTTCGGATGGTTATTTCGCTTTTCTACCAGTCGTTGAATGGTTTTGTTGACCTTGTTCCAACCATTCTTGAAATTCCTGATCTTGTCATGAAGGGGGGTAACTGCATCAACAGCGCAAACAATCACCAGATCAATGCTGGCAGCCGTCAGTGTAGGTAGAATCTGATCAACGAATGACAAGATCCGCTCAGTCAGAAACCCGTTTGTTGTGATGGCAATGGATTTCAGGTTTTTAAGCGTGGATGTTTTAAGCGCACTTATTTCGGAGATCAATTCATGAATATCCTTTCGCAAAAACGGTTCGCCACCGGTTATGTCCAGCTCGATTAGTTCTGAAAACAGGGGGATTGACAATAGGCGAAGCCAGGCGTTAGCCGATAGAACCGGAATCTCTTTTGAGATCTTCCAGATATTGCACATGATACATTCGGCTACACAGTGGTGTGTGATCTCCAGGCTGATAGCCTGTGGCAACCCGGGATTTCCGCTTTGTCTCAGGATTCGATAGCAAAATCCATTTTTAAGCAGCCTGGAAGCTAATTTATATTTTTGGTTTTTTGTCACACCAGATCCATTGGAATGCCATAACCTTACCCGCCGGCAAGCGGCGGAAAGATTGCTACCACGTCACCATCCTTCAGCACTGTTTCGATCTTATCCGGCAGGGTAGTGTAATGACGGCCATTGACGATGATCTTGAAGAGTTGGCGTATTTCCTGCGTTTCAGGCTCAAACATCGTTTCAGATAGTTCCTTGCCAAACATCTCTCTCAGGCGATCAAGTAACTCACGGATAGTCATGAGATCTCCGTCTATAACGATTTCGCTTTGATTATTCGTCAGCGGGCGTAGTGTCAGAAAGCTTTTGACTGTAATACTCATTTTTCAGATTCTGATATAGATTCAGTTGATAACCTCACACGGTAAACCCAACTACGTCGGCTTTTGCCAGACAATATGGGGTATCAGGGGATTGTAACAATGCCGTTTCAGACATCCCCACCAGACACCCGCTTGATAGGATAGCTGCTCCATTGTAAAGCAAAGCAGAAATCCGGCAGGATTGAGGGACGGTTTTTTGATCCAGTAGTCGACGATTCCCACAACCAGATGGACACCAAGCAAAAATGCCACAACTGATGGAAAAACAGACCAGATCAGAAAGACTGCCACCAGGTAATATCTTGAAACAAACGAACACAAACTCAGAAAAAACGAGACGTATTCCCGGCAGACACTGACCAGCATCCTGGTGAGTCCGATGGTCACCCCCTGCCGTTTCATCACTCTTTTTCGGGAGGAGGCATCGACAACCGGAATAAGCAGGCTGAAAAGCAGTAGTGGCAAAGACATGAATCCCAGTGCCGCCCCGGCTACCGCTCCAAAAACGGAAGCTCGGACGGGAAAATAGAAGCGTTTGACTCGCGACCGGTGTTTTTTCTGTAACAGGGGTTCCGACGTTCCATAGTCAAACCGTCTCTGACAGAAGGGCTTCAGGCGGTTACGGTGTTTGTGATAAATTGCACCGGCAGGCCTGTATTCCAGATCAGATCCCCCATCTTGCATTCGCCAGCAGAAGTCTACATCCTCACCCACAATCAGTGCCTCGTTAAAACCGTTCAGTTCGTTGAACAGGGCCTTCCTGACCAGCAGGTTACAGGAGGGAACATAGAAAAAACGATCCTGTGGTTGAGACCTTATGATCCGGTTGCCCATGTTCAACGAAGAGTTTGTCGACTCGTATCGATCTATCAGATTCTCCATCGAAAACCCGTCAACTTTACCGCCCACTGCCCCGATCCTCTCGTCTAGAAAGGCCGGCACCAACTCGTTCAGCCACTCAGGCGTTGCCAGACAGTCGGAATCGATGAAAGCCAGAATATCGCCCTTTGCCTGCTGTGCGGCCATGTTACGGCAATAAGGTGCCTGACGGTTCTGTTTCTGTGTGATCAAGGAGACCGGAAATTCACGAATCACGTCCCGGGTATGGTCGGTAGAGGCATCGTCAATCACAATCACTTCCATTTTGTCCCGGGGATAGGCTACTGCTTCAAGGGAAGCCAGGCATTCTCTGATTTCATCGGGTCGGTTTCGAACAGGGATAATAATTGAAACTGTTGGATATTCTGACGGCGTGACAAAACCTTCCCTTTCCAAAAAGCCCCCCTCAACGAGCCGGTCCAGAAACCGCCGCAGCGGAATCGGATCATCTCCCATTAGCCCGGCTACCTGATCCAACATCACTGGATCACCTGTGGACAATCGATTTAGTACCTGATTCCAGTAGGGCTTCAAGACAACCACTTTTAATGGATAGTCCAATAACAGGGCCGGTGAACCATCCCGCTCAATAATCGTTGTCCCGCATTTCAGACGGTAGGATAAGGGTTTCACCTTTTTATGCTCCTTCATCTGGGGTATAAATATATCCGTTTTCCTTCAGAAAATGGACGATTTCATCTACCTGGCTGAACACATCACCTTCAAGCATTCGACCGGTTTTATCGATGCGGCTACCGGTAAGTAGTTGCTCTATCCGGTCAAACGCATTTTCTCTGCTGTCCGGTGCCGGAACGGATTTCGTGCGGGGAAGTGGTGCAAATACCCTTTTAACTCTAACCTTGGGTTCTTTTCCGACACCTTGATAAAACAGGGTTCGGATCGAATACTGGTCCGCCTGGTATTGAGTGCCAATGGTCGCCTGGCTGGTTTCTCCGCCCAGTTCATCGACGCTGATCACGGCAGGGAGTGCACATCCCCATATCTCGCGGGTTCCCTTTCCGCCCTTGCGGGTAACCTCCAGCGATTGCCGATTTTCCGCCATCGTAATTCCCACGGCTGCTGAAACAAAGGGCCGCTTAAGATAGTTGGCTAGATAAGCGGCCACCTGTCCATTCTGGCGATCCAGTGACTCCTTTCCGCACAGGACCAGTTCCGCTCCCAGCTCCAGTGCCGCCTTGGCCAGCAGTTCAGCTTTCATGGCAGGATCGGGGTCCGCACCATCTGTTCCCGCATCAATTCGATACAGATGATCCCCACCCAGGGCCAGGCATCGACGCAGCTCAACCTCCGCGATCAAATCACCGATGGTAATCAGTATGATCTCCGGATTCGATGAATGGTTATCGGACTTCAATCGCAGGGCGAGTTCCAGGGCCGACTCGTCATATGGATTGAGACGAAAAATACGGTCTTCCGGCGCAAGGTATTCATCTTCAGGATTGGAACCGGTCCTTGCATAGATGTAGTTAATCTGTTTAAGACAAACAAGTATTTTCATAGATGGCTCAGTCGAATTCAGATTTTATTGTATCTGTTCAGCTAAATTTCAGCGAAGCCTCAAAGGTATGGTGTTTCAAGAACCTTGGAAGCCAGGGACGGCTTCCCGGAACTCCAGGATGGATTTATGTGTTTCTTGAAATACCATACCTTTGAGGCGATCTCTGGTGAAAAGCTACCTTATATTTTCACCTATTTCATTGCGTTAGCGACAAGATCGATTAAATCTGCAACTCTGGGTTTTTTCTCAGCTTCGAGGCCGGATATCCCATCTTCCATCATCACCAGGCAGAAAGGGCAGGCAGTTGCCACCACATCCGCCCCGGTTGCCTGAACCTCTTCGGCACGCATCAGGTTAATATTGCGCCCCTGGTTTTCATGCAGCCACATGCGTCCACCGCCACCACCGCAGCAGAATCCATTTTCTTTGTTTCGCGGCATTTCGACCAGTTTCCCCCCCGGGATGGCTTTACCAATCTTGCGCAAGGGGTCATAAACCCCACTGCCCCTGCCCAGGTAGCAGGGATCATGTATCGAGATCGCCTGCCCGGAAAAAGGATAGGTCAATTCGATGCGCTGATCGTCGATCAGATCCTGGATCAGTTCTGTGGCATGCTGGACCTGGAAATCACCACCAAGATCCGGATACTCCTTTTTCAGTGTCTGGTAGCAGTGCGGACAGGCGGTCAGGATATTCCGGATACCGCGTTTTTTTAACCGTTCACTATTTTTCCCAGCCAGCTCCCTGAAAAGAGTTTCTCCACCGAGTCTCCTGGCCGGCTCCCCGCAACACAACTCCTCATTTCCAAGTATATCGAAGGGGACCTCAGCAGCCTTTAGTATTTTAACCAGCGCGCGCATTGTCTCTGCGTTCCTGGGGTGAAACGCCCCGGAACACCCCACCCACAACAGCCATGGTTCATCCGTCTCTTCAGACCTGACAGCGGGAAGCGATTCCCCCATCAACCAGTCAGTGCGGTGAGCCGCCCCCTTACCCATGGCATCCCCAAACATTTCAAGGTTGCGTATCATGGGGCGGGCCTCGTTCGGCAACTCTCCCCTGCCCAGAACAAGCCGGCGACGCATTAACGAAATCAAATCCATGGGCCTGCTGGATACCGGACAATGAGTTACGCAAGCCATACATTGGGTACAGCTCCATAGGATTTCTGGTGACACTGCCGCTTCCAGATCCTCAAGGGTTGGCGACTGCAGCCCGCTCTGCTCAATCCGCCTGAGGAGGTCCTGCATCATATTCCCGGGCAGCAAAGGCTTTCCGGAAATCGATGCGGGACAGTTGTCCACACAGTTACCGCAAGCAACACATGCTTCAACGCCCAACAGGTGACTGACGCCAGGTGGTTCCTGCCAGTCTGCCGCTATGGGGCTCCCAGGTACCGGAAGCCTTGGCAGCCGGATAGACCCGGCAGGCTGTCGATTCAAAATACCCAGCCCGCTTGAAGCAACGTGTCGCATAAAGGTATAGGGCATAACCACGAAGAAGATCAGCACCAGGTAAAAATGAAGCCGTATTGACAACTGCATAGCCAGGGGAGAACCCGGTAGAACCATTGACAGCATGTACCCGACAGGTGCCTTCCAGACCGGATCTCCCGTCGTTATCGCAAGCCTGAACCCCTCGGCCAGAAATCCGGACAGAAGTATCAATAACAACAGGCATAAAGGCAGCACGACCCGTCGACTGGTTTTACCAGATTCATGGTAGTGCTGATGCCGTAACCGCTTGAGGATGAAAAACAAAGTACTGGCCAGCATCAACGAACCAGCCAGATCAAGCAGCAGTGAAACCACCCCGGGATGTATGCCGAATAGATGACCATCCACCTGGTCAAGAAAAACAATCACCAGAAAAAAGGCAAATCCCCAAACCAGAAAGAGGTGAAACAGCCTCGTCCAATTCTTGTACCGAATCGGTCGGTGGCGCAGCAGGAATCCTAAAAGAGCCAGCCAATCTGAGTCCCCTCCGGATCCGCCGGCTTTTCTCCAGACGGCCCACCGCTTTCCCAGGGCAACCGACAGAGACAGCAGCGCCGCCACGACTACAAGACTATCCATTGCAATTAACACAACACTCTCCAGCAAACGTTATTACTATTTTAATACCGAAAACAGGTTTTTTCACCACGGAGACACAGAGCACAATGAGATCGCTAAGCAACTCTAAGAATCAGGCATAAAACTCATTTTTTTTGAAACAGTCGACGTAATCCGCCCCAAACAAGAAAGATGATCGAAAACTGGTAAATGAAGGCCACTGCGTATACACCCGGTTGTTTGTCCTCATCCGCCCGAGTGTGCATATACCCCAGTAGTGCGCTTTTTCCATCCTCATCCATATGACAATCGGAACAAACAGCCTCTGTCAGCTTAAGCTCCTCTCCATGTGCCCCTTGCCCCTGGTGACACCCAAGACAGTTGTCCATCGAAAAATGGTTTCCAAAATCCTGCTTGTTATGAGACTCGATTCTCAGGGACGGCAACCAGGATAGATATCTTAACTCCCCGCTCTCTTCTGGATGGCAGCTGTGGCAGGTCTGGGCAATTCTATCCGGATGAACAGTAGAGGCAGGATGAACCTTCCGATAGATCCGGTGACCTGAGTGACAATCCACACACTGGGGCCTTGAATTACGAGCGATGGAACCACCATGTCGATTTTTTTTCTGGTGACAGTCCAGGCAATCCACACGACCCGAACCTGGTTCGCGGGTGTGTGCCTCTGATTCAACACCTCGATGACAGTTTCTACAACTGAATCCGGCAGCGTGTACAGATGTCTGGTAGGTGGCTACATCCATCGTCAGGGGGCTGCTCCCACCAAGGTTGTGGCATTTAATGCAGTCGGCATCTTTATAAGGCAGTGCACTGCAGGTGCCCAGTGCCATAAACAACCCCATCAGAAAAACCAGACCGGCTGTCAGCCGGTTCAGGGAAAACTGTTTCATAACGCTCCTTCGAACTCCATTTTCATCCCTGGTTATCATCTTCAGCAGACCTTTTGATTTTCTCGATTAATACAGGCAGCAGTTCCCTGGCATCTGCCACAACACCAAGATCTGCAAAGCGGAAGATTCTGGCACGGGCATCGGTGTTAATAGCGATAACATGCTGCGATTTTTCCATGCCGGCTGTGTATTCGTTCGCTCCTGAGATTCCGCAATTAATGATCAGTTCCGGCACGACCGTCTTGCCGGTCTGTCCGATCTGCCTTTCAAAGGCAACAGCGCCCCAGTCCACCACCGGTCTCGTCGCTCCTACCGATGCACCCATTGTATCTGCCAACTCCTTCACCATGGCAACGCCCTGCTCTTTTCCCACGCCACGACCTGCTGCCACAATTATATCTGCATCCTCCAGGGCCATTTCAGCGGGAGATGCCTGCAGAACCTTCAACAGGCGGGTTGATCCGGATACAACCGTTTCATTCATCGTTTTGTGAACCATCTCCGGTTGTTTCCCATCATTCGGCTCCGCACTGCTTAAAACAGAAGGAATGAAGTTGACTGTCATCGGACTGTCCGGACCGTACAACTGCTCTTCAAATAAAAACCCGTTTGCAACAGGTCGTACAACTGAAATGCCATCCTCAGGGTCGAATCTCAAATCCACGGCCCGTGTAATCAGAACAGAATCTGTTTGTGCTGCCAGCCTCGGCGCCAGATCTCTGGTCTGACCGCTTTCTGCCATAAAAAAAACACCAGGCTTTGATGCAGCATACAGTTCCGCCAGCACCTGTACATACGTCTCCCCCTGGTAATGGTCCAATCTGGGATCATCACAGAGCACAACACGGTCAGCATCACAGAGCCCTGCCTGTTCAACAGATGCTTTCATCCCGGATCCAAAAGCGATCACGACAATATCTGTGTTCACCTGCAATCCAGAGCGCCACTTTGCAGCCTCTTCCAGCAAGCCAAAAATGCTGTCATCAACTCTTTCCTGATGATTTTCCAGCCAAACCCAGATCTCTTCCGTCATCACATTCCTGCTTTATACATGAACACAATTGGTTTCTAATTCTTTTTGTCTGCTTGAACAGATGGTTTCGTATAGCTGGCGTAGCATGCTTCTAGTATTTCCAAAGGGTGTTTTACCCGATAAACGGTCATCTGGTCGAGTTGCATCCGACAGCTGAGGCATTCCGTACTGAGAACATCCGGATTTGCTGACCTGACCTTTGTCACAAGTCGGCTACCGATCCTGAGCGAGTGTCGAAAAAAGTCCTTTTTGAATCCCATAATGCCACCGTTGCCGCAGCAGTATTCCCCGTTGATGGCTTCCACATCAGTACCACCGATCAACTTTAAAATGGAAACATAAGGCTGACCAATTCTTTGCTCCCTCTGATGACAGGGTGGAAAATAGGTGACCTTTCCCGGGGCGGGACTGAATGCCATATTCAACTCATCTTTTTCATACAGTCTCATCAAGTATTCGCCGGCATCAAATGTATGGTCTGCAACCCTGTTTCGTATTCCCGGATCCAGGGACGAAAAATAGTCGTTGCTCTTGACTACATGTCGCATGACCTTTTCTGAGACGTGGTAATACTCCTGCCCATCAGTTGTGAGGGTGTCTTTCTCCTTTGGTATCTTTAATATCCCGTCACTCGGCACCGAGTTTTCAAGTCCCGAAAACACACCGAATCCACCTGTCAGCATGACCTTCAGGAAATAGCCACACGTCGGACAAGAACAGACAATTTCATACCCGTCCTTGATTACTTCCGCCATCCGGTCCAGATTAAAAGAGGCCAGTGCGAGTGTCTTTTTACGATCTCCCTCAAGGAATGTCGGCATGCCACAGCAACGCTGGGGAAAGAAATGAACGTCACATTCATTTTGTTCTAATATGTTCACCAACGCCCTGCCAACTTCCGGAAATAGATATCGAGCACTGCAGCCAGCGAAGTAAGCCACTTTCCGCTTTCTGCCTCCATGGCGTCCGTCCCCGGCCTTTTTTTTGTTAAACCAGGTGTTGAGACTCTCTTTGCCGACTATCGGCATTTGCCGTTTTTCATGAATCCCGACAGCCTCTTGTAGCAGTTTGCGAGCCGTCTTGTTCTGCAACACAAAATTTGCAGCCTTTGGGAAAGCGCTGCTGACCCGGCCGATGAGCTCCACATTTTCGATAGCCCGGATTTTCAACGGCAGACCGTTCTTCTCCACCTGATCGGTTTTGTATTCAAGAAGTGCAGCCCTGATATCCAGACAGGGGCATGCGCCACAGAAGTTACACAGATCAGTCAGCCTATTCAGGTCGGCGGTCGAAATCTTCTCATTGGTGTCCCGTTCGCGATCGACAAGGGCGAACATTTCCGGAAAGACCAGACATGAAAAGCCCACCAGTTCCCGACAGGCTTCACATTTCCGGCATTTTTTTATTTCAAATCTAAGTCGTTTTTCGATGCCCATCAAATCCTTTTATATAAATCGCCCCACCATGTGACCCTCTGTGATTGCCATGTCCGTGAAACGCGGTGCCACACAATCCCCAATCCGGTGAAGTTCCCTGACCTTACCCTTTAATGCAAAAAAGAGTGAATCCTCCGCAACATTTCCAGCGGCCAGCACAATGGTGTCATAGTCGTTAAAATCAATCATTTCCTCAGAATAGACATTCAGTCCCTGTACATTCAGGCCGTTGATTCCCAAAACGGCAATGTCCGGCGTATAGGTCACCCCTTTGGTCTCAAGACGCCTGCGAGTCAAAAACAGGTCCTGCAGCGGTCCCAGCTGGGATCCGGGAAACAGTGACGGCATAATCATATGTACAGACTTTCCCAGGTCGGCCAGGAATTCGGCCGTTCCGGTACCCTGGTGATGACCGTTCAGGTCGATGAACAGGATCCTGTCACCAATTTCGACCTCTCCGTTCAGAACCTGGACTGTGTTGACCACATCCGGAGATTGGTACTCCCCAGGGAAAGGATTCGGTTTGGGATATGAGCCGGTGGCCATGACCACTACATCCGGATTTTCATTCAGTATCAGCTGTACATCGGCGCTGACCCCAAGCCTGAGATCAATATCCAGTTGATTTACCTGGCTGCTGAGCCAACGGGTAACACCAGTTATCTCCTGTCGTCCCGCTGCTTTGCCGGCCAGGAGATTCTGGCCGCCGACTTCGACCTCTTTTTCGAACAGAATCACGCGGTGCTTTCTCAGGGCCGCCACGCGAGCGGCCTCCAATCCCGCAGGCCCACCACCGACAACGACTACTTTTTTCTGCGTTTTGCAAGGCTGCATGGTACCGGTTCCCAACCGGATCTCATTGCCGGTCACCGGCGTCTGCATGCACCCAATGGTATACCCCAGTCCCATGCGACCAATACAGCCCTGGTTGCAGGCGATGCAGTGGCGGATATCGCTGTCCCGATCATAGCGGGCCTTGTTCGGTAGTTCCGGGTCGGCGATCAGCCCCCGCACCATGTTCACCATATCGCCGTGACCATCCTCCAGTATTTTTTCCGCCAGGTGCGGATCGTTAATACGGTTGGTAGCGTAAACAGGCAGACTGACGACGGACCGGATTCCGGCAGAGAGGGGAAGTGTATACGCCAAAGGGGTATGCATGGAGCCCTCAACCAGAAACAGGTTGTGAAAGGTGCCCAGGCTGATATCGAAAAAATCGATCTGCTCGGTCTGCTCCAGCCGGATCGCCACCTGTTTGGCGTCTTCGTGGGTCAACCCGCCCCGGGGATGCATTTCATCCGCATTCAGCCGGACGCCAATCGTAAAGTCAGTGCCCACTGCCAGGCGCACACTTTCGATCACCTCCAGGGCAAAACGCAACCGTTTTTCGAAACTGCCGCCGTATTCATCAGTCCGCTGGTTGGTAGCAGTTGACAAAAACTGCCGCACCAGGGAGCTGTGACCCAGCTGGATTTCAATGCCATCAAAGCCTCCTTCCAATACATATTGAGCGCTTTTGGCAAAATAGGCGATACACTCCTGAATATCCTCAAGCTCCATCTCCTTGCAAGTTTCCCGAAACAGGGGATCGGCTCCTGCAGAGGGTCCCCAGACCGGCAAGCGCGAATGTTTTCCGTCAGCCTGCATCCCGTTGTGATTGAGCTGAGCAAAAATTCGGGTATCAAACTGGTGTATGGCAGCGGTTAACTTCTGGAATCCGGGAATCACTTCCGGCTTGAAAGCGTCCACCAGCTTTTCATAAGCCAGATCAGATGGATGGACGGTCAATTCCTCAGTGGTGATCAGTCCGCAACCGCCCCGTGCTCTCTCGGTATAATATGCGATATGGGCGTCACTGATGCGATGGTTTTCCGACAGGTTGGTCAGGTGAGCCGCAAAGTTTATCCGGTTCGGAACCACTACACTGCCGATTTTCAAAGGAGAAAACAGGTATTTGTATTCACTCATATCTGCTCCCCCGTCTTCCTGCCTTCGTATATGGCCATTTCGATGTTGCGTGGGGCCACGCAGTCTCCGATCCGGTAAAGCTCCCTGACCTGCCCTTTCAGCTGATGATAAAGATCGTCATCCACACGGCTTTGCATATCCAGGACAATGGTATCATATCCCTCCAACACTTCTTGTTCATTAGTGTAGTTTCGTCGAACATGAACCACCCCTTGTTCGATCTTCTCAACGGACAGGTCGGTCCTGAAGGTTGCCCCCTTTTTCAGCAACCGCTGTCGGGAAGCATACAGGTCCCCTATTGCCGCCAATTCAATACCGATGAACAGGTCGCTGGTGATGATATCAACTTTCTTCCCCTGGTCGGCTAGCAGCTCTGCTGTCGCTGTCGCGTGATGTCCCCCGTTTTCATCAATAAAGAGCACCGTTTCACCGATGGGACAGGTTTGATTCAGGACATCCTGGACATTTATAACCTGCGGCGGACCATAATCCCCGGGCAGGGGGTTTTCAACAGGCGATGACCCGGTCGCCACGATGACGGCATCCGGGTTCTGGGATTTCACCAGGTCGGCAGTCACTTCCGTATCGGTCATTAACGTAATATCCAGCCCCTGGATCGATCGATCGAGGTTCCCCACGACGTCACCCAGACGCTCTCTGCCAGCACCCCTGGAAGCCAGATTAACCTGACCGCCCACCTCTGCGCTTCTCTCGTAAAGGGTCACCTCATGGCCCCTGAGGCTGGCTGTCCGTGCAGCTTCCATCCCGGCCGGGCCGCCACCGATAATCATCAATCGTTTTTTTTGTGAAACCGCCGGCAGGGGATGTCTGTTTTCATCACCCACTTCCGGATTCTGGGTACAGCTTAACGATTTTGACTGGTTGACCCGACCGACACAACCCTGATTATCCCGTACGCAGAGTTTAACATCTGCTGCCTTACCTGCTTTTATTTTGTTTGGCAGATCAGGATCACAGATCAAGGGCCGAACAACGCCAACCGCGTCAGCCTTTCCAGCCTCGATGATCTCTTCCCCGGCCTGTATCACATCCAGGTGATGTCCGGCGATGACCGGCACCTGAACAGCCGCCTTGACACCTGCCACCGCACCCAGTGAAATACCGAAAGGGGTGTGCATGGTCGGCTGCATCATGTGCAGGCTGTAGTAGGTTCCGACAGTTGTGTTGATGAAATCCACCAGTCCTTCCCCAACCATTGTTTTGGCAATCTCTACGGACTCTTCTGCCGTGATGGCGCCGGGGAAAAACTCGTCGACACATAGGCGCACGCCCACCGCAAACCCTGCACCTGCCCGCCTGCGAACGGCACGAAGGACGTCAAGGGGAAATCGGAGCCTGTTTTCAAGGCTGCCGCCATATTCGTCCTGCCTGAAATTACTGATGGGCGACAGAAACTGTCTCAACAGTGATTCAACACCAACGTCAATTTCAACTCCATCCAATCCGCCATCCCGGGCAAGAGCGGCTGCCTTTGTAAAAGAAGCGATCACGTCAGTCAGATCCTCCGTCTCCATGGCCTTCGAGACCTCACCAAAAGCAATATCAGAGATGGCCGAAGGGCCAACAACGGCCTGGCGGGTAACGAAACCACTGCTTTGAAAACCGTGGTGACACAGCTGGGCGAATAAACGGGTTCCATGCCCATGAACAGCATCAGCCAGCTTTCGGTAACCGTCAACAACATCGGGCCGGTACGCTTCAATCATTTTGTTCCAGGGCTGATCACCCGGATCGATGGCCAGTTCACCCAGAATTATCAAACCGCAACCGCCCTCTGCTCTTCGGTGATAGTAGGCAATGAGTCGGTCGTTAATCAGCCCGTCGTCCACAAAATGGGTGCGATGTGCCTGAAAACAGATTCGATTTTTCAGTGGAACTCCGCCGACCGTCAAGGGTGAAAAGAGCCGGTCGTCGGAACTCGGGGACATTTCAGACATGATCATTGGTTAAATCAGATGTATAAAATGAGTTCAATGAATATAAATACTCAATGTCATTAACTTAAGAACATAACCGACAAAGTGTCTGTTATGAAGCCGTTGAAATTGCTTAGAGGAGTTTCTTAGATGATCTTAACGAAATTGAGCGGCCGAAATCCCTCTGTTTGTCGAGTAGCCCCAAGGAACCTCCCCTCAAGGCTCTCACAGAACCGGACATGAAACTCTCGCTTCATCCGGCTCTTATCATTCAACCTTGTAAACACACTCGGTTCCAGTGAGCTAAAAGTCGCC
>Ga0233431_1004551_pt1 | contig 14709 bp, 10 predicted proteins | sample SI_118_April2016_FD_179867 | JGI IMG/M metagenome (GOLD analysis project Ga0233431, IMG submission 179867) | Seawater microbial communities from Saanich Inlet, British Columbia, Canada - SI_118_April2016_200_MG | ecosystem: Environmental > Aquatic > Marine > Inlet | place: Canada: British...
ATAAGGTTCGGATCTCTTATTATCGAGCCGAGATAAATAAATTGTTTGCTGCCATTGTGCCCCTGAATGAACATGTCATGGTCACAACCCTGAATGTTGAAATAGTAAAAGCGCCCATGACGATCAACATCGTCATGCCATATTCAATGTTTCAACCTCTTGCTTTTTACTTTAAAGCGAAAGGACTCCTCTCATCACCATTTATTAAGAAGATAACCAACGTTCTGGATCTGGGCTACAAAGCGACACCTCTTCCGCCTCTGGTTAAAAAAGCGACTGCAAAAATCAAACAGAACCTTAATAGATCAGAACCTGGTCATGTGATCGCGACGTCTGGCGAAAACGATCCGGAAAACTACAGAGAGTTGTCGAAACCGGTTCCAGGTGACAAATCTCCTGTCCTGGGCAGTTTACAACATTTAGAACCTGAGATGATTGCCAAACATATTGTAAATGAACATCCACAGACAATAGCGCTCATCCTGGCTCACCTGATTGATCCCGAGAAGACTGCCAAAGTTATTAATGCGTTACCTGAAGATCTTCGAGCAGATGTGACCTATCGGATGGCAATTCTTAAATGGATTCCACCCGGTGTAATGACTGAAATTGAGGCCGTTCTGGAAAAAGAACTTCAGAGTATACAGTCAAATCCAAGTCATGATTTAGGTGGGATAAAGCCAGTGGCGGAAATTCTTGAGGCCATGGATAAAAAATCCGGTGACACCATTATTAGTACAATCAGATCTTCGAACCCTGAGTTGGCTGATTCTCTTGAGAAATCAATGCATAAGAAAGTGAAGGGAACCACAAAAAAAGCCCCTGCGAAGAAGACACCCCGGAAAAAGAAATCTTAGGGGGACCCATGAAATGTCCAGGATTGGCTAGTTGAAAAATTGACAGGAAGGAAAAAATCAGATAAAGTCGTTGCAATATTTCTAATTTATAATATTAAATCGTACGTTAAAATAGTAATTAGTGAATTATATGCGACGTGAACAATATCAAAAACTGTTGATGTGGAAGTTATCAGCAAAACGCCGACCGTTATTAGTGCAAGGGGCAAGGCAGGTTGGAAAAAGCTACCTTCTGGAACAGTTCGGGAAGCAGGAATTTCCCAACTTCCATGTTTTCAATTTTGAGCAGGACAGATCTCTGGCCAGGTTGTTTGAAAGTGATTTATATCCAAAAAGAATTCTGACCGATTTATCTATCCACAGAGGAGAACAGATAGACCATCAATCAGATCTGATTGTATTTGACGAAATCCAGGCATGTCCCAGGGCGCTCACAGGCCTGAAGTACTTTAATGAAGAATTTCCAGAAATCGCGCTGTGCTGTGCCGGTTCTCTGCTTGGTGTTGCATTGTCTCCTGAATCTTTTCCCGTTGGAAAGGTCGAATTTCTGGACCTGCATCCGATGAGTTTTACCGAGTTTTTGAAAGCCTTGAATGAAGAGTTGCTATTGGACATTCTGGAGTCTTCTGCTGGTTTGGAAAGCATATCTTTAGCTGCTCATGGTAAATTATGGGATCGATTAAAAGACTATTACGTTGTCGGCGGTATGCCACAGGCAGTACTGGAATTTGTATCCGGAACTGATGATAAAATGTTGGCATTTAAATCTGTAAGATCTATACAACAGCAACTGGTGGAGAGCTATTACAGAGATTTCGCCAAACACTCGGGGAAAACAAATTCCATGCATATTGTGTCCGTTTTTGAAGACATACCCAGGCAACTTTCGCGAAATTTCGAAGGATCGGTCAAACGCTATCAATTTAAAGATGTGATCCCGAAAAAGAAGAGCTACAACGAACTGCGAGGGCCTATTGATTGGCTGGAAAAAGCCGGTATGATTATCAGAATCCGAATTTGTGACAAAGCAGAATTGCCTTTGGAGGCTTTCTGTAAACGAAACCTGTTTAAATTGGTTATCTTTGATATTGGGCTGCTGGGGTGTATGCTGGATTTGCCGGTTGAAGCAGTGATTTCGCAGGACTACGGAATAACAAAAGGTTATTTTGCAGAGAATTTTGTTGCCCAGGAATTCAGGGCCAGTGGAATAAAGAATCTCTATTCCTGGGCTGAAAGGAATTCGGAAATTGAATTTCTAAGAATCATCAATCAGGAGATCGTCCCTGTAGAAGTTAAAGCAGGAACAAGAACTCAGGCAAAAAGTTTAAGACAGTATATTTTGAAGTATAGTCCTCGAGCAGCAATTAAAATCTCCGGGAAACCGCTTGACAACAAAGAAACAAAAACAGTTAGACATTTTCCATTGTACATGGCTGGAAAGATAAGTAAGGACTCAAAAATTGATCTGTTCAAAACGCGATCATGAGAATCCTGAAAGTGCATTGTTTTGCAACTTCTTTCATATCACAGCCAACCCTCTGATTGACGCAATCCTATCCGCAAAGTAAGCTTGTCTCGTTTGTTATCTATTCTCGCAGGGTGCAATCATCAGATGGTGAACTCGGGGTTATAATCTGGGCTGAATGGCCTCTTCCCCAAAATATTCAGTAGATCTTTGCTGCAAAAGTCAGTGGTTTTTTTTTATATTCGCGATTAACAGGGAGAATCAATTATGGAAGAACAATCCGACAGTTTTTCATTTGAATCATTTAGAAAATCCTTTTTTTACGACATCAGGACCGACATGAATTTTAAATTCTTGTCAGTTCTTTCCGATGAAGAAGCAGCACAGTTTTTTCAGGAACTGTTGTGGAAGATCGGAGATGCCTATAATGACAGGGACTTAAAACCTATCGTAGACCTGACAATGTCATGGCAAAAAAAAGGGTATGAGAAAGAAAAACTGGTATTTCAATATGATGATGGCCCCTTTACAAAACCAGAGAAGAACGTTTCCCAATCAAGACTCGCCCTGCTCACGTCGTCGGGACATTTTGTCGAAGGTGATGATCCAAAACCTTTTGGGATAAAGAACATGACTCAGGCTGAGGCGGAAAAAAGAATTATTGATTTTATTAGAGATAAACCGTCGTTGTCCCATATTCCGTTTAATACGCCGCCAGAAAAATTGAGAGTCCGGCATGGCGGGTATGATATCAGGGGGGTGGAAAAAGACCCGGAAGTGGCTCTGCCACTGTCTGCTCTTTCGGAGATGGAAAAAAGCGGAATCATTGGTGAGCTCTTACCGTTTGCCTATTCTTTTGTCGGAGCCTGTGCTCAAAAACGTCTTATCAAGGAAACAGGTCCCCAATGGGCAGATCATCTGAAAGAAGAAAAAACAGATGTGGCGCTTCTTGTTCCAGTCTGACCTGTGTGCCATATGTCAGTTGGACATATAGCAAGAGTTTTGGAAGCAAACGGAATCGCTACGGTTATCATTGCAGTTCAATCTTTTGAAAGAATGCTAAAAGCCATGATGCTGCCACGGGTGCTGATAACACCGTATCCAATGGGAAGACCACTTGGGGCCCCACATGATAGTCAAAAACAATCCGCAACGATCAAAGCAGCACTTGAATTACTGAATACAGCGAATAAAGGTGGAACGATGACCCACTTTAATGATCCATATACTTAGCAGATCATGGTTCAGCAATGTCCGGTTGGGGTTTTGCAGAAAGCTGAATGATGAAACCTGGATCGAGCTTATAAGGATTTATTAGATTTTCTTAGTTTAGCGTAGCGAAAATAAGCCATGTTTGAGCGAGGCACGAGCGAGTTTGGCGGTTTTTCGTGAAGCAAACTTAGCAAATCTTTAAATCCTTATGCGCAGAGACGGGTTTTATCATTCAGCTTTTGTTTTGCAAAAACCTAACCGGACATTGCTGATCATGGTGACGTTAACAAAGGATCCACTTTAGAAATACGCCTCAGTGGATCCTTCAATTTACATCGGTTGAAACCAGTGTTGAAACCGTTCATCGTTGACAATAATCACCTGCCTGAAAAACTCGATCAGTTTTTTACTCACCGGTCCCGGAGTTTGCAGCTCACGATCTTCAAACCGGCCTATCATATGGATTTTGACGCCTGTATGGGCCGTAAACAACTCGTCTGCCGTGTAGAGTTCCTCAGGTAAAATGTTTTCCTCTATAATGGGGATGCCTAAGACGGGTGCTGCCTCAATAATCGATTTCCGGGAAATACTGGATAGCACCCTGCCCACAGGGGGCGTTTTCAGAACGCCATCTTTAACCATAAAAACAGACTCCGTGGAACCCTCGGCCAGAAAACCGTCTGTGCCCTTCATAATGCCAATGTCAAACCCTCTATTAACAGCGTTTTTTCGGGTCAGGTAACTGTTCAGATAATTCGAACACGCTTTGGCACCTACCGGCACTGTTTCCGGATGGATTTTTCGCCATTTTGAGAAACAGGCGGATATGGGTTTGTCCATTTGGTCCAGTTTCAATTCGTCGCTTTCCGGGATGGCAAAGACGGCCACATCCAGCTTGGAATCTATAATCAAATGAATCACCGCTTCTTCACTCCAATAAGCCAAAATCTTTATCAATCCCCGGCCGATATTATTCGCCCTGACCGTCTCTTTCACGGCAGCCATAATCTCCTCGGCGGTATATGCCAGCTCCATCTCCAAAAGCCGGGCGCTGTTTTCCAACCGCTGCAGATGCTCGTCCATACGAAATGTAAAAATCCCGGCGGCTCCTTGGTGAACGCCAAAGATTTCGAAAATGGCAGAGGCGCGGGAAAACCCGTGGGACAACAGCGGTACAGTGGCTTGCTCCCAGGGGATCATTTTACCGTTGACCCATACTGTTCGTTTATTCGTCATAATAATTACTCCTTCCAAATTATCGTCTGTTCTCAGTCAAAAAAACTTCCTTAAGCAGGTTTATGACCAATGCCATTAACTTAAGAACTCAACCGACAGAGTGTCTGTTATGAAGCCGTTGAAATTGCTTGGAGTAGTTTCTTAGATGATCATAAGGAGATTGAGCGCCCGAAATCCCGCTTGTTTGAACGAAGCGAGTTCGGGATTTCGGCGAAAGCAAGCTGCGAAACTTGCAGCAGCGGCTGATCGATCATCTTGAAAAAGGGGTCCTATAAAAAACCCAGTGCCCTGGGAACAAACAAGGTTATTTCGGGAATGAAAATGATCATGAAAAGAACGATCAATTCAGCAATGATAAAGGGCCAGATCGCTTTGACCAGTGTAATGAAATCGATCTTCCCGACGATCATGGCAGCAAACAGACAGCCGCCCATGGGGGGTGTAATCAAAGCAATCAGCAGGTTCACACACATCATCATCCCGAAGTGCAGCGGGTGAACCCCCAGATTTGTGGCCAGGGGGGCCAGGATAGGCGCCAGGATAATCATGGAAGCCGTGATGTCCATGAACATCCCCACTATAATCAGGAAGAGGTTGATCAGGATGAGAATAACATATTTGTTATCACTCGCTCTCATAAACAACTCTGCCACCATCTGGGGAATCTGTTCAATGGTTAACAACCAGGCCAGCACCGAAGCGGATGACAAAATGAGGATAATAATCCCCATATAGACCGCACATTGATAAAACACATCATAGAGGGCTGCAAAACTGAGATTGCGATAGACAATCAGCCCCAGTATCAAGGCATAGGCAACCGCCAGGGCTGCTGCCTCGGTGGGTGTGCAGATGCCACCCAGGATCCCCCCGAGGATGATAATGGGCATCAAAAGCGCCGCACTGGCTTTTCGGGTTTCGGTAAACGCTTTCCCCAGGGTGAATGGAATCTTATGCTTGGGGTAGCCCCTCTTCCCGGATATAATCCGAGTAATAATCATCAGGGCAACACCAATCAACAACCCCGGAATAAGGCCTGCGGCGAAAAGCCCCGCCACCGATACCCCCATGATGCCGCCGTAAATCACCATGATGATACTGGGGGGAATAATAGGGGCAATAATCGAAGAGGCGGCGGTAACAGCCGTACTGAAATCCCTGTCATACCCCTCTTTCTCCATGGCAGGAATAAATATGGTCCCCAGGGCAACCGTATCCGAAACCGCAGATCCGGAGATGCCGCCAAATATGATACTGGTCACGATATTAACCTGGGCCAGACCCCCTCTTAAGCGACCGAAAAACAGGTTCGAAAAACTGACAATTTTTCCCGTCAACCCGATTTTGTTCATGATATCACCGGCCAGCAGAAACAGCGGCAGCGCCAGGAAAACATAGCTGTTCATGGCGGAAAAAAACTTGGTCGACAGCATACTTAAGTATAACGGTTCCCCCATCAGCAGGAACCCGATAATGGAAACAACCCCCAGCAGAAAACCGATCGGCATTCCCAGAATTCCAAACACAAAGAACAGCACCAAAATCCAGATAGCCATTTTTTCCTTTTTAGAGACCCGGAGGAACCACCGGTTTGGTGAATGCCAGGAGGGTTTTTTTCAAGATCATGATAACGAGTTGAATCAAGGTCAGCAGGGCTCCCAGGGGAACAGCCATGTAGATCCAGGACATGGAAAAATCCATACTCATGGCGTTCATGATCGATCCTGAGGCCATCTGATACCCCTTAAGCGTCAGAAACACCAAAAAAGCGGTCATCAACAAATCTAAGAAGATTTCAATTATTTTCCTGGGCACAACAGGGAGCGCTTTGAAAATAAAATCAATTTTGATATGGGCGTCCCGCCTCATGGCAATATTGATGGCCAGAAAACCGCCCCAGAGCATCAGAAAACGGGCCAGTTCCTCGGTCCACATAAAGGGATTACCGACTATGTAACGAAAATACACGCCGATCAGAACGACGATTGTCATTAAGGCGATCAACGCCACACAAAAAGCGCCGGAAACCGCCTCAATGATGAATCCCGTTCTGTCCAGCACGGATATCATGCCGGTCTGCTGCTCGCCTGCCTTGTTGTTTGGCTCTGTTTCAGACATCACTATTTATAACCCAGTTTTTTCTCAGCATCGGCGATGGCAGCCAGCATCTCATCTGCCCATTGCTTGCCCATCACTTTGCTGACCCACTGCAGGCAAGCCGGTCTGGCAACTGACGCGAATTTTGCCATCTCGGCTGCGCCCAGGGTTGTAATCTCCATGCCCGATTTTTCCAGTTTTTCCAGAAAGCTGATTTCCTGAATCAGGGTTAAGCCCTTCATCGCATCTATGGCGCCATTAACAGAATCGCGCAGAGCGATTTTATCATCAGCTGAGAGTGAATTAAACCACTGCTGGTTGGCCATCATCATTTGATACCCCCACTGGGAGTTGGCCAGGGTCATATATTTCTGGACCTCATTGAACTTGAAATTGGCAACAATAAAGGCCGGATTGGTCTGCCCGTCAACAACTCCGGTCTGCATCGACGTATACGTCTCGGCAAAAGTAATGGGGGAAGCAGTAGCTCCGAAAGATTTGAACATGGCCGCTCCCAGAGGATCCATCACACGGAATTTTAAGCCTTTTATGTCATCAAGGGTCCGGATAGGTCTCTTGTTGTTGGTGATAGCCATCCAGGTATAGGCCCCGGCAAAGGCCAGTCCTTTGAACCCGGTCTTCTCTGAAAATGCGCCCAGCAGTTTCTGTCCATACGGACCGTTAATCACTTCCATGGCAACCGATTCGTTCTTGAAAATATAGGGTGTGAAGAAAATGGAGGCGGGCGGGAAGACCCTGAAAAATCCAATGGAAGCCGCGATGTTCACCTGGATGACATTGTTTTTTAAAGCGGCGATGACATCAGACTGTTTACCCAACGAACCTTGGGGATATATTTTAACCTCATAGCGGCCGCTGGTTCGCCGTTCCATCAAATATTTAAAAGCCACAGCAGATGCGTGAACGGCGTCGGCAAAAGGATCCGCCTTTCCCATATGGGCAATCTTAATCACCTTCGGTGCCGCAAACGACATCCCGGCAAAAGAGATGATCATGATCAATGTCAGAAATGACTTAAATAGCATTTTCTTGTTCATGTTATCCTCAATATGATAGGGTTATTGAAAAAATCATCTAAGAGTCGGTCAAACAGCCTGAGTCAGGGAATGATTTCTGGAATTTCAAACCCTTCAATCAAGTGTTGATGCCGTGTCTCATAACTGTACCGGAAGTAGCTCCGGTAATGCGCCCGTTTTCAGCAGCCACTTCTCCATTTACCAGAACATGGCTGATGCCTGCAGGCGCCTGATTCGGATCCTCATAAGTGGCAAGATCAAGAATGGTTTCCGGATTAAAGAGGACCAAATCCGCATCAAACCCTTCCTTTAAAACGCCTTTTCGTTTCAATCCGAACGTCTGAGCTGGAAAAGAGGTCATTTTTCTGATCGCCTCCTCCAGCGAGATAACTTCTTTTTCTCTCACATAACGGCCCAGTACCCTTGGAAACGTACCGGTCTGGCGGGGATGTACTTTTTCCACCCCAAAACCCGGAATACCGTCAGAAGCGATCATGGTGGCAGGGGCCTTCATAATACGCACAATATCGTCCTCTTCCATCATAAAAAGGACGACGACAACATTGTGTTTTTCGATCATCAGTAGGTCGAAAAACACATCATAAGGGTTTTTATGCTCCATTTCAGCGATCCCAGCAATCGATTTGCCGATATAGGCTGGGTGCTGGGGAGCAATGGAGATAACGATCCCTTTAAAACCAGCCCCTTTGACCAGGTTCTCCCACCCCTTTTCGGCCTTGGTTTCAATGGTTTCAACCAGATTGGCTCTATATGATGGATCATTTAAAAGCTCTGCATAAAGCCGGTCTCCCTCTGCCAGAGCACTAGGGGGAAGAGCAGCACCCAGCATCGTACTGCCGGCCAGGTAGGGATATTGATCACAAGTGACGGTCAGGCCACTGTCCCGTGCAATATTGATTGCCTTAAGCGTCTCCACACTTTGTCCCCAGTTCTGTTTGCCGGTCACCTTGTGGTGGGAGACATGGACTGGAATGTCAGCGTTCTTCCCAATTTCAAAAGCTTCTGCCAGGGCCGGGAAGATCGCATCCCCTTCACTGCGTAGATGGGTCGTGTAGATCCCATTATACCGGGCAGCAACTTTTGCCAATTCCGTGATTTCCGCTGTTTCGGCAAAGTTCCCCGGGGCATAGATCAATCCGCTGGATAGACCACAGGCGCCACTTTTCATGGATTCCGCCACCAGCTCCCTCATTTTGTCCATTTCAACCGCAGACGGGGCCCGGTTTTCCAGTCCCATCACTGCAATGCGGATGGCGATATGGCCGACCAGCGATATGGCATTGATCCCCAACCTGGCGCCTTCAAGTTTATCCAGATAGTCATCAAAAGAGTGGAGATTAAGTTGATCCTCTTTCACATATTTCGCCCCGGCAATACCAAAAAACATCTTGAGTTCAGTCTCATGCTCCTCTGAGATCGGTGCGATCGATAAACCGCAGTTTCCTGTTACAACCGTAGTCACCCCCTGCAGAACTTTGTCGTCACAGGTCGGCCTGGCCAGCAGGTATAAATCGTCGTGGGTGTGTGTATCAAGAAAACCCGGACATAAGATCTGGTTGTCCGCCTGAATCTCTGCTTTTGCCGCATCGCTGCTGATTTTCTGTTCAATCCGGGCAATCCGTCCCTTGATTATCCCGACATCGGATTTGTAGTGGGGATTTCCGGTGCCATCAACAATCTTTGCTCCCTTAATCAATAAATCAAACTTTTCAGCCATCGTCATTCCTTGCAACAGTGCTGGACAATGATACACCGGAGCCTTGACAGATAAATCCTGATACCCCTATTTTTATTAAAATTTCGAGTGATTTCATCCCTATCACAGACAATTCTCCTTTTACAAGCAGTTTTTAAAATAATAGTAACTATTCACCACCTCTACTGAGCCAAGGGGGGCGAGACATGTATGTGATTTCGATGAGCTTCAGAAAGCCCCCTTCCGCAAGTTATTCGCCTGTGTTGATAAAATCCTCTTTTATCTTGGACTTCATTATTTTTCCCACCGGTGTCAGGGGCAGGGTATCTTTAAATACGACCTGCCTTGGCACCTTGTAGTCGGCCAGATGCTCGGCACAATAGGATTTAATCTCCTCATCTGACAGTTCTGCTCCAGGTACCGCAACGATGTAATATCGCCCGACTTCGCCCAGAACAGGATCAGAAACACCAATGCCTGCGGCCATCTGAACTTTGGGGTGCTTTGTCAGCAGATTTTCGACCTCCACAGGATACACATTGAATCCCCCCTGCAGATACATCTCTTTTTTTCGTCCCATCAAGGTGATGTACCCCTCATCATCAATAAATCCCATATCCCCGGTATGCAGCCAGCCATCATCATCAAACGCTTCTCTGGTTTCCTCCGGCATTCTAAAATATCCCTGGCAAACAGCGGCCGCTTTAAAGCAAAGTTCACCGGTCTCTCCAACGTGCATCTCTTTGTTATCTTTATCCACGATTTTTGCTTGAAAGGTTCCCAGGGGTTTTCCAATTGTTTTGATCGTTTTTTCAGCTGGGCTGTCCCAGGGACTCATCACCACTGCTCCGGAAGACTCACTCAGACCGTAGAGGTTCATCAGGGTGGCATTGGGATAAGCCTCTTTAATCTGGCTTAAAAGTCCCGGTTCCACGTTGGAACCACCTGCTGCGACGATTCGAATGGCGCTTGTATCCCATGAGGTGAAATTTTCACTCATGAACAACAAGGTGAACAGCGTAGGGACACCGCCGAAAAATGTCGGTTTATGAATCTTGGCCTGTTCAATGATCATCTCAAGGTCAACAAATGGAATCAAGACGATCTTTACCTTCCCGAGCAGGCTGGCCAGTACGGTGCAGGTGATTCCGCCGACATGATTAAACGGAAGAACGGCTAACATGGTATCTTTATCAGAAATCTGACAGTGCTCTGCCTGGGCCGAAGCTGAGGCCAGATGGCTGGCATGGGACAGGCCTGCTCCTTTTGGTTTGCCAGTTGTACCGGAGGTGTAAATAATCATATCCAGATCTTCCGGTCCAACAGCAGCCTTAATCTTGTTCAAAGCGGCCTGGTCAACTTCAGTATTCAACAGGCTGTCAAAGGATGTACTCCCCGGAAATCCTTCACCTCCAATGAAAATATAGTTCCTGACGGACGGAATTTTATCTCTGAAACCATCAAAAAATGAAACATAGTCCATATCGGCAAAGTTCGTCAGGGTCACAATACCAAGGGCGTCACTCTGGTTTAACATATAATCCAGTTCCTGATCGCGGTACCTGACATTCAGCCCGACAATGACCAGGCCAATTTTAACCGCAGCAAAATAGGTGTACAACCATTCCAATTGATTAAGCCCGATAATGCCAAGACGATCTCCAGGCTTAAACCCAAGATTCAACAACCCCCAGGCAACGCGATCTGAAGTGACATCCATTTCCTGAAACGAGACCTCTTTTCCCTGGTACACAAATCCAACACTGTCTGCATGAGTTCTGACAGCTTCGATAAGCGCATCTCCAATTAACCCGCATTTTGTGATACTTGCCATTTGTAACCTCCCGATTGTCAGATAGGGGGAACGTACCTGAAATTGGTTTTAACCCCAACTGAGTTGACACGAACATATTGAATTACAAGGTTTTCTTAAAATCGACTCGATTTTATCCGGTTAAGAAAGCGATGTACAGGAGAAAATCAAATACCCTGACTCATAAATTGTCTCTTTTTCAGCCGGAGATGGCTTCAGGGAGAGGTTGGGTATTGGAATCGACATATTAATAATTCCTTGATATTATGTAATGATGGAATTTTGAGAAGTCGCTATTTTTCCCCCTCAAGAAAATGCAACAATTTCAGTAACCCGGGCGACACCAAAACCGGGAAAACTTCAACAAATGAGTCAGACCTCTACAGTTTTGCATATGAATAAAACTAACTATCCACCACTCACGTTAGCCTGGACTATTTGGGGCCTGGGAGCAGCTCTTTATCTGTTCGGTTTTTTTCAGCGAGTGGCACCCGGTGTAATGACTGCAGAGTTAAGTCGGGATTTTGCGTTGAATGCCGCTTCTCTTGGCAATCTCTCAGCCTTTTATTTCTACGCCTACGTTGCCATGCAAATTCCAACGGGAATCCTGTCCGATATTTTAGGCCCTCGCCGCTTATTGACAGCGGGAGCTTTCGTTTCAGGAATTGGGACAGTGATATTTGCGTTTGCCGGCAATGCTGCATTTGCCGGTTTTGGACGTCTTTTAATCGGGGGGTCCGTTGCGGTGGCGTATGTGGGAATGTTAAAGCTGGCCAACTACTGGTTTAAACCCAGTCAATTCGCATTTGCCTCAGGTATCGCCTTACTTGTCGGAATTTTAGGCGCTGTCTTTGCGGGTGTCCCCCTTCACGCTTTGGTAGAAGCCTTTGGATGGAGATCTATCATTTCAGCCTCTGCCGTTTTCCCCTTTTTGGTCGCACTGGGAATCTGGTTGATCGTCCGGGATTCTCCAGTCCAAAAAGGCTATACCAGCTATGTGCAAGATGAAACAACCATAGATGAGCGCCCCTGGTGCAATGCGTTTATCGGATTGGCAAACATCTTCAAATATCGGAACACATGGCTTCTGGCCATTGTTCCCAGCGGTATGGTCGGTTGCGTCCTCACTTTTTCCGGACTATGGGGCGTACCATTTTTAACCACTCATCATGGGTTCACGAAGGGTGATGCTGCCGCTGTCTGCTCGGCGATCCTGATTGCCTGGGCCATCGCGGGCCCTGTCTTTGGGGGTCTGTCCGATCGTATTGGACGACGGAAGCCCCTTTATATCCTGGGGAGTGGAATTGCAGCGGCCTGCTGGATATTTCTGTTTGTATTTCCGGAAATGCCAAACACCCTCCTGGTCATCTGTTTAATTACGGCAGGATTCATGTCCGGCAGCATGATCATAGGCTTCGCCTTTGTCAAGGAATCAGTCCCCCCCCGCTTGGCTGGAACAGTCTCCGGAGCTGCAAATATGGGGGTTATGGCCGGTCCCATGTTGCAACAACCTGGCGTCGGGTTGCTGTTAGATTGGAATTGGGATGGCAAAATCGTGGCAGGTATTAAAGTGTATGATCTTGATGCTTACCAGTCCGGATTCGGCTTGATGGCTGGCTGGGTCTTCATTTCTTTTCTCCTGGTGTTCTTTACCAGAGAAACCAACTGTTCTCAAGCGGTCCTTGAAACAAACAGCAATACCGTTGTTAATTAAAAATCCGCTTCGAGGAGAGACAGGCTCAATTAAGAGGTTGGATATCCCAGGGCACGCCATTCATGGCCTCTCAGGTTGACCTTGTATCCCGACTCTCCCTTTTGTGCAGGGACTTTGCTTGTAAACTGAATCGCCTTGACCGGACAGATTTCCACACAAGCCTGTTTTCCTTTGGGGCCTCCTCCTGCGGGGTCCCAATGATAAGGGGCATCAGCACACAGTTCGCATTTGCGGGCCTTGTCTTCTCCCTCATAAGCTTCGTCTTTGACAAGCATCGGATTGCTGGGGGTGTTAGGACACTCATCGACACACTGCCCGCAACCGATACATTTCTCCGTGTCCACCTTCCTGACGTTGCCGAAGCGGGAGTCGACCATTAAGGCCTTTTCCGGGCAGGCTTTAACGCAGGCCGGATCGACGCATTGCCGGCATTGTTCGATGGTGAGATCGTCCGGCCATTTCTCGAATGAATTTTGAATGACCTGTATCCTGGAGAGGGATAGATTTTCCACCCCTTCGTTGACCAGAGAGCAAGCCAGCATACAAGACACGCATCCCTGGCATTTTTTTATATCGACCAGCAGATAACCGCCGGAAACGGGGATAGCTGTACTGCCGTCCGCCAATTTGACGATCTGCGGGACGGTTCCGTTTGCCCCTACACAACCTGTGACGCTTACCCCAACGGCGATGGTTCCGGCAATTCTTAAAAAATACCGGCGGTTGACATCTTTTGGGTTACTCATGGCTTTTTACTCCATTTTGGAATTTTTAACCCCATGATCTACTCTTCCACACTTAATAAAGCCCTTTTGTGGTCAGCTCAATGAACTAAAGGCGAATTCCCCCCTAACCACGGCCAAGGGTGGCGTTTTCTTTGAGTTCATCGGCCACATAATCCAAACCCTGGGATTTCAGGGTGCTTTCCAGGGGATATCCGGTGCTGGTCTCCCAACCTTGCAGCGTATAAAAACGGGTCTTGAATTCTTCAAATTTATCACTCTCAAAATGTCGGGACATGGTATTTACATATTTCCATTTTCCGTTTTCCAGACCGGGCATATGTTCATTAAGTCCGCCAAAGGGAGCGCTGGGCTTAGTGTATAAGTAGTCGGCAAACCGCACCATATCACGGTGCCTGCCCTGGAGAGTCCAGATGGCATGATCCAGGTTCCATATCTTTTTTCCCAATTCGATGCCGTCGAGGAAGGTGAAATTCTTGCCGGTCACCGCATTCAGGAATTTAGGCTCGGCTTCCCCTGTTGATCCAACCTTGTTGGGACTATACAGGTTGAGAAAATCTGGCCAATGCCAGTCGCAGAACAGGGCCGATTGCTTCCAGAACCGCGTATAATACCGATGCCAGCTTACAAGTTTGGCGATATGTTCAGAATACATGTTCTCGGTGCTGAAATCCAGCATCTGCATGTCTCCCTGAAACGGCTCCATCTTGTCTGTGTAGATTTTGACCACCTCTTCTGCTGAAGCATATGGGCTAAAGCCATATAGTTTCGCGTAGGTAGGATTGGATCTTAATTTATCGAAGTCGTGTTCGTTGATA
>Ga0233431_1004553_pt1 | contig 14709 bp, 13 predicted proteins | sample SI_118_April2016_FD_179867 | JGI IMG/M metagenome (GOLD analysis project Ga0233431, IMG submission 179867) | Seawater microbial communities from Saanich Inlet, British Columbia, Canada - SI_118_April2016_200_MG | ecosystem: Environmental > Aquatic > Marine > Inlet | place: Canada: British...
TAAAATAGAAATCATTACCTGCGCTGCCACCCATGGTTTTCTGCCCTTAATGCAAACCAACCCTAATGCCGTTAAAGCCCAAATAGCTGTTGCTTGCGCCCAATACGAAGAAACATTTCAAACCAAGGCCAAAGGTATTTGGCTACCCGAATGCGGTTATTATCCAGGATTAGAAAAAATTCTCAAAGAAAACCAAATCAAATATTTTTTTGTAGATACTCACGGTATTTTATATGGCGAGCCACGCCCAAAATACGGTGTTTTTGCACCCGTCTTTTGTCCAAATGGGGTCGCTGCTTTTAGTCGTGACGTGGAATCCTCAAAATCTGTTTGGAGCGCCAAAGAAGGCTATCCCGGCGATTATAACTATCGCGATTTTTATCGAGATATCGGCTATGATTTAGATTACAACTACATCAAACCTTACATCCATCCAGACGGTATTCGTATCTTTACCGGGCTAAAATACTATAAGATTACCGGGCCTACCGAACACAAAGAATTTTATAACAGAGAAAAAGCCTTAGAAACAGCAGCTAGCCATGCTAGTAACTTCATGTTTAATCGCGAAAAACAAATTGAACATTTAAGCACTCTTTTTCAAGACCAAAAACCCCTTATTATTTCGCCATATGATGCGGAATTGTTTGGGCATTGGTGGTTCGAAGGGCCCGAATGGCTAGAGTTTCTAATGAAAAAAATTCATTTTGACCAGCGTACCCTCAAACTAATCACGCCGTCAGAATATCTTGCCAAACATCCCCAGCATCAAGTTGTAGAACCATCCATGTCTAGCTGGGGCCACAAAGGTTATTGCGAAGTTTGGCTCGAAGGATCCAATGATTGGATCTATCACCATTTATTAGAAATAGCCAACAAAATGCAAGAACTTGCCCAGGAATATCAAAATCCAAATCCAAATCAAAAACGAGCCTTAAACCAAGCTGCCCGCGAACTTTTATTAGCTCAAAGCAGTGACTGGGCTTTTATTATGAAAACCAAAACTATGGTTGATTATGCTGTCACAAGAACCAAACAACATATCAATCAATTTTTAAATCTTTATCAGCAAATTAAAAATCAGCAAATTGATCAAGCTTATTTAGAAAATTTAGAGCAAAAAAATAATATTTTCCCAAATATAAATTATTTGGTTTATTTTCAAGCGAAGCGAGAGTCGCGCAAAGCTCTTTAGAGATTTGCATGACCGAGTGAGTGCAGAAAAGACAGGGTTAATACCCTTTATAAAAATAAATAAAAAAGGAGCAATAAAATGAATATTATTTATCTATCTTCCGAAGTAACCCCATTCGCTAAAACCGGCGGGCTAGCCGACGTCGCCGGCTCTTTACCTAAAGACTTGCAACAAGCCGGGGTTAATATGCATATTTTTATGCCAAACCATAAAAATATAGATAAAAATAAATTTAATTTAAAAATGATTTTAAGAAAAGTAAGATTAAAATTAGGAAAAAAAACCAAAGAAGTTAATTTATTTCAAGGCTATCTACCAGATTCTACCGTACCGGTTTACTTTATAGATAAAGAACTTTATTTTAACCGAAAAGGACTTTATCAAGAAAACGGACAAGATTATCCAGATAATGCCGAACGTTTCGCTTTTTTCTGTTTAGCTGCTTTAGAATGTTTAAAAATCTTAAATATTAAACCTGACATAGTACATTGTAACGACTGGCAAACCTCCCTCAGTATTATTTATTTAAAAACCATCTTTAAAAACACACCTTTTTTCCAAAACACTAAAACTTTACTTACCCTCCACAATTTAGCTTATCAAGGTCTTTTTTCTAAAGAAAAAATCAATGACTTATTTCTAACCGAAAATCTATACTCTCCTACAAAATTAGAATTTTATGACAAAATAAATCTCTTAAAAGGAGGGATCATCTACACTGATTTAATCAATACGGTTTCCAAAACACACAGTCAAGAAATACAAACCGAAAAATTTGGATGCGGTTTAGACGGAGTGCTTACTCAACGTAAAGATAGTCTCTATGGCATTCCAAACGGGTTAGATTATCTGACCTGGAACCCAGCTACTGACCAAAATATTGCTCAAAAATACGATCCGGATTCCTTAAACTTAAAAGCTCCAAACAAACAAAAACTTATGCAGTTAAACAATTTTCCATATCAAGAACACACACCCGTTATCAGCATCATATCTCGTTTAGTACCGGATAAAGGATTTGAATTAATTTTAGAAAAATTACCGGAAATTTTAAATATGGATCTAAAATTTATTGTTTTAGGCCAAGGATTACCAAAAATAGAAAACCAATTGCAAAAGTTTGCCGAACAATTCCCGGAAAAACTACGTGTACACCTCAAACATGATGAAAATTTAGCTCGCTACATTTATGCTGGTTCTGATATTTTTCTTATACCTTCCAAATTTGAGCCTTGCGGTCTAAGCCAAATGATCAGTCTTAAATATGGCACAGTCCCCATAGCTTATCCTACAGGCGGGCTTAAAGACACCATTATCGATATCGATCAAAATTACGAAAAGGGCAACGGCTATTTTTTCCAAAATTATACAAGCTCTGATTTTATCAAAACTCTACAACGCGCCTTACACTGTTACCATAACGACAAAATAAAATGGATCCAAGCACAACGAAACGGTATGTTCCAAGATTTATCCTGGACCGCCTCTGCCAAAGAGTATATAAAACTATACGAAAAACTTATGGTAAATAAAAACGTAGCTACAAAAAGCTGCGTCAAGGCTATCGCTTAATAATATATTTAGCCAAAGACAATACTGAGTCTGTTGCGTAATGCTATATTTAGTCAAAGACAAGACAAAAACAGTTGAAAAAGCGGAGTTGCCTAGCACGGCAATGAGCATTTTGAAACTGGTTTTAACGCCATATTTGGCTAAATAGGGTATTTCGCAGCAGACTCACTTCCGACGAATAAGCATATCTCGTTCAATAGGCGTGTATTTATCCACCACGCGTACCAAATCCTCATTCGTACTTTCCGGAAATGAAATAGCTTCCACAAAAACGCCCCGACTTTGTAAATGTCGCACCAAATCTGCAAAATCGCCATCTCCAGAAACCAAAACCACAATATCTAATTTATTTGCTAAAGACACAGCATCTACAGCTAGCCCCATATCCCAGTCACCTTTAGAAGAACCGTCTGCCCGCATCCTCAGTTGTTTACTCTTTATTTCATAACCATTTTTAATCAACATCTCCAAAAACGCAGATTGATCTATATCTGGATTTTCTATAACATAACAAATTGCCCTAATCAGCTGTCTACCATTTACTGCTTTTTCCATTAATTTTGCAAAATTCAATTTAGCTTTTTGTAAATGTTTTGCAGAATAAAACATATTTTGCACATCCACAAAAACCCCAACTCTTTGATATTTACTATACTGTACTGCCATTTTTTTTATTCCTTACCTTTATTTAAAACCTTTTGTTCATACAACCATTTTATCACGGCTTTTTCTGATTCCCTTAAATATTTATTGCGTCTTTTCATTACTCTTTCAGATGTTTCAAAAAACTTAGACAAAATTTGTTTTTGATATTTCCCGGTTTCTCCAAAACTAAACGGCGCCACATATTTAGGATGCAACTGTGCTCCGAACAAACTAGATCCATACTCTATAATTGTGCCTGTATTTAATACCGTATTAATCCCTGTTTTCACACAATCCCCTATGAAAGTCCCTAAAAATAACTGATGCGTATCAATTTTTTCCCGGCCATTATCTAAAGTTACGGTCCCATAAGTATTTTTCAAATTAGAATTAGTGGTATTCGCGCCCAAGTTAACCCATTCGCCTATATAAGAATGCCCAATAAATCCGGTATGCGCTTTATTTGAATGTTTATAAAAAACAGAATTACTAATCTCGCCGCCAACTTTACATACCGGGCCAATAGAAGACGCTTTTATTTTACCGCCTAAAACAGCACTGTTTTTACCGATATATAAAGGACCTTCTAACCTTGTGTGTGCTTCTATCACCACATTTTCTTCTATATAAATCGGGCCCTTATTCGCATTTAAAACCACAAAATCCTCTACAACCGTATTTTTATCTATAAAAATATTACTTTCATTATGCATCGCGACATAAGGATGTATATTTCCTTTAATAATGCCGCCTTTATTCAAAAACTTAAAATCCTCTTCCAATACATTCTCATTCAAATTTACCAAATCCCAAAGATAATTAAGCACTTTAATATTATCTAATTCTTTGCAAAGACATTTTTCTCTAAAAAAAGAAAACAATTCTTTATTATCCGGATTTCCCAATTCCAAAAACTGTTTCATTTTAGCTAAACTATCTTCTTTTAAATAAAGGGCCACTACCGTACCTTTAAAGGAATATAAAGTATCATAATTAGTGTCTATCTTAGCTAAATAGTTATAAAAATCATCGTTCATCACCACTCGTCCATTAATAAACAACCCTGGCGTAGCCGTATTAATATTATTAACTATCATATTTGGATAACTAATTTTGACATTATTTTTTAAATAATTTCGACAATGTAAGGTAATATTGGAATGCGGATAATAATTAACTATTTTTTGCAGAAGCGTGTTTATACCTAATAACAAATCATAAGCGGGTCGCAAAAAAACAAGCGGCTCTAAATTAACATATCCTTTATCTTCAAAAACACAAATGTTTAACATGCTTTAAATTTTATCCCAAAAAAAACCCTTAGTCGAGAGTAGTAGCCAGACTAACGCTTAAATTGTTATAATAATTTTTTTTAATATAAAAATCAAAGGAACAAAACCTTGTTAAAAAAATTTTCACGTAACACCCCATGCTGGTGTAAAAGTGGTCTGAAATACAAAAATTGTCATCTTACTTTTGATGAAAAACTAAATGCATATGCCAAAAAAGGTTATCAAATCCCTTCCAGAAACTTATTTAAAACTAATCAAGAAATAACTGGCATTCGCCGTAGCTGTCAGCTCACCAAAAAAATTCTAGATAGCGTAACCCCGCAAATTAAAGCGGGTATTACCACAAATCAAATAAACAACTTTGTTCATCAAATGACCCTGGATGCCGGAGCGGAACCAGCTCCTTTAAATTATCGTGGTTTCCCAAAAAGTTGTTGTACTTCCCTCAATAACGTTATTTGCCATGGCATTCCCGACCATACAATTATCCAAAAAGGAGATATTCTCAATGTAGATGTCACCTGTATCTTAAACGGTTATTATGGCGACGCCAGTCGCATGTTTGAAATTGGAACCGTATCTCCAGAAGCCCAAAAACTTGTTGCCGTAACCAAAAAATGTCTAGAACTCGGTATTCAACAAGTGCTTCCCTTTCACGGTACTGCCGAAATTGGTATTGCCATTGAAAAATATACTAGCCAGTTTGATTTCTCTATCGTCAAAGATTTTGGAGGGCATGGTATTGGCACCGAATTTCATGGTGATCCTTTTATTTTTCATTATGCTCGCCCAGAAAAAGGTATGCTCATGCTTCCCAATATGGTTTTTACCATCGAACCCATGATCAATACCGGCTCCTACAAATGTAAAACCTTGGCAGACAAATGGACTACCATAACCATAGACAACTCGCTTTCCGCTCAATGGGAACACACTATCCTGGTTACTGAAACAGGTCACGAAATTCTGACGGCTTAAACATTGAACTATTTTCAAAAAAAAACTAAAATATTATTTAATGATAAACTTTTCAGGATCAAATATTTTATCTGTAACTCAATTCCAAAAAAAAGATATAGACCACATCTTATCTGTCGCAGATGATATGTTACCTTATGCCTCCGGCCAAGAAACCACCAAAGTTTTGGATGGCGCTGTTTTAGCTAATCTTTTTTTTGAACCAAGTACCCGTACCAGAATAAGTTTTAACACGGCCTTTTTACGACTAGGCGGCAAAGTCACCGAAACTGTAGGCGTATCCAACTCCTCGCTTACCAAAGGCGAATCTATCTCAGATACTGCTAAAGTTATCAGTAGCTATGTAGATGCTATTGCTATCCGTCACGCGCAAAAAGGAATCGTCCCGGAATTTGCAGCCGCATCTCTAGTCCCAGTCATCAATGGCGGTGACGGCGCAGACGAACACCCTACCCAGGCCTTATTAGACTTATACACTTTAAAAAGAGAATTAGGCACCTTTGACCACATTACAATTGCTATGGTTGGCGACCTAAAATATGGACGTACCGTACATTCTTTAGCCAAACTTTTGGCCGAATACAACCAAAACATTACTTTTCAGTTTGTAGCTCCACCAGAACTACAAATGCCTCAAGATATCCAAAACTATATTTTAGCCAAAAACAAACAACACAGTATCCAGACCACCTCTGATCTCATAACCGGTATTAATCAAGCTGCTGTTATTTACTCCACCAGAGTTCAAGAAGAACGTTTTTCTTCACCTAAATCATATGAACAATTTCGCGGTAAATATCGACTTAACAAAAATATTATAGAAACGCACAGTCCAAAAGCTCTTATCCTACATCCATTACCAAGAGACAGCCGTGAAGGTTCTCAAGAATTAAACATCGACTTAGACCACCTTCCAAACTTAGCAATTTTCAGACAAGCTTATAATGGTCTGCCACTTAGAATGGCGCTTTTCGCCCTTGTCTTAGGTGTAGAAGAAAAAATTAAAAACACAGCGAAAAAATCAAATTGGTATATTAACAAAAATTTTTAATTAAATAATAATATTTTCCTATACACCTAAACTCTGCCATCTTTATATCTTCCAACTCTTCCTTCTGCTTTTCACTAATCGGAATAATCAGCTTTGTTTTTTTAGGCGCAATGCCTCCAATAATCCTTATCGCGTCCATCGGCTTAGCAAAAGCTTTGGCTGTAAAAACCTCAACCTCTTGCCCTTTTAAAGTATTAATATCCTTATTTAAAATCATTAAATTATCTAAAGCCAACTCTTTTTTTACGATTTCCAAAAAATTAGTCTTTCTGCTTTTAGATTCTACTGCCGTAACTTCATTTTTATGATTTAAAATCGCCATAATCACCGCCGGCAACCCTGCTCCGGAACCCACATCCATCACTTTTATTTTTTTATTCCCAATAAGTTTCGCTATATTTATACAATCTTGTATATGAAAATCCAATTTATCATAGGCTTTTTTAGAATAGATATTCACCTTTTCGTTATATTCTTTTAATAACTCTATATATCGTTTTATCTTTTCTTCCATTCTCCACCCTATTCCTCATTTTCACCTCAAATACATCAGCAACACAGATATATCCGCGGGATTAATACCGGCAATGCGTTTCGCGTCCCTGATCATCTGCGGCCGATATTTCATAAACTTTTCGCGACTTTCTTTCCTTAATCCTTTAACTTTTTCATAATCAAAATTTTTCGGGATCAAGTTTGCTTCTTGTTTCTGCATCTTTAAAATTTCACGTTTCTGTTTTTGTAAATATCCTTCATATTTCACCTCCACAAAAGCACGTTGATAAATTTCTTTTTCTTCTTCTGCGCAATCCAGCAATTCCATAAAATTATCTATACTAATCTCATTTCTTTTAAAAACACTATAAAAAGAAACTTTATGTTGCAGTTTAAATCTATCAATAATATCTTTTGCTACCCGCTCCTTTTTCCAAAAAACGATCAATTCTTTTATCTTAAGCTGCTCCGCTCTAATACGTTCAATTTCTTTTTTGGTAATCAAACCTATCTGATACCCTTTTTCGCCTAATCTAAAAAGAGCATTATCTTGCCGCAAATATAATCTGTATTCTGATCTAGAAGTCAGCATACGATATGGCTCATAAATTTCTTTATTGATCAGATCATCGATCATCGTCCCAATATACGAATTTTCACGCGTTAAAATCAAAGGCTCTTTCTTTTTGATTTTTAAAGCCGCGTTAATTCCTGCCACCAAACCTTGACCCGCTGCTTCTTCATAACCGCTAGTACCATTAATCTGCCCAGCCAAGTACAAACCTTTCACTGGCCTGGTTTCCAAAGTATATTCCAACTGATTCGGATACACAAAGTCATATTCTACCGCATACCCGTTTCGTATAATCTTCACTTTTTCCAATCCCGGAATAGAATGCAAAAACTTTTCTTGCACATCTTCCGGCAACGACGTATTCAAACCTTGTGGATATATTTCATTTGTATTAATTCCTACTGGCTCAATAAAAAGCTGATGCTGTTCTTTGTCTTTAAACCTCACAACTTTATCTTCAATAGAAGGACAATATCTAGGCCCTACTCCTTTAATAACTTTCTGATATAACGGTGAACGATCCAAATTATTTAAAATAATTTCATGTGTTTTTGGAGTTGTATATGTCAAATAGCAAGGAATCTGCGCATTATGATAATTGGCTAGCGTGGTTTTAAATGAAAAATGCAGAAAACCAGTATCTCCAGGTTGAATTGCCATTTTCGCATAATCGATCGTTCTTTTATCTAGTCTAGGCGGCGTACCTGTTTTCAACCGTCCTAATTTCAATCCCGCTTTTACCAGGCTTTCAGACAAATTTTCAATACTAGTTTCGCCCATCCTGCCCGCCTTAAACGAGCTTAACCCTACATAAATTCTCCCGTTCAAAAAAGTACCTGGCGTAATTACCACCGCCTGCGCCCAATATATTTTATCCAAAACCGTCTTAATACCTTTAATTTGCCCTTTTTCTACCACAATTTCTTTAACTATTTCTTGTTTAAGTTCCAAATGAGCTTCATTTTCCAAAACTGTTCTCATATATTGTCGATACTGTTCCAGATCATTTTGGGTCCTCAAACACTGAACCGCAGCCCCTCGTGATTTATTCAAAACCTTTATTTGGATTTTGGTAGCATCCGCTGCCTGGCCCATTTCCCCGCCCAAAGCATCAATCTCCCCCACAATCTGTCCTTTAGCCGGACCACCTATCGCCGGATTACACGACATATGCCCAATAAACTCTATATTTTTGGTAAGAATAAGTGTTTTACACCCTATACGCGCAGCCGCTAAAGCAGCCTCACATCCCGCGTGCCCGGCACCTACTACAATTACCTCATAAATTTCTTTATCTTGTTTATTCATTTCCTATAAGATTACCTGCCCTCATAATTTTTGACAATCACTCAAAACTTCAACCCATCAAAAACTATCCATACAACTCCTTCCCCCGTTTAAACGATAATTAAAATAAGAGTTCAAATTTAAAAGCTTTAAAAAAAGTGAGAAATTTACTAAAATAGAAAAGAAAGAGGTGCATAAAATGGCTATTGAAGCAGGACAAGGTATTAATCAGAACATTCATTCTAGTAGAGATGCGTCTCGTTCAAAAGAAACGAATCCAGAAGATAGCAAATTCTTAAAAGAACTAACCAAAATAAGTGAATTAATCAATTCCGAATTATCTGAAGAGCCGGCAAACGAACTCAGTGCACCTTTATCTGTACAAATTTCTCCTCAAGCAAAACAAAACGTTCCGGATCAAGCGTCCGAAAATAAATCTCAAGTAAACAGACTAGGATTTAAGCCTCATGAACTCGATAATTTAAACCTCTAAAATGAGCGCGCAAAATCCTATTGCCGAACAGTCTGCTTTTCAACAAATATCTACGCAAAATAATCAAGCTAAACAAACCAATACTAAACAAGAAGCTTTTCAACAAAACTGTGAGCTATGTTTAGAAACCAGCTTAGATAAAACAACTCAAAAACTTAATGTTCAAGAAGCACTTACCAAACTTGATATTCTCAAAACCAGTACAGCCGAGCAAGACTTAAAAAGCAAAGCTGATTTACTTACTACTAAGTTACAAAACCTGGGAATAAAAGATACCTTTGATAGAAATAAAGTTCAAGAACTAATTCAGGAAACCTTTAAAGCCCAAACCAAAGCTCCTTCTAAAGCTGATTATCCAGGCTTAACTGTAGACATCAGTTCCGCCGCTGCCCTTTACCACCCTTATGCTACCAAAATAGCTAAAACCAGCAACTCAAATAAAACTGAAGATAAAGAAAAAAAAGATAGCACCCACGATACTGAACCAGAAGCAAAGCCTTCCTTTTTACAAAAAATCAAAAATTTATTTAAATAATTTATACACCGCGATTTCTATTGGTCAACCTTAAAAAATAAAAATCCCTATGTTTTTCCTGTTGCTCTAACTCAAACCTATCTCTAAATTCCGAGAAAAATTGATCGCACCCATAATCTCGCTGAATTTGAGTAATATATAGTTTATGAATATTTAATTTATCTAAAGCTTGTTTATAAACCTGTTCCCCACCAATAATAAAAACCTCTTCAATTTTTTCAGCGATTTTGACTAACTTTTTTTCCAACTCTTCAAAACTCGCCACTGTCTCCACCGCGTCTATTTTTTGCTTTGTTAAAACTATATTTATTCTTCCGGGCAACGGCCTATTATTTTCAGGTAAACTCTCCCAAGTTTTTCGGCCCATCACCACTACATTTTGCCGGGATTTATCTTTTGTTTCGGTTGTAATTTTTTTAAAATAAACCCTGTCTTCCACTAAATCCCACGGAATTTTTCCATCTTTGGCAATTCCATTTTTGCTGTCCATAGCAACGATAATATTATATTTTCCCATTCTCAATTTTCCATTTCCTCTATTGTTTTTGGGCAGCTTTCACTCAAGTTCAAACACCCTTTAGCTGTCACCAACAAATCATCTTCAATCCTAATCCCAATATCCTCTTTATATTCTTTGCCCTCCAAAACAATTTCAAAATGACCATATATCCCTGGTTCGTTACTAATCAACCATCCTGGCTTAAGCTTCTGTTCTCTACTCTTTTTATTCCCCTCATGCACATTGTACCCAATCAAATGATTTACAGTATGTGGCCTCACCTTATACTTTAAGGTCATTTTACCACCACGTTTAATAAACCTTTTTTTTAATTCTTTATTTATAAATCCCCAACATATTTCGTCTAATTCCTTCATAGTCACTCCTGGCTTTACATTTTTTTCTACTAATTTTTGGGCATCCAACACAATTGCATAAATAATTTTTTGCAGTGCATTAAATTTTCCACCAATCGGTATAGTCCTAGAAATATCTGCACACATATTCTGCCATTTCACCCCAAAATCAACTAACAACAATTCCCCGTTCTTAAAATTCTCATCATTTTTCTGATAATGAAGAGTTAAGGCGCTTTTACCACTTGCCGCAATTGGCTCAAAAGCTAGTCCAAACTGGGAGAACATTTTCAATCCACCCACTAAAAAACCGTTTACTTCGCGTTCATTCACAAACCCCTTCAATTCATTCCTTAACTGCTCAAAAACAGCCGCTGTAATATCATTGGCTATTTGCGCATTTTTTTGTTCCACTTCATCCAAAGATATCCTTAATTCTAATAACTTGCCCAAAACTTCTTTGGACGGTTTTTTTAGCTTCTTATTTAAGTCTTTAATATCCTTAACATTCTTGACCCCCGTAATTTCCACTGCATTTTCTACGTCTAATTCTCTTCCCACCCAAAACTCTTTTTTTTCATCCCTTTTCTCTAAAAACAAAATCTCTTTTTTCGGCCCTATTAATAAAGCCGCCTCTTCCTGCTTAATTCCTGTTAAATAAAGCAAATTCACGCCACTTTGTATCAGCACTTCCTCTTTAATTTCCCGCGTAAAAACTTTTCTTCTCTGGGCATAAAACTCTTTAGCCTTCTCTCCCAAACCATTATCTATAAAAACATGTGCGTATAATCCCATTTTTTTTCTCCTTTATTCCATACTTTCCCTCCAAGGGAACTAGTTGAACTTTAATCTTACATCTTATATACATCAATCAAAATGAAAAATAGATTTTAAATTTTGATCTGCCGTGTATAAATTATACACAAAGAAAAAAATTTAGAGTTCTAGTTTTTATTTTGGTTCGAGTATATTATAATACAACCATATACTTCAGGAGAACGTTAATGCAAATTATTGAAAAAACACTAGAAAATATTTTTCTGCAAACTATCACCAAAATTTATCCAAATTTAAATAGTGCTGAAAAACTTTTTATCCAAAAAACTCACAATCAAAAATTCGGTGATTTTCAAACCAATTTCTCTATGAGTGTTGCCAAAATTATTCAGGAAAATCCCCGTACCATCGGTCAAACCATTATTGATAATTTAGAAACAAACCATCTCATCGCCAAATGTGAATTAGCAGGACCTGGTTTCATCAATATTTTTTTAAAAAATCAATTTTTATCAGATCATATCAAACAAATAGACATCCAGCCCTGGGACTTTTCTTTCTTACCTCGTGCAGGACAAATTATTATCGACTATTCTTCACCTAATATCGCTAAACCAATGCATGTTGGCCATTTAAGAAGCACGATTCTAGGTGACACCCTCAAAAGAATTTATCGTTATTTAGGGTACGAAGTCGTCGGCGACAATCATATTGGAGATTGGGGCACCCAGTTTGGTAAATTAATAGTGGCTTACCATAAATGGCTAGACAAAAATAATTACAAAAAACACCATATCACCGAACTGGAAAGAATCTACATCAAATTCGCTGACGAAGCCAAAAAAAATCCTGAACTTGATGACCAAGCACGTGCCGAACTTAAAAAATTACAAGACGGCGATCCAGAAAACACTCGTCTCTGGAAAGAATTTGTAAAAGTTTCTCTTGATGAATATGAAAAAATTTATCAAGAACTAGATATTTCTTTTGATACGGTTCAAGGCGAATCTTTTTACCACAACTCCATGCCTGACATGGTCAAATTATTATTAGACAAAAAAATAGCTCAAATCAATGAAGAAGCCGTGGTCGTATTTTTCCCAGAATCAGAAAATATCCATCCTTGTGTTATCCAAAAAAAAGACGGCGCTTTTCTTTATGCCACCTCTGATATTGCTTGCCTCAACTTCCGTAAAAACAATTATAAAGTCAACAAAATCCTCTACATTGTAGATGAAAGACAACAACCCCATTTCAAACAAGTTTTCAGCATCATCAAAAAACTTGGCTGGAAACTAGATTTAGAACATATCCCTTTTGGTTTCATCAGCTTTTCCGGCGCCATCCTTTCTACCCGTGCTGGTAATGTCATCAAACTAGAAGACCTCATTGCCGAAGCCATCAAAAGAGTCAAAAAAATTATTAATGAAAAAAACCCCCAATTACCGCCTGGAGAAAAAAACCAAATCGCCCATGTAGTAGGTATTGGCGCTATCAAATACGCAGATTTGTCCCAAAACCGTACTAGTTCCTACGACTTTGATTGGAACAGAATGCTCGCTTTTGACGGCAATACCGGCCCTTATCTACAATACACTTATGCTCGTATTCAATCTTTAATCCGTAAATCCAAAACCAGAACTGATTTTGAGCCTACGGCCAACATAATCTTAGATACAGATACAGAAAAAAACCTTTGTCTAAACTTAACCTTATTTCCACAGGTCTTAATTAAAACCATGGAAGCACACAAACCAAATACATTAACTGAATATTTATTTGAACTCGCCCAAAAATTCAATACTTTATATAATTCTATGCCCATTATTAAAGAAACCAGTCCGGTTTTTTCTTCTCGCTTAATAATCTGTCAAAAAACCGCTTTTATTTTAAAAACAGGACTAAATCTTTTAGGAATTAACGTTGTGGATAGAATGTAATTTTAAGCTTTTTAAACCATTCTTTTAGAATCAACCAAACATAACTCTGTAAAAAATACCATCTCAAAATCCTTTTTGGCTCTTTAAAAGCGCGATACAACCATTCCACACCAATCTTTCTCAGCAAAAACGGCGCTCTTTTTTTAGTACCTGAAATAATATCCAAAGAACCTCCAATACCTATCGCAATGCCTTGATTTAAAGTTTTGATCAATTTTCTAATAAACATATCTTGATTAGGAAACCCTAACCCCACCAAAATAAAATCTGGCCGGGTTTTTTTTATATCTTTAATAATGGCTTGTTCACCTTTTAGATCATAGTAACCATGATGATACCCTTTTAATTCACTGCCTGGATACTTCTCTTTAATTTTTTGCGCCGCCTTTTCCATCACGTGCGGTTTTGCCCCTACTAAATAAAAAGAATATTTTTGTTTATGTAAAAGTTTTTCTACTAAATCAATTCCCGTAATCTTTTGTGGTGCTTTTCCCGTCAATAGTTTACTACCCAACACTATCCCAATCCCGTCCGCAAAAATCATTTGAGCTTTTTTAATATAATCCGCCAATTCCTGTGCTTCTCGAGCCACCACCACAATCTCCGGGTTTAAAGTCACAAAATAAAAAAAACTCTTTTCTTGTAAAAGACACTCGATCTCCTGAAAAAGTTTTTTATAATCAATATCCATTATTTCATAACCCAAAATTTTTATTTTATTCATTAATTTAAGACCCTTTCATTTAAATTAGCACGGGCAATTATTGTAGGTAGTTTACACCCCATTTTTTGAACATAGTCCTGATAATTATTTTTTATTTTTTCATATTTCTCAAACAATTCTTTCGTCTGCACAGTCTTTCTTAAGTCTACAAACTCTTGGCCAAACTCTTTGGCTAAAGCTAATACTTTATCGTCATAAACTAACGCTAAAAAAGGAATCTGTCTCAAAATCGCCCAAACCAACGCATGGTATCGCATCCCCAACATCATCCCGACCCCAGGCATCTCTACACTTTG
>Ga0233431_1004557_pt1 | contig 14689 bp, 13 predicted proteins | sample SI_118_April2016_FD_179867 | JGI IMG/M metagenome (GOLD analysis project Ga0233431, IMG submission 179867) | Seawater microbial communities from Saanich Inlet, British Columbia, Canada - SI_118_April2016_200_MG | ecosystem: Environmental > Aquatic > Marine > Inlet | place: Canada: British...
CTTGAATTTCTAAAAAATTTGTTATATCTTTAGTCATAGGAAGGGTTTTAATGTATTAGCTTTGTTTTCATGCTAATTTTACACCAAAATCCTTCTTTTTGTACACACTTGTTATTATACAGCCTACCAAGCAGAAAAATGATCTTTCTGGCGTTTTAATTTGAGCTATTGCAAAATTTATCAAAATGTGCTAGAATGATTACATTATTAAGGAATCAGATCTGTGGCTTTTGTTTTTGAATTTTCATAGAAACTTCGACTGGGCTGTGGATTTTGACAAAATTATGTTAGATCAGAGAAAAAAGGCAAGAATTATTGCCAAATTTAAGACTCATGAGAAAGATACTGGTAGTTCTGAGGTGCAGATTGCTATTTTAACTGAGGAAATCAAAGAGTTAACAAAGCATTTGCAAATGCATAAGCATGATCATTCTTCACGAAGAGGACTTCTAAAGAAACTTGGTGAACGAAGACGATTGCTACGATATCTAGAAAGTGAGAACGAGGATAATTACAAGAAGTTAATTGAAGAGTTGAAATTGAAACCGTCAAAGAGAAGTCAGAAAGAGGCTGAGATTAAGAGAATTCTCGAAGAAGAGGCGCAACTAGAAGCTGATAATGCTAATACTGAGAGTTTGGACGCGAAGGAAGATGAAACTACGAAAGAAGACAATCAATAATATATAACATTATGCCTCCAGATTTTGGGGGCTTCTGTTTTAAAAGTTAAAGATAAAAAATAAAAGATAAAAGATACAGATTAAAGATAAAAGAATAAGTTAAAGTGAAAATTTAAATAAAGAAAGTTAATTAACAATTAAATAAATATGATGAGAGCGGATTTTTTAAGTTGATTTATAATGAAATTGGAAATTGAGAAATTGGGAATTGGGGAATAATAATCGCCAGTTTACAGCTTCTTATTTCTAATTTCGAGGCGAAATTGCCATACTTCAAAGTGAAAAGATCTATTTAAGAATCCGTTTTCTGTAATGACTTATGTCAAAAAAACAAACTTTTGAAATGGAGTTTGCTGGTAAACAACTTATTGTTGAGACTGGTGAACTTGCACTTCAAGCAAATGCGAGTTGTACTGTGCGCTACGGCGACACAGTGGTACTTGCAACAGCTGTCATGAACAAAGACGCTAGAGAAGGGTTGGATTTCTTCCCTCTAATGGTGGAGTTCGAAGAAAAAATGTACGCAGCTGGAAAAATAAAAGGTTCAAGATTTGTTAAGAGAGAGGGTCGTCCTACTGACGAAGCTGTTCTAACTGGGAGAATGATTGATCGAGGTCTTCGACCGTTGTTTGATCAAAGCATTAGACGAGACGTTCAGGTTATTACGAGTGTTTTGTCATTTGATGAGGAGAATGATGCTGATGTGATTGCAATTATTGCTGCGTCAATAGTTCTTCATATCTCTGACATTCCTTGGAATGGACCACTTGCTGGTATCCGAATTGGAAAGATTGATAATGAGTGGGTGATTAATCCTACTTACAGCGCTCGAGAAAAATCTTCTCTTGATTTAACATTATCAGTGTCTGAGGACAAAGTGTTAATGGTTGATTCATCTGCAAATGATGTTGATGGCGACACAATGTATGAGGCGTTTGAATTTGCAATTAAACATGGAAGAAAGGTTGTGAACTTTATTGACGACATTCGAAAGAAAGTTGGTAAAGAAAAACAGGTTATTGCTCCAGCAGTAGAAGTAGAGGAATCCTTCGACTCCGATGACTCCGCTCAGGACCTTCGGGGGAAAGATGAGAATAAGAAGATGAGTGAGCAACAGCTTCAGGAACTTGAGACTGAATGCAAAGAAAAAACATTATCAATGCTTGATAAATATTTGTTCAATATTCCTCACGGAAGTAAGGGTGAGAGAAAGATTGCACTAAAGGCAGTTAAAGATGCTCTTGATGAGTTCTTGACTGAGAAGCAAATTGGAAAAGACAGAAAGAAAAAAGTGATGAAATTCTTTTATCCGTTCATTGATGAACAGATTACAAAAGCGATACTTGAGAGAGAACAGAGAATTGATGGTAGAAAGATGGATGAGATCAGACCGCTAAGCGCGAAGATTGATTTACTGCCTAGAACACATGGTTCAGGACTATTCTCTCGAGGTGAAACTCAGGTTTTATCAATCGTAACACTTGGATCTCCTGGTGACGAACAAACGGTTGATGGAATGGAGGGTGATTTCAAAAGACGATACATGCATCATTACAACTTCCCACCATTCTCGGTTGGTGAAGCAAAACCACTACGTGGTGCAGGAAGACGAGATATTGGTCATGGTGCATTAGCAGAAAAAGCACTTGCGCCAGTATTACCAAGTCGAGATGATTTTCCGTACACAATTCGCGTTGTGTCAGAGGTTATGGGATCTAATGGGTCAAGCTCAATGGGATCAACTTGTGGGTCAACAATCGCTCTAATGGCGGCTGGAGTGCCTATTAAAAAACCAGTAGCTGGAATTGCGATTGGTATTGCATCAAACGAAAAAGGTGAGTTCAAAGTTTTGACTGATATTCAAGATTTCGAAGATGGAGATGGAGGAATGGATTTCAAGGTGACTGGAACTCGAGATGGAATCACAGCTATTCAGATGGATACAAAGACAGTTGGGTTAACATTACCATTAATCAAAGAGGCTATTCCTCGAGCGATGAAAGCGATTAATGAGATTATTGATGTGATTGAGAAAGAGATTCCAGAGCCAAAGAAAGAAATGTCTCAATATGCACCAAGAATCATTGCAATGAAGATTAATCCAGATAAGATTCGAGATGTTATTGGGCCTGGTGGAAAGATGATTAATGAGATCATTGATACTACTGGAGTTCAGATTGACATTGAGGATGATGGAACAGTAATGATTACTTCAAATAATGAGAAAGGAAGCGCTGAAGCTGTACAGTGGATTGAGGATTTGACTCAGGAAGCAAAGGTAGGTGAGAATTATGTTGGTACGGTTGTAAAGATTATGGACTTTGGAGCGTTTGTAGAAATATTCCCTGGAACTGATGGAATGGTTCACATTTCTGAGATTACTGATAAGGAAAGAGTTGAGGATGTGTCGAAGTATTTGAAAGAAGGTCAGAAGGTGAAGGTTAAGGTGCTTAAGGTTGATGATGTTAATGGGAAGATTAGTCTTTCTATTAAGAAGGCGTAAATGAGTGATCTAAACGTATTTTGTTGAATTGACGAAACTAAGTGATAAATAAGGTCAAATAACCAATCACCAAATTTCAATCATCAATTTAAATCGCAAAATCAAAATATAAAATGCAGTTTCGTCGGGAGGCGGGGCTGTTTTTTTTGCTACGAATGGCTACGAATAAAACGAATTATTGCGAATCGATTGGGGATTCCTTCAGAAGATCATTATTAGCATACTGCTCCTCTGAAAATAAAAAGCTCCCTCGCGGTGTGGCGAGGGAGGGGGTGTTATTTTAACACGGAAAGGAGTGCTTGGTCTTCTTTGTTGAGGGTAACTCGAGCAAGACAATCCTTGGCGGCTTTTCTTACTATGAGGGATTGGGAGTTGAGGTGTGCCTCTAGATCTTTGCGATCAAGGTTGAAGATTGGGAAGCGCCATGTGATGATGTCCTGGGCCTGCTTGCAACAATGAGGATCGGAAGACTCCAATAGTGGGACGAGGTGTTTGAATCTGAGGTTGTCCTTTGGCATTGCGTCAATCAATTTGTGGAAGTAACCTCCCTTCATCGTCTCATACTTGATTCGACAAGCGACGAGGGTTTCCCAATTCCATTGCGAGCGGGGAATTCTTGAGAGAATTTTGTTAACAATCTCTTGAGCGAAGTCGCCAGACGTACAGCGCCCTAAACTCTCCTTGAAATTTCTTATACTGAGTGAGTTGTCGTAAGCAACCATTAGCTTATCAATATCTAAATTATCAATTGGCCTCTTGATAGCCTCCGCCTTGAGCAAATCTTTTAGAAAAGAATGTTGCGTTGAGCTCATAACAACAATATCGTATAAATCTAACTTCTCAGGGAAGTATTGGAGCAAAAGGATATTTGCCGTATCTGCAACAATATTGATTTTTGAGTTGGACTGACGACGTAGGAAGTCATAGTCCATGGCCTCTCGATCCAAATTCGAAATCTCAGCTTGGGCTCTAGTCGAAATATTGATATTCTTATGCTTTAGATGAGTGAAGATGTCATATATTGATAGGCCATTTGAGTTACCATGCAACCAAAGTTCGATGGCAAAATGGCGAACATTTTTGTTGTGGTGAGAAATATAGTCCGTCAGAAAAGTACTGCAAGAAGAGTTATCATGGATAGTACCATTAGGATCTATATCTAAACGAAAAGCCATCTCTGTAATGACATGATATTGACCAATCCCTTTTGTTTTCTTGATCCTGAGTAGCATCCCAAAAGACAACAGCTCCAGAGGAATTGACAAAAGAAGTTCATCGATAAGTTGATTGTGATAAGCATTATCTCTTTTCTGTAATAACAAGAATGGGATCTCTTCTGCCAAATCTTTTTTTGGGAAATTGTAGGCTAAAGCTCGAGCTTTGTCTATGGTTTTACAGTTGGAATACATTTCCAGGATCTTGATTAGCAATTCTTGTCTGGGTGACCGTGGCATTGTTATGCTCCTCTCTGGAGTGGCAACAGTGAGTTGTGAAAGACCGATAAGAACGATAGTGTAGATTAACTTATTTTGTAAGATATGTCAACTGTAATGACTTTGTTTTTACAAATTGGTGGGAAAGTTGTGTAATGTTGTTTTTGTGCACAAGTTATCCACATGTTTGGTTGTTAATATGATGGAATAGTGGAAAAATGGGTATGAAGAGTGTTCTTTGACTAACGGCAATGGGAGGAGGAAACCATGCTGACGAGAGTATATTTGTTTTTTTGGTATAAAATCAAGCGACTGTTTTTGTATGGGGTGAGTTGTTTCTACAGGCTTTTTCCGAGAAAGAGGAATCTGGCGCTGGAAGAAAAGCGGTTCCCCTTGAACGGAGCAGGAAATTTCATTGATGTTTGGCGATTTGTTCAAACTCAACCATGGAAAGTATTCCGATGGCTTAAGTACTGGAAAGAGGTTTATCTGATTCGAAAGCAGAATGGTCTGCAACATGCGATGGCGCTGATTTTGATTGTAAAGAAGATGCGATTTGAGTTGCAACAGCTCTTGCCGGGCTTTGCGATTGATTGGCATCTGGTTGAGGATTGTGCCTTTTACCATGACTGGGGAGAGGCTCTCGACCTCAAGGTTGGAGACAAAATTGCGTGGGAGAAGTCTGATCATGACGATGTGGACGAGTACAATCGCTTTGTAGCTTACGTTGAGAGAAAGTATGACAATGAGCTTGAGATTTATCAGCTCAAACGGATTTTTTTGCTCCAATTTGTTCTGGACAATGAAACGATGGGAATCAATCCTGGAGTCAGTAATTTTCCAAAAGAAGCTCAGAACATTTTGCTTGACCTGTTTCAAACGAAGAAGTATGAAGCAATGCTGTTTAAGCTTTCTGAGAACTGGGACTACTTCCTGTATCCGATTGATGAGTACAGAAGAACTGGTTATGCTAAGTCTCTAGTCAGTGTGGGAAGTTACAACCCTCAGATTGTTAGAGAAATTGGAAAACATATTCCGCAGGTATTCATCATATTCTGGACACCAGAGATGGAATGTCAGACTGAAGTATTCTTGGCTGAAAATACAGATGCTCAGAAAAATCTGCGGAGATGGGAGCATTAATCATGGCAGAAAATGCAGAAATACTCAGGAGAGAGCTGAGACAAGAATCTACATCGCTCATTGCGAGTTGTGCGACACCTCAAATGGAGCTTGATGCTGTATTCAGGTGGGGATCGATTGGGGAGGTTCGAAAACAAACAGTGGCAGCTCATACAATTGGAATGATTGAGCTAGTGCTGTATGGTTGCACTCTTATCAATTCACAACGAGATATTGAATCTTGGCTTGATGAACAGTTTCTTATGACTCTCGCGCTAGCGCATGACAAAGGTGAGGGGGTTCTCGGAAGAGACAAATGGACTACTATCAAAACTGCTCGTGATGACTACAATGAGTACCTTGCATTTGTGAATGCGTACACTGGTATTCATCCGCTGTTTTTCAAGAGACTGCATCGTGCGTTTTTGTTGCAGTTCTGCTTTAAGGATAAATTCAAGACGTATTTGAATGGAGCGAATCACAATGCGCTTCAAATCTTAGCAGAGCTCGAAGAGACGATGAGAGATGAAGCGTATTTCTTCATGGGACTTGAGAAGCTGGAGTTTGTGCTCTTTGGGCTTGAACAGATGTTTTTTCGGGACAATATTCAGATTGCTGTGAGCACGATTGATCATCACATGAAGAAACTGAGAAAAGCTTGCAAAGAGGTGCCGGAGTTTCGGATGCTCTGGACTGAGAAGCTGGAAATGCTTTGCCTTGAATTGTCGGCAGCGTATCCGAATCTGGAAAGAATTTGAATATAGGAACAAGTGAAACACTTGTTCTTTTTTTGTATAAGAAAAAAGACCGAGGTGTCGGTCTTAGAGATTTGAATACAAACTAATAATATTTTTTTTGTCTTTTGTTGATAGAGAATCACCAAGTACGGCAAGGTTTAGGTGTTCTCTAACGAAAAATTGTTGTGCGAGAGTTCTTAGTGAAACTCTATTGACTTGATTAAGATCTCTGAGAAACTCTTTTTGAGAGATAGGTTTGCCGATTTGAGTAATTTGTCCGAGATAGAACTTTGCCTCATACTCTAGATCGTCGAAAAGTTGATTAGTTTTTGCTGTCAGGTTGTCTTTTGCTAGAATCAGCTCTTCTTTTGAGATAAGTTCTTGTTTTGTTTTTCGCAAGATTGAAATTATCTGCTCAATGATTTCGAAAAGTCGGTTTCTGTCTCTTTGCGACTTGTTATTTCGACAGGATGCACAGACCTGGAAGTATCCGGTGTCTGGCCAATGCCAGATGTGAGACATAGAATCATAAACTAACCCCATTCTGCGCAGGCGCCCATAAAGAAGGGAGCTGTTTCGTCCTCCAATGATATTGTTTAAGACTGTCATTGCATAACGACGAGGATCGTCGTATCCAAAAGTAGGGAAGGACAGAATACAATGAAAAGATTTTTCATGAGCAGGAATGAAAGTTGTTCTTGACTTTTTTTGCGTTAGAACAAAAGGAGTGTTTGCCTTTTCGTAACCTGGATTAATAGAGTCAAACTCATTGATGATTCTTTGTCTTATCTTCTCTTTGTCGATATTACCCGTAGCAACAACAATTATTCTATTTGGGCGGATGACTTTTTTGTGGTAGCGTTTGAGATGCCATAATCTAATACCGTCGGTTGCCTCAAAGGCGTGCTCAAGTCCAGTGCCCGGAAACATTGATTGCCGGATAACTGCGTCGAGGACATGATCATTGTCGTCAAACGCGCCAGCTTCCTCGATTTGCAGAACTCTTTTTTCTTTTTCGATTATGGCGCGATTAAAGCGAGGTCTAATCACGGAATCAAAAATTAAATTAAGAGCTTGATTAGTCTTGCTTGGATCAAATGATAAATGAGCACAGATAAGATCATGACTTGTAAATCCATTTAGCTCACCACCCATTTGATCGACATAGCGATCTTTTGCAAGTCGGCTTTTGAATTTTCCAGAACTTTCGAAGAAAAGGTGTTCTAAAAGATGGCTGATTCCTGAAAGCTCAGGTGGCTCGGATCTGAGACCATGAGTTATTCCGATTGCGATAAATGCTGACTCAGCGTTGCTCGGGGCAAGTAGAATCTTTAGTCCATTTGGTAGCGTTTCAAAGTGCATATCTCCCTCCTTTGCGTGAGAGTGAATCATAAGGCATTTCAGTATAAATGTCAAAGGGTCAAAGTGAATGGGATCTTTACTGAATGATGTAGATTGTGTAGAATAGTAGTATGAGAGAGACAAAGAAAAATATTATTGTTGCAGGTGGTGCGATTTTTTTTATCGTGGTTGGTCTTTTGTTTTTGATTTTTCATCATAGAGACAATCTGGTGGCGCACGTTCCTGGAGAAGTGGATGGGTACTTGCATGCGAATGGGGGATTGGGGAATATTGAGGACAAATATAAAAATAGTTTGAATGAATGGCTTGAGGACAATAGCTCGATTAATAAAATGAGGTGGGAAGAGATTCAAAAAAATGGGATTGGTGAGTTTGGGTTGTTTATTATTAAGAATCAGATGTTTGGGGTGATGGAGAACAGTGAGAGTAGTAGAATATTGATAAAAGAACAGGGAATTTCATATACTATTGCTGAGAAAGTGGTGATTTTTCCACAGATTAGTAGTTTTGAGACAAGTCTTGTTGAAGAAAGTTGGTATAGGTCGGTGAAAAAGAGGTTTAATTTTTCTGAGTTTACTGTGTATTTGAAAAATGCGGATATATTGAATAAAAACTTTCCTGAACTAGGGCGAGATGATGGAGAGATGGCTATTCTTGGTGAAATTGAGGACGGGAAGCTTGAATTGAGGGTTTATGGTAAGGGAATTGGTAAAAAGTCAGTATCAGGTGACAGTCAGATGATTAAAAGTATTCCGTCAGACTACAGCAAGTATGCAAAGAACATGACTTTTCCTAAAAATAAACAAAAAACGGATTATACTATAGAGAATTTTAATTATTTATTACTGCAAAACTTGAAAGGACCTATTGAGTATCTGGAGCAAGGTGATTCTTTTGTGGCTTATTTTAGTAAGGAACTCAATGATATTGATCTTCTTAAAGCGCAAATTGCGCAGATTTTGGCATATCTGCGTCCTGAGGAGCAAATTAAGTATTTACCTGACAGCTCTATCGCAACTCAGTTGATTGCGAACCCTAGTAGTGTTTCTTTTGAGAATAATGTCACAGAGTTGCCTGAATTTGACCTTAGACTTGAAATTAATGAGAATGAGGACTATTTTTGGCTTACGCGAAACAAGTTGGTATATAATGATTCGATTGAGCAGGAGTTATTTATCTCAGATTGTTCAAGATACGGGAATAATCAGGTAATTATGAATGCTACAGAGCTTGGGCATCTGATTATCATTAATAAATCTGAAAATAGAGTTAAGGTTTGTGTTCAATAAATGAGAAATCGTATTTAAATGTGTACACTAGTGTGTACATTTTAATTTTGCAAGAATATGTACATTTTAAAGTTTAATTTTACGTGAAAGGAACTTTTGTATACACTAGTGTGTATATATCATGTGGATAAGTAGGAGTTATCCACATAGTTGTCCACATGGTAGGGGGTGTTGATAACGCCCTATATTGTGCAATTTTCTGCTAAATTTGCAAGTCGGGTTGTAAATTTAGTTAAAAATCAGTGATTATTGTTGACCACATATTGTGTACATGCTATAATAGTAATAGTACAGATAGATTCACATATCAAAGTCTGTACAATGTTCATTCATTTTATACACATAGTTTACGTCCTGTTCTTTTTTCTACAATTTTCCAACAAAGGGAATTCACTCTATTTAACTTCAGCAGTTATACTTTTCTCATCTGCCCTGACTCAATGAGTCGGAGCAAACATAAAAAAACAAAAACAAAAATGAAATTTTAAGGAGAACTCATTCTCCGGGGAAAGGTTGACGCTAGATTTTAGCTCCTGTTTTTTATGAATGCACACATAACTCCTTGTGTTTAGTCATTTCATGGAGCTGTTGCGCGAGTAACAGCCATTAAATAATATTTTGGGCTTAAAATACTCGCGCTTTTTTTTTGGGAAAAAATAGTGTAAAATGGGTGGGGAGAGGGACTACTAATGCCTTAGTACTACTCCCGGAACTACTTCTTCGTCGAGTTCCGGGTAGACGTTCCTCGAGTACTAGGCCCAAGAACTACAACTTATTACATAGTTGAGTACGGGGCAAGCAGGCGAATTTGCTGCCTTTCGACTACGCTCCCTTCGGGTCTGAGCCTCAGGGTCGAAGACAAGGTCAAAGACGAATCTACTAATTTACTTGGACAGGAAGTCCCCGAACTATAACTTATTACATAGTTGAGTACGGGGCCCGTGAACTACAACTTATTTCATAGTTGAGTTCAGGGCAAGCAAGCGCAATATTTCGAAGGGACTGGTTAATGTATATAGTGAGATCCTGAAACCCCAGAACTACAACTTATTACATAGTTGAGTACGGGGCAGGTAAATTCAGGATGACAAGTGGAGTGGCACGGTGAGTCGCACAATTTTTAAGGGACTGGTTAATTAGGATGAGATCCTGAAATCCTACTTCGCTAAAGCTTCGAAGGACACGTAAATTCAGGATAACAATAAAAACATATGGATATAAAGAAAACAATATTGAAGACATTTAATACGCCGGAGACTCATCCGACGGCTGAGGAGTTGTATCAGAGGGTTAAGGCTGATCATGAGGTGTCGGCGGATGAGTTTTTGAGGGTGCTGGATGAGTTGAAGAAGGAGAAACAGATCTATACTGTTGCTTCGAGTGACAATAAAGATCATTTTGGGAAGGAAAAGGGGCCTCATTATCATTTTATTTGTCAGAGCTGTGGAAAAGTTTATGATTTTCAGATTGATGAGGGGACTCATGACATGGTGGAAGCGTACATTAATAGCAAAGTGCATTCATTTGGGAGAGTTGATAAGATAAATATGAGTGTGCAGGGCATATGTAATCATTGCAAGAAAGGGGAATAAAATTATTACAGTTGACTTGTGGACTTGATTATATTTATAGTTTAGGCTATGATGTGGCTATAATAAAAATGTATATGACAAAGATAAAAAAACTTACAAAAAAAGAAAAAGATGAAATAAAGAAACATCTTCTTGTTGAGAAAGAAGTACTTATTGCTGAGCTTTCAAAGATTGCAAAGGTAAATCCACACAATCCTGATGATTATGAGGCTACTTTTGAAGACTATGGTGATGACGAAACTGACAACACTTCTGAGGTTGTTAAATATGGGTTAAATCTAACTCTTGAAAAAACACTTGAGAAATCATTAAAAGATGTTAATAAATCACTCGATAGAATTGAAAAAGATGAATACGGAACATGTAAATACTGTGAGCAACCAATTGAACAGAAGAGATTACTTGCTCGACCAACTTCTAGCGCGTGTATTACTTGCAAGACAAAATTAAAATCATTATAAATGAACCGTTTATTTGACAAAAAATTCATATTACCTGTATTTGCTCTTGTAATTGTAATTGATCAAATTATCAAATTCTTTATTATAGAAAAAGTCCCAACTGAAGGGATTTTTTTGTTGAAGTCGAAGATATTAACGTTTTCAATAGAAAATCAGGTTAATGAAGGGATCGCGTTTGGGATTGGGTTGCCGAGGACTGCTATTTATTTCTTTGTGACGCTGATAATTTTGGCGCTCGTGATGATTTGTGTGAAAGAGATTAAAGATGGTAGAAGGAGAACTGGGTTTATACTTTCGATATTGATTGCGGGGGCTGTTTCGAATTTGATTGATAGGCTGCTGTACGGAGGAGTTGTTGATTATTTGTCGTTGTCGTTTTTTAAATTTTCTTGGCCGACGTTTAATTTGGCGGATGTGATGATTGTGGGGGGAGCGGTTGGGGTTTTGGGGATGGTTATTTTTAAGTCCAAAGTCCACCTTCGACTCGTACCTCGCTCAGGTTCCGAGAAAGGTCCAAAGTGAAAGTCAGGGGTTAAATTAGTTAAATGAGTTAAATTAGTTAAATGAGTTAAATTGGTTAAATAAGTTAGATTGTATGAATAAATATAGGGTTTTGATATTTACAATGTTGTTGTTTTTGGTTGTGGGGGTGATGCCGGCGAGGGCGGAGAAGACGGAGGTGTTTATGTTTACTGCGCCGGACTGTAGCTATTGTAAGCAGGCGGTTAAGTATTTTGAGTTGGTGAAGAAGAGTCAGTATCCGAACATTGCGGTTATTAATTACGATTTATCGGTGAAGGGGAATGCGACTAAGTATTTTTATTATACAAATGCGTATGAGATTGATAGTGATCAGGCGCCGATTGTGTTTATTGGTGAGGAGGTGATTGAGGGGTATCAGCCAAGTAAATACAAAGCGAATTTGGATTATTGTGAGAGTAATGATTGTATATCGCCTGAACAGTATGTGATTGAGAATACGGATGAGAAACCTGGGGCTTCGTTTGATTCGTTTTCATTGCTTAAATATCCGAAGTTGATGATCTGGGGACTGGTGATTTTTGCGGTGATTGTTGTTATAGCGTCATTCTTTGTGAGGAGAAAACCTAGAAAATAAATTATTGGATAGAATATAAAAAAAATCGGTTTTGAGCCGGTTTTTTTGTTTGGGAAAGAGGATGTGTGAACAAGTTTTTGTTGTATTTGGTTTATATCTGGTAAACTAGGGGGAGGACTACTAATGCCATAGTACTACTCCCAGAACTACTTCTTCGTCGAGTTCCGGGTAGACGTTCCTCGAATACTGGGCCCAAGAACTACAACTTATTACATAGTTGAGTTCGGGGCAAGCAGGCGAATTTGCTGCCTTTCGACTACGCTCCCTTCGGGTCTGAGCCTCAGGGTCGAAGACAAGGTCAAAGACGAATCTACTAATTTACTTGGAAGGGGAGTCGCAATACTTAAAGTGGATTGGTTGATTTGCATAGTGAGATCCTGAAACCCCAGAACTACAACTTATTGCATCGTTGAGTTCGGGGCCCGTGAACTACAACTTATTACATAGTTGAGTTCAGGGCAGGCAGGTAAATTCAGGATGACAAGTTGAGTTGAACAGGGAGTCGCAACGCTTCGCTCTACAGATCTCTCCTCTACGGTCGAGATGACAAGTGGGGGGGGGGCGAGATGACAAAGGTGGAAAGGGAGAGGGAAGGAGAATCACTTTTTAAAAATTAAGATTTGTTATATATGTTTACGAGGATAAAGACGGCGGCGAATATTGGGCTCAATTGTGAGCTTGTTGAGGTGGAGGCTGATATGGCTCCGCGGGACAAGCGGGATTTTGTGATTGTTGGATTGCCGGATGCGGCGGTGGTTGAGGCGAAAGAAAGGGTGAAGTTTGCTATTAAAAATAGTGAGCTTGAGTTTCCGAAATACAAAGTGACGGTTAATTTGGCGCCGGCTGATTTGAGGAAAACTGGACCGGGGTTTGATCTAGCAATCGCGGTGTGTCTGCTGAAAACGAGTGGGCAAATTGCGATGGATCTTGATGATTTTCTTTTTGTGGGAGAGCTGGCTCTTGATGGATCGGTGAGACATACGAATGGTATTTTGCCTATTACAATTTTTGCAAAAGAGAAAGGAATTAAGAATTTATTTATTCCGGAGGCGAACAAAAAAGAGGCTTCGCTGATATCTGGGGTTAATATTTTTCCGGTTAAGAATTTGAGTGAGGTGATTGAACATTTGGAGGGGAGGGGGCAGGTTAAAAGGATAAAACAAACGGAAGATTTGACGAAGATTGACTCTGAGCTGGAGCTCGACATGTCTCATGTGATGGGACAGGAGCAGGCGAAGCGGGCGCTAGAGATTGCGGCGTCTGGTGGGCATAATGTGCTGTTGAGTGGACCGCCTGGGTCTGGGAAAACGCTACTGGCGAAAACAATGCAGAGTATTTTGCCAAGATTGACGGAAGAAGAAATACTTGAAGTAACGAAAATTTATTCAATAGCGGGGTTGTTGCCGAAAGATTTTCCGATAATTAATTATCGGCCGTTTCGATCTCCTCATCATACGAGTTCGGGGGTTTCGCTTGTAGGTGGGGGGAATATGCCAAAACCTGGTGAGATAAGTTTGTCGCATCGTGGGATTTTGTTTCTTGATGAGTTTGCTGAGTTTCCTCGGCAGGTTTTGGAGAATCTAAGACAACCGCTGGAAGATGGGATGATTTCTATTTCAAGGGCTCAGGGGACGCTGACTTTTCCGGCGAGTTTTACGCTGATCGCTAGTCAGAATCCATGTCCTTGTGGGTACGCGAGTGATCCGGATAAAGATTGTTTGTGTAGTCCGCTACAGGTGATGAATTATAATAAAAAAATATCGGGACCGATTCTTGATCGGATAGATTTATTTGTTGAGGTGCCAAGAGTTAAGTTTGAGAAGCTTCAGCAGAAAAGTTCTGACAATGAATCGTCTGAGACAATTCAGGATAGAGTGAACGAGGCGAGAATAATTCAAACAAAGAGGTTTGAGGAGACGAGAACAAAAACGAACTCGGAGATGAGTTCGAATGAGATTAAATTGTTTTGCAGTTTGAATGAGGAGTCGCAGAAGTTGGTGAAGTCGGCAGTTACGCAACTTCATTTGTCGGCGAGGTCGTTTCATCGGATACTGAAAGTTGCGAGGACGATTGCGGACCTTGAGAGTGAGGAGAATATTAGGACGAGTCATGTTGCGGAGGCGTTGCAATATAGAAATAAAGTCTAATGTCAAAAGTCTGGGGTCAAAGTCTAAGGTTATGGAGGATTTCTTTATGTTTAGTCGCAAAAAGAAAAGTTAGAGGAGGTAATCGCAAGTAATCAAAATAGAAATAAAAAACAACCGAGGTGATCTGTACCCTCTTTAGTGGACACGGATAAAAAACAACATTACGCATTAACGAGAACATAAAGATGATTCCTGTATTCAACAGGAGTCATTTTATTTTTATCCCATTGTGCACGTTCTGTGTTG
>Ga0233431_1004558_pt1 | contig 14687 bp, 11 predicted proteins | sample SI_118_April2016_FD_179867 | JGI IMG/M metagenome (GOLD analysis project Ga0233431, IMG submission 179867) | Seawater microbial communities from Saanich Inlet, British Columbia, Canada - SI_118_April2016_200_MG | ecosystem: Environmental > Aquatic > Marine > Inlet | place: Canada: British...
GCAGGATCGCAAATGACGCCGTATACGCTTCAGGCATCGTTTGTGCCGTGCAGCGACCAATTCGAGCCGAACGATACCGTTGCCGATGCCGCGGCTGTTGAGCACGGCGGGGAATATACGGCATACCAGTGGAAATCGCTTGAGCAGGGGCCGTATGTCTACGGCGACGAGGATTATTATACGTTTCAGATGAACGAGGCCGGCGATGTAACTGTTTCGGTCTCGAATTGGGAATCGACCTATAACTGGGGCGCCGATTATGACCGGATATATCTGTATCATGCCGATGGGTCTGCTGAAGGCGGTGTTGTCGAGGATTTCACACAGCACATGATCGGGGCCTCAAACCCGTATTCAAAAACATTTGCACTTGTGCCCGGGACATATTATGTACGGTTGCACAGCGGCGCGGGGATCGGAAGCGGCGGATATACCATATCGATCGATTATCCCGATTCTCCAGTCGCAGTGGAGGCCGAGGAGAAAAATCCGCACGTGTTTGCCGTCAGCCAGCCGTATCCGAATCCGTTCAATCCGACGACGACATTACAATATGAACTTGCCGAGGCGGGCAATGTCACGATCTCCGTTTTCAATAGTGTGGGGCAGCAAGTTCTCTCTCATGATGCTGGATATCAAACGCCGGGTGCGCATTCATATGTATTTGATGCGTCACATCTGACAACCGGATCATATTTCTATAGAGTTGAATCGGGCGCAAATCATGCCGCCGGAAAAATGCTTTATATGAAATAATCCGTGCCGCCAGGATGCCGCAGGTTCCGTGTCATGAACGGCGCAGAGATTTTCTTTTGCGTGTATATTGTGTTATACTGAATGATCGTACAACGTCAACGCTTATTAAAATGAAAGTGATACGGACATGAGGAAGAGAACAGTTTATTTCACCGCGATTCTGCTGCTCTTTATCTCCGGCGCAAGTTACGGTTCGGAACTGTCATCGATTGATCCGTCTGCACAGGCGGGTCTGCATCCCATCGTCAGAAACAGCCCGGCGATCGATTTTTTCGAGGGCGCAGTGCTCGGAAACGGCGGACTTGGCGCGGTCGTGTGCACCCGTCCCGACGCTGTGGTGATATACCTCGGGCACAACGATGTATGGGATATCCGTCTTGCCGAAAACCACAAAGAAAAGATCGGCACGTTCGACGAGCTGTATAAAAAAATTATCGCCATCCCGGACACGCTTGACAGCCTGATCGACGTTCAATGGTTCCGCGAATATATGGATTTAATGGATGATAATTACAGAAAGCCGTATCCGCGGCCGTTCCCGTGCGGATCGGTCGTGCTGTGGTTTGACAGGCGGAACGCGGAGCTTCTCGGGCACCGGGTCAACATCGACACCGGTGTGTGCGAGATCGATTTTCTCATTGACGGCAGCATCCACAAAATGGAAATCTTCACGGATATGGCCGACGATATTGTGTGGGCGAGAATGACGGATGAGCACGGAAAACAATCTCCCGCGCCGTTTGAATATGCCACGCTTATTCCCGATCCGGCGACACCGCCCGAGCTGCCGTTGTGTGAGACTACCGCGAGCGGTGAGAACGGGAAGGCCTCGTTTCGCCAGATACTCCCGTTCAGCGAGCTTGAACGCCGCGGGGACTATCGGCCGCATTCCAGCGACAAGGCGTTCACGACAACAATGGCAGCCTCGTCGAACCGTACGGATGCCGAACTGAAAACCGAACGTGAGAACGTCGGGCTCGGTATCATACCCGCGGAAAAAACAACCGGAACACTGAAACTTATGCTCGACCGGTCGTCCGATTTCATTTTCAGCGTGAAAATCGAAAACGGAGCCGCTGCGGAAACCACGCTTGAATCGGCCACATCTCTGAATGTGTCGGCGATGTCGTATCGAAAAGCGCTGAATGCAAGCGGTGATATCTGGAAGGATTACTGGAGCAGATCGGGGCTCGCTATAGACGATCCGCTGCTTGAGAGAACGTGGTATCACAATCTCTATTTTCTGCGGTGCTCGCTCAGACAGGGCGCGACATGCCCGGGGCTTTTCGCCAACTGGAGCTATAAGGATATCGGCACTGCGTGGCACGGCGATTACCACATGAATTACAATACGCAGCAGCCGTTCTGGGCCGCGTTTTCGAGCAATCATCTCGAACTTCATATGCCGTATGTGGATATGGTTGAGCATATCATTCTCCCGGTCAGTAAACTTTGGGCGAAAGAATATTACGGCATGAGAGGAGCATTCTTCCCGCATTCCGCGTATCCCGTTGAAATGAGCATTATGCCGTATCCGGTGCCCACATGGGGATGGGAAGTGTTCGAGACGCCCTGGTCTGTGCAGAGCCTGTGGTGGCATTATACCTATTCCGGCGATGTGGATTTTCTCCGTGACAGGGGATTCGGTGTGATCAGAGAGGCCGTGCTTTTTCTTGTCGATTACATGAAACGTCCTGAAGCCCGTCAGGGCAAATGGGACGACGGCCTCTATCATATTGTGCCGTCCGTGCCTCCGGAGCTGTACGGTCTCAGACCTGGATTCGATAAAAATTTCGACACGCAGGCCGATCTCACGCTGACACGGTTTGTGTTCAAGGCATATCTCGAGGCGTGTGAAATACTCGGGCTCAAATCCAAAGAGCGCACACTGATCAATGATGTGCGCGATATTCTCGGGAAATTCCCGGCATATCCGACAGCGGAATCTCATCGCGGCACAGTTTTCGTTTCGGTCGAGGGTGAGGATCCGGAGACTGTCTATAATGTTCCCGCAAGCCTTATGACAGTTTTTCCCGGCGAGCATCACGGCCTGCATTCATCGAAAGAAGACTATGAACTCGCGCTTACAACATTCAGAAACCAGCAGAACGAGGGCGGCAACGATCTTGTGTTTCTCAATCTTCAGACAGCCCGGCTCGGTGTGCTCGATATCGAAAAATTCAAACGCCAGATAGAATACAGCCTTCTTCCAAACGGCACCTGCACCGATAAAGTGCTTCAGATCCACGGGCGTTATACGAATAATACGCCGTTCGATTTTATGGCTCCCATGGGAATCTGGTTCGAGAATTTCGCGCTGCCGGTGGTTGTGAACGAATGCCTTATGCAGAGTTATAACGGTGAGATCAGGCTGTTCCCGAACTGGCCGTCCGATAAAGACGCCGAATTCAGAACGCTCCGGGCGAAAGGTGCATTTCTTGTGAGCGCAAAGCTCAGCGGCGGCGAAGTCAGATGGATCGAAATCGAGAGCGAAAAAGGCGGCGCGCTCAAAGTTCATTCGCCATGGGATACCGGAGCGAGGGTTGAATGCGACAGCGGAACGATAAATTATGAGGGTGAATTGATCACACGTAAAACCGCTCCCGGTGAGCGGCTGAGGATCGTGCCGATTAAATAACGGAAAGAAATACGGGATAAATGCAAAACAAAAAGAGGTAATTATGGAACGATACGGTAGTCTGATTCAGATAAAGCCCGATCATGAAGAGCGATACATAATTCTGCATAATAATACGTTCCCGGGAGTTCTCGAACAAATCAGAAATTCCAACATCAGCAACTATTCCATCTTTCTCAGGGATTTTCCCGAGGGGAAGATGCTGTTCTCGTTTTTCGAGTACACCGGAGAGGATTTTCAAGCTGACATGGACGGCATGGCTGCCGATCCGCTGACCCGGGACTGGTGGAAACTGACCATCCCCATGCAGATCCCCCTTGAATCACGAAAGGAAGGGGAATGGTGGGCGACGATCGGGGAACTGTTCCATATGGACGGCGACCGTAAATCTCCGGGGGATGTCCGCCGTTATGCCGGAGCTGTCGAGATCGTTCCCGGCTCTGTAAGTGAATACCGGTCGCTGTATGAAACGATTCATTCCGACGTGCTCGAAAGATTCCGGAAATCGAATATGAGCAATTTTTCGATTTATCTGCACGAAACCCGCATCTATTCGTATTTCGAATATTCGGGCGATGATTTTGCGAAGGATATGGACAGCATGATGGATGATCCCGAAACCGCCGCGTTTCTGAATGCCGTCCGGGCGCTTCAGAAGAAACTTCCGGGCGAGAACGAATGGTGGCTTGAAATGCGGGAAGTGTTCCACACCGATTGAGACGGGAACGTGTCTTTATTAATTTAAATATAGTATAATAAAATAATATTCTTCGATGTTTTCTCCTGTTTCGTTATCCGCATGTGCCGTGAGCTGATCAATGCTGACCGACACATGCAAAATACTACTTGACAAAATTATTTAGTGCAGTAAATTATACTAAAACGAGATATAATTAGCGAAAATTCTGCGCTTCATGGTTTCATTCTGGCGTTTTCGGATTATTGTATACGGTGCTTCAGCTGCCGTATGAGTTAATTGTTATATTTGCAATGTTTACTATAGTAAAGTTACCAAGATAGAATGCGGCGCTAATTATTTATTGTTGAATAGTAGGAGCCTGTCGTGCATCGGGTCATAGAAGCATGTCCATGAGCACGGTAGTACTCTTATGTTTGATCTCAAATAATTGTTGCCGATCTGAGGACGAAGTGGAAGTTAGAAACAGGATTTTATTAATAAGAGGATGATTCTTTTGAGTAAAAAAAAGAAAAATATAGATGAATCTGCGGATGTAGCGCCGACCGAATCGGCATGGCTCAAATATTTTGTGCCGGTAATCTTTTTTGCGGCGGTCGGTATTGTGTATCTCGTAACGATGCTCAATCTTTATCCGAGTCTGCCGATCATTCTTCCCGAGGCTGAAAGTTACCCTCATTATGTGGAGGTGTATCCTCCCTTCAGGATGGATGAAGTCAACTATTATAAGATCGCTAAAACCATATTGGAAGGCGATCTGTACGAACAGGGTTCCATTGAAAGAAGCTATCCGATAGGTTTTCCGATCATAGCGGCTCCGTTTGTTGCAGTGTGGGATGAGCAGGGTGGATATAATGCAAACATGGTGATTATCTGGTTTTCTCTCATTGTGTTTTACCTTATCGCCTCCCGGCATATTTCGCGGATAAAATCGCTCTTCATGACCGCAATTCTCGCATTTGCAACATTGAACTGGTTTTATGCCGTTTCATGTTATACGGAGCCGCTATCTCAACTTCTTGTCCTTCTCGGATTCTATTTTCTCACATGGAAAAAATCATCGCCGCGTCTGCCGGTTATTTTGTTTTGTGCCGGAATAATGACCGCATTAAATCTTTTTGTGCGCCCTCATTATATATTGATCGCGATACCGTTTTTCATTTTTTCATGGATAGACCGCGAAGACAAATTTATTTTTGATCATAAAGCGCTTTTTTATTTTGGCGGTGTGAGCTTTGTGGTACTCTTGTGGTTTATACGGAACAAAATGATTTTCGGCGGCTTTTTGAATTTTGAGTATACCCGTCTTGTGGGAAGTTTCGCGCGGGATGCGTCGAGCTCGTTTCGGCGCGGGAATATTTTCTGGGGAATGCACAAACTACTGTTCGACAGTTTTCACGGCCTTCTGACGATCACGCCGGTATTGATGATCTTTCCCGCCGGGCTTCGTAATATGTGGTTCTGCGGGAAGAAACGCGAGGCGCTCATACTCTTTTTCTCGGTGTCGATAATAACCGTTTTTATCGCATGGGGACCGTACCCGTTCACCGGATTCGGACTTGGATCGCGGCACATGGTTCCAATCATTCCGCTGATTTTGCTTCCCGGTATTTTTTATCTTGACGGCACAAAATTCCCGCGGATCATTATTACACTGCTGGCGGCATATTCTTTTTATTATGCCGGGCTGGGATGGTTCACAGGCGAGGGTAAATCAGTCGATCAGTACGGATTTCTTCCGGGGCTGTTAAATCAGACGAATTCGCGGGCGGTTATACAGGCGAGAAAAGATATCCTCCCCGGTAAAGAGTTTGAGACCGATGATGAAATTGCCAAAGCATTCGATGAATCACGGGTAAAAAACGACTATTTGGGAATGTTTCAGACGCTTCACCCGGCTGTTCTTGAAAATATCAAAGGTTACGAGAAACATTTTGTGAGCTTTGTCAGGAATAACGCAAATTACGACACTCTCATCGTGTCGCTTGATCATCATCAGGGAATTCGATTCGCGCCGTTTACGTTCCAAAGTCAGTAACTACTTTACTGCCATCCGCAATATCCCGAATTATACGTGCGATATTTTACGCCAGCCGATGCAAACAGCTTTCCGGTTGATCCATATGCCCACGGCCATTGAGCCATCTTTTCCTCCGCAGCATTTGCGCCGATTTTCAGCGTATATAAATATCCGAAACAGCCACATTATTTCTTGACAACACCTTTCGATTGATCTACATTACGAAATGAAACGAAACCAAATGAAAGTTTGTCCGCCGAAGTATGAATGCTATAAAAATTATCGTCAGCATTTGTAAAATTGCTTAAGCTCTTAATATTCAGGAGAATATCACTCTATGCTAGCCTCGCAGCGCCGTAATAAAATATTTGAGCTTCTGACTGAGGACGGGACCGCCCGCGTATCAGAACTCAGCACTATCTTTAAAATATCGGAAGTGACGATCCGTCAGGACCTGACCAGGCTCGAGGAGGAAGGTTTCATTGTCCGCGAGCATGGCGGCGCGTATCTGAAAAGCCTTTCCAACCAGGTGCAGTCGCTTACGTTTCAGCACATGGAGAATATGGATAAAAAGAGCGGTATCGGTATAAAAGCGGCAGAATTCATCAGTGACGGCGATACGATAATCCTCGATTCGGGCACGACCACCACAGAGGTTGCCAGGAACATCGTCACCCGGAACAACCTTACTGTTATCACTAATGCGGTCAACATGCCGTTCATAATAGGCGGTCTTCCGGGGATTACCGTTTTTATGACGAGCGGCGAGTTCAAAGCGCCCACATTGTCGCTTACCGGGCAGAAAGCGGCGGATTTTTTCGAAAATATCCATGTGGATAAACTCTTTCTCGCCACAGCAGGAATATCCCTCCGGGCCGGTCTGACATATCCGAGCCTCAGCGATCTGCCGGTAAAAAAAGCTATGATCGACGCCGCAACGACTGTGTATCTCGTTGCCGACTCGACAAAACTCGGAACAGAGGCGCTCGGAATTCTGGGCGAGCTTTCAAAGATCGATTATATTATTTCGGACGACGGTGTAACGGAGCGTCATAAAAAGGAATTTTCAAAACACGGTATAGAATTTATCATATCCCGATAGGAGAAAAAATGAAAATAGCTGGTAAAATTTTGTCGTATACGGTCATGATTTCCGCCGTGCTCATTATTATTGTCTGCGGGTGCGGTAACAGCCGGGACGGAGGTGACGGCGGCAAAAAGAAAGTGGCGGTCGTCATTTCGACACTCAACAATCCCTGGTTTGTCGTTCTCGGAAATACTGCCGCCGGACGGGCGGAAGAGCTTGGATATGAGGCAACAATTTTCGATTCCCAGAATGATATATCCAAAGAAGTGAACCATTTCGACAATATTATTGCCGCGGGATTCGATGCGGTCATTTTTAATCCGACCGATGCCGACGGTTCCATCGCGAATGTGGAGAGGGCAAAAAAAGCGGGTATCGAGACATTCTGTATCGACCGTGAGATCAACTCGAATACCGCCGCGGTGTCGCAGCTTTTGTCGGATAATTATTCGGGATGTGTGGCGATGGGTCAGTATTTCGTGAAACGGGTGGGCAGAGAGGGCACGTATGCCGAACTTTTGGGGCTTGTTGGCGACAACAACACCTGGAACCGCTCGAAAGGATTCCACAGTGTGGTTGATAATTATCCCGGGCTGAAAATGGCCGCACAGCAAAGCGCCGACTTTGACCGCAACAAGGCCATGGATGTTATGGAGTCTATCCTTCAGGCCAATCCGGATATTGACGCGGTGTTCTGCGGCAATGACGCGATGGCGATGGGAGCGTATCAGGCTCTTGCCTCGGCGGGAAAAGCGGGTGACGTTCTGGTCTTCGGTTTTGACGGCGCGAAGGATGTCATCAATCTGATCGGTGAGGGAAAAATCGCCGCAACAGGGATGCAGTTCCCGAAAGTGATGGCGCAAAAAGCCGCCGAAATGGCTGATGAATATGAAAAAGGGAAACGGGATTTCCCGCAGAAACTACCGATAGCAGTTGAACTTGTATCACGGGAAAATATTGAAAAATATAGCGCATATGGAAAAAAATAAAGTTAAGATCCTGAAATATTGTATCGGCATTCTGATAACCGGAATTGTACTGTACCATTCCGTGTATTTCAGTCATTTGGATACGGTCCGGGATGCCGCGGATGCGACAGTGTTCGATGCGAAAGCGTATGCGGAGAATTTCTGGCGCAACGAGCTTCCGGCGGTAATGAAGAGAGCGGTGGATGCGTCGGAACTTCTTGACCTGTTCGAGCGTGATATGCCGGGGGCGGTTGAACAATATGCCCGAACACTTGGGATCGCTTCGCTCCATGCCTACCTTATAGAAGGAGAGGGCCGGATCGAGGAGATAACCGAAAACGGACTGCTGATCGGGCTTGCGGGGGATCCCTCCGGCACGGTGCTCATTGAAACGCTCGACCTTTTCGGGAATGCGGTCCGGGATGCGTCCGGCCTGATAGATGTCAGCGATTTCCCGAACACGATGGAGTTTAATACGGTCTCCGCCGAGATCAATAGAATTGTCAGAATTGAGATTGCGGGTCCGGCGCTCGAACATTCCGCGGTAGGAAAGAATGTGCGTTTTACCGGCGCGGCGGAAGTCAGCGAGGACGATCCGGCAATAAACCCGTTACGAATAATCCCGATTGAAATCATTTGGAAAGACTGACCGGTTATGAGCCTTAATACTCAAAAAATTATTCTGCAGGCAAAGGATGTCCTGAAAACATTTCCCGGTGTGGTCGCGCTCGATCATATTGATCTTGATATTCATGCCGGACAGGTAAATGCGATCGTGGGCGAGAACGGAGCCGGAAAATCCACGCTGATCAAGATTTTCTCGGGGATATACCGTGATTTCGAGGGATCTGTTTTGCTGGACGGCGAACCGGTCACGTTCCGCGATACGAGGGATGCGCAGGAGAAAGGGATCGCGGTCATCCATCAGGAACTGAACCTGATCTCGGGCCTGAGCGTTGCCGAAAATATTTTTCTGGGCCGTGAATATGTGAATTCGTTCGGAATGATCGATTACCGCCGTCTCCATGAGGAAACGGCAGGGCTTCTCTGCAGGCTTGATCCGGATATAACACCCTCGGCGCCGGTTGCGGAACTCCGTGTCGGCCAGCAGCAGATCGTGGAGATTGCCAAGGCGCTTTCTCTCGATGCCCGCATCATTATCATGGACGAGCCCACATCGGCGATCAGCGAAAAAGAGATCGACGTGCTGTTCGATCTTATCCGCGTGCTGAAAGAAAAAGGCGTGACGATCATTTATATCACACATAAGCTCGACGAACTCGACAAGATCGCCGACCGGATCACTGTGCTCAGGGACGGCCGGTATATCGATTCTGCGGCGATGGACAGCGTGACCCACGAGGATATTATCCGTATGATGGTGGGGCGCGATCTTGAAGAGCTATTCGAAAAGAAACAGACGGCGGTCAGGGAAGAGGTTTTGCGGGTGGAGAACATGTCGGTCCCGCACCCCGTCCGGGAGGATGATTTCCTTGTGGAGGATGTTTCGTTTTCGCTGAAAAAGGGAGAAATCCTCGGTATATTCGGATTGATGGGCGCAGGGCGCACGGAACTGTGCGACGCGATATTCGGCATTCATCCGAAACGGGCGCATGGCAGGATCCTTGTCGACGGCAGCCCTGTCCGGGTTCGTTGTCCCGCGGATGCCATTGCGGCAGGGATCGGATATATCCCCGAGGACCGTAAAGAGGGCGGGCTTGTGCTCGGCATGAATATCTCCGAAAATATCAGCATGACATGTATCGAGCGGATCGAATATCTCGGCTTTTTAAACAAACGCCGTGAAAAGAGCCTAGCAGAGTCGTACATAAAGCAGCTGAATGTGAAAACGACCGGGCCGGATTTTATTGTTGAAAAGCTCAGCGGCGGAAACCAGCAGAAAATCGTCATCGCGAAATGGCTTGCCTCGAATCCGGCCGTGCTGCTTCTCGATGAGCCGACACGAGGGATTGATATCGGTGCGAAAAAGGAAATTTACGATCTTATAAATAAACTTGCGTTGCAGGGGCTGGGTATTGTCATGGTTTCATCGGAACTGCCTGAGATCCTTGCGATATCCGATCGCATAATAACGATGTCGGAGGGAAAAGTTTCCGGGGAATTCAGCCCGGAACAGGCAACCGAAGAGGTGCTGCTGCATGCGGCGCTGCCCCGTCATAAAAACTTAGAACAGGATGAAACGTGTCTGAAAACATAAAAAAAACACTGCTTCGGTTTCAGTCGCTCATTGCGCTTCTTATTATGATAATCGCCCTGAGCATCATGTCCGATAAATTCATGAGTATGGATAATTCGTGGAACGTTATGCGCCAGATATCGGTAAATGTCTGCATTTCCATGGGCATGACGCTGGTTATTCTGACCGGAGGGATCGATCTCTCTGTCGGATCGGTGCTGGCGCTCAGCGGTGCGGTCGCCGCAGGGTTGCTGAAAAATGGCATTGAAATTCCGGCACTAAATCTGTTCGTCGGATTCACGTTCCTCGGCGCTGTGATCGCAGGGTGTGCCACAGGTGCGCTCATGGGATTTATCAACGGCGTGTCAGTAACCGTGTTCAGAGTGCCGCCGTTTGTCGCGACGCTTGCCATGCTGACAATCGCAAGGGGATTGACAATGCTTTGGACGGGAGGATTCCCCATAACCGGGCTCGGAACTGCGTTTAATTATCTCGGGACAGGGTGGTTTCTCGGAGCGCCGCTGCCGGTATGGATCACCGTGCTGATCATTGCGCTTGCCGCGGTGTTGACAAAAAAGACACGCACCGGACGGTATATCTATGCTGTCGGCGGGAACGAAAAGGCGTCGCGGCTGTCCGGCCTGAATGTTAAAAAGGTGAAACTGTTCGTCTATACTATGGCAGGGCTTTTGTCCGCGGTTGGCGGGCTGATTGTTGCGTCACGGCTCGATTCGGCGCAGCCAAATGCCGGGATGGGATTCGAGCTTGACTCGATCGCGGCGGTAGTTATCGGCGGCACGTCGCTTTCCGGCGGACGGGGTTCGGTGATCGGCACTGTGCAGGGCGCGCTCATTATCGGTGTGCTCAATAACGGGCTTGTGCTTCTGAACGTGTCGCCGTTCTGGCAGCAGGTAATAAAAGGGCTGGTCATTTTAACGGCGGTCATCATCGACAAATTGAGCGACAAGGAATAGAAATATTAACGTAAATAGTCAATAAAAAGGGCTGAAAAGCCACCTGCATCCCTCGGAGGACGGCTTAAAGAAGTTCTTCAGGTGATTGGAAATTTGATCGCTGTAAAACTCTATCGGACTGGAGTAAGTGCAGCCCCAAGGAGATGAAATGAAAAAAGAACCCACATTGGCAGTCATTTTCGGCAACCGCGATTTTTTCCCCGACCATCTTGTGACAGAGGCCCGTGCCGATATAATCAGGCTGTTCGACGGTCTTGGTATCAAAAGTGTCATGCCCGATGAGAATGCGACAAAACTCGGCGGTGTGGAAACGTATGCGGACGCAAAAATATGCGCGGAATTATTGAAGAAGCACGGCGGCGATATCGACGGTATCCTTGTTGTGCTTCCCAATTTCGGCGATGAAAAGGGTGTGCTGAATGCTGTCCGGACGGCAGGATTGGATGTTCCTCTGCTGATCCAGGGATATCCCGATGACATGAAAAGCATGGATGTGGCGCGCCGCCGTGATGCGTATTGCGGGAAAATCTCGGTATGCAACAATCTGTATCAGGTGGGGATACCGTATTCGCTGACACGGAAGCATGTCATTCACCCGGACGATCCCATGTTCCGCGAGGACCTTATGAAGTTTGTGTCCGTTTGCCGTGTGACAGGGGGGCTTCGGGGCGCACGGATCGGTGCGATCGGCGCACGGCCCGGTGCGTTCAATACGGTGCGGTACAGCGAGAAGATCCTCGAGGCGAACGGAATCAGTGTAACGACCGCCGATCTGTCTGAGATTCTCGGAGATTTCGAGCGGCTGAACGGTTCCGATCCGCAGGTGAAACGGAAGATCGAGGAGATCGCTTCATACGCCGATACCGGTGATGTGCCGAGCGACAAACTGACCCTGATCGCAAAGCTCGGTGTCGTGCTTTCGCGTTTTATAGAGGATAACGACCTTGACGCCACCGCGATCCAATGCTGGACCTCCATGCAGAAGAATTTCGGGATCAATGTCTGCACAAGCATGAGCATGATGAGCGAGAATCTCATGCCGAGCGCGTGCGAAGTCGATGTTACCGGTGTGCTGAGTATGTATGCCATGCAGCTTGCTTCCGGCTCTCCGAGCGCCCTTGCGGACTGGAACAACAATTACGGCGCAGATGAGGACAAGCTGGTCATGTTCCATTGCGGTAACTGGTGCAAGTCGTTTCTTCCGGGATGCAAGATCTCCACAGCGCCGATCCTCGGCACGACGGTCGGCGTTGAAAATACGTTCGGCGCGCTGGAAGGCCGAACTCCCGCCGGACCGCTGACCTATTGCCGGATATCAACGGACGATATATTCGGGGAGATGAAATCGTTTGCCGGCGAGGGCGAGCTGACCGACGATGCGCTGGATACGTTCGGGGCGAAAGCGGTCGCTCATATTCCCGGGCTCGACATGCTCATGCAGTACGTCTGCGAGAACGGATTCGAACATCATGTCGCGCTGAATATGTCTCATTCCGCAGGAGTGCTGAAAGAGGCGTTCGGGAAATATCTCGGTTGGGACGTATACGTTCATGAATCTCCGGGATCTGTCTAAGAAAGGTTGAGCGCGTTGAGTGAAAAGAAGACGTACACGGATATCGAACTGGAAATCAAATCAGCCGAATACCGTAAGAAAATACTGAAATATATTAAAAATGCCAACGCCGGACATACGGGCGGAAGCCTGTCGTGCACGGACATTTTGAATGTGCTGTATAACCGTATTCTGAATGTTACGCCGGAAACAATTTATGATCCCGGACGCGACAGATACATCCAGAGCAAAGGACATTCCGTGGAAGCGCTGTATGTCGTTCTTGCCGACCGCGGATTTTTTCCCGAACCGGACCTCGAGACGCTGTGCCGTTACAATTCGCATTATGTCGGGCACCCGACCCGTAAAGTAAACGGGATCGAGCAGAATACCGGCGGTCTCGGGCACGGCCTTTCCATAAGCGCGGGGATTGCCCTTGCCGGGAAGCTCGACAATAAGGATTACCGTGTGTTTACACTTCTCGGGGACGGCGAACTCGCGGAGGGATCGAACTGGGAAGCCATGCTTGCGGCGTCGCAATACGGATTGGACAACCTTACCGCGATCGTCGATTACAACCGGCTGCAGATCACCGGGGCGACATGCGACGTGTGCCGCACCGATCCGCTTGAGGATAAATTCAGGGCATTCGGCATGAGCGTCCGTCATGCGGAGGGTCACGATATCGCGGACATGACCGATGCCCTTCAATCGGTTCCCTTTGAGCCCGGCAAACCGAGCATCATCATCGCGAAGACCGATAAAGGGCACGGAGTCAGTTTTATCGAGGGGAATATCCCATGGCACCATAAGGTCACAACGGATGAACAATACGAATCGGCAATGAACGAACTTAATGAGCGGCTTCAGACGCTGAAAACAAAGGTATCATGACGATAGGAAAACGAATGGAATTGAGAATGGGAAAATCGAATCTTGTCATGTTCGCAGAAACGCTGACAGAACTCGCAATCAATGATAAGGATATACTCGTGGTCACAAGCGATTCGCGCGGCTCGGGCAAACTGAACTCATTCGGCGAGACATTCCCGGAACAGATCGTCGAGGTCGGCATCGCAGAGCAGAATCTTGTCGGGATGGCGGCAGGGCTGGCATCCGCCGGGAAGAAGGTCTTCGCCATCTCGCCCGCGAGTTTCCTCACTGCACGCTCTCTTGAGCAGATTAAGAACGACATCTGTTATTCGGATAATCCGGTGACGCTCATCGGTATCAGCGCGGGCGTAAGTTACGGCGCGCTCGGCTCGACGCATCATTCGCTGCACGATATCGCTGTTTTCCGGGCGATACACAATATCGCGATCATTTCGCCTGCAGATAATTTCGAGACGCAGGAGGCGATAAAGGCAGCCGCTTCCATGCAGTCCCCAGTGTATATCCGGTTCGGCAAAAAGCCCATGCCCGATCTTTACCGGAACGGCGCACAGTTCATTCCCGGCAAAGCGAATATCATCCGTGACGGAAACGACATAGCATTCATTGCAAACGGCGAAACGGTGCGGGAGGCTGTACTTGCCGCCGAACTGCTCGGCGAGCGCGGGATCGGCTGCCGGGTGATCAGTATGCATACGGTGAAACCGCTTGATATCGATGCAATTCTCGACGCTGCCGGATCGTGCCGGGCGATTGTGACGGTCGAGGAGCACAGTGTCAACGGCGGGCTAGGCGAAGCGGTCGCGGGCGTGCTGGCCCAATCGGGTATCGGACTACCTTTTCGGATTGTCGGAATCCCGGACGAATATACAGTGACCGGCAGCCAGGTTGAAATTTTCGGTCATTA
>Ga0233431_1004559_pt1 | contig 14686 bp, 19 predicted proteins | sample SI_118_April2016_FD_179867 | JGI IMG/M metagenome (GOLD analysis project Ga0233431, IMG submission 179867) | Seawater microbial communities from Saanich Inlet, British Columbia, Canada - SI_118_April2016_200_MG | ecosystem: Environmental > Aquatic > Marine > Inlet | place: Canada: British...
CAACGATGCTGTAAGTTATACTGAAAGTTTATCCAGAAACCTACCACAGGAGGCCGTCAGACGCCCGAGAATCGACGTTCACCTCTGGACCCATAGTTGGGTATGGGTTCGGGGTTTCGTCCTGGTATCGGGAGGAAATGATTGAGTCGATAAGCGGCATGATGGCTAAAAATGCGCTTATTTTGCGCAAAAAGGATTCCCATCCGGCCCATGGAGGAAAAGTTTCGATGTAAAGGGTTGTGATTAAATTTGTGCTTTCTTTTCCGACAATAAAAATGTGGAGGGTATACGCTCGGCAGTAGGGAGGTTGAATTAAAAGAAAGATGTTGAGCCGAGCGTAGACCCGGAACACAAATCCGCGGCAAAACGAGTGCGAACGCCTTTCCCGCTCTTGTTTTGCCGCGATCGCCTCCGGCGGGCTGCCCGTAAGGGGCGCGCTGTTCCAGGGCTGAAGGAGGTATGGGGTTGCGGCGGTTTGGGGCCACATGCTGACTGATGTCCTGGTGCAGCGCGCATTAAACTGGCCGGTTTTTCACCGATGCCGTAAGCCTAACGGCGTTTGAGTGGGCTTAAAACAGTGTTGCCGGAGACTGGTGTTTTCCCCCCTTCCCCCCACTTAAATTAAAATCGGCCTGCGAGCCGGAACGGTGAAGCGCGCTTTGGCCGCACCTTGTTCCAGTCATTTTTCAGCATCTCATCTGTTTCAGAGTGCGGTTAAAAAAATGGCTGGGGGAAAGGGGGGATGGGGGGCGTGGTGGGGAAGGGGGGAAAATGCCCGGCAACAGCCAACCGATGCAGTGCGAAAATGGTTCGATTAAATACAAGATGTCGAAGGAAAAAGGGGAAACTTTCGTGCAATGGGCGGTTATCAAAACTGACAAGGGGTTGTGCCATGGGGCAGAGGGCGGAGGGCTGTCACTGGTGGTTTAGTGATGCCTGGAGCGGCTGCCCTGTGGCACAACCCCGCCTTCCGATGCAGTGCTTACCAGGGTTCGATTGTTTGATGAGTCCTGCGGGGGACGAAGGTGGTTGCGGATGATGGTCTTCTTTAGATTGTGTCCGGCAACGGCCGGCCTGATGAATGCCCTTTTAGAATGTGTCGGGCTCCGGCCCGCCCGCTGATTCTTTGCACAAGACTCCAAGCACCCGCTGAAGTGCCGCCAGGTCTCCGTCCGTCGGCTGGTTCCCGCTTATGGACCCCGGGAGTTGGTGCCGACGGGCGGGGGTCTGGTGGCGCCGGTGTAGGCATGGATGGTGATGCTCGCACTTGGGGTCCTGCACTGAGCCCCAATGCACTGCATAGGTGGCCGGGTGGCATACATGGTCGGCTGGTGAAAGTTCAGGCTTGCACAGGGGTTTTGCCGACCATGTATGGGACCTGGCCGCCGGTGCCCCTAGAAAAAAATAGGCAGTCGCGATATGGGTTCTGCACTAACTCCACTGTAGTATGAGGCCGGCGGCAGCGTACCCGGTCGGCTGGTGATGGGTGAGTTCTTGCGGTGGTTGCTGCCGACCGGGGCGCCCGCCGGCCGGTGGTTCCAGGGAGGAAAGAGATTGCGGCGAAGGGCGAACGCATGTTCCAGGGAGTACAGAGCTTAAAACCCAACACAAGGGCGAGCGCCTGTCTGTCTGCACTCGGATGCCCAATAAACTGACTGAGGTCCCCCAGACAAGGCAGGGGCCCGCCCGCACTCCCCACGGAGTACATGACCAAAAACTCCAAATACCCACAAGCGTAGGGGCTCGCCAGAATAAAGATTGAATCCAGCACGAACTCCGCGGCGAGCCCCGGTCCAGGGAGGAAGGACGTTGATGCAATGGTATGTGATTAAAACAGATCGCCTGGAGCAGAGTTCAAAATGGCGCGGCCCTTGCGGCCCTTTTTGCGAGGGGCGTGATATTTTTGATCTCTGCGGAAGGCGCTCCGATGCAGTGTTCTTTATTAAAACAGTCAGCGCATCCCAAGGGCATTTTCCGCGGCCCTTTGCGGTAGATGCCTCTGGGGTCGCTTCCCCTTCCCCTCTGATTCCCTCCCCAATGCCCATTGTCTGCCTGGACAGGCTTGCCCGGTGGCTTTTTACCGGTGAAGTCTGGCCAGGTAACGAACCGATGCACGTTGATTCCCCTCCGATCCAGGTTCTTTCTGCCCTAAATTTTCCGATGAGCCTGCTATGGTCCGAGAACACAGCGCGGAGGCCTGACAAAAAAGACTTCGTCTGCCAGGCGCGGGGATCGCATGAGGCACCCCGGGAGGGCGCTGGGGAACCATGGTCCGAGGCTCCCACGAAAGGTATCCCCCAAAAAAAGGAAGAAAAGCAGCACAGTTCCACCATTCATCAACACATTTCCTAGCGCAGGATAAACAAAAAAACAGCTTCTGCAACTAATTTATTATGATACAACCAACCCATAAGAATAATTTATGCTTGCAAAGTATCATAAATTTAATTTATGATTGAAAAAAGAGCATAACTGACCAAACAAACAGGAGAAAGCCAATGCGCATGACAAATAACCAGAAAATACTAAACGACAGCCAAAAACAGGAATGGCTTGAACTATACTGTGCAGGCGGTATTACCATAGCCGACACATGCCAAGATCTGGGAATATCAATAAGGAAAGTTTCAAAATGGAAAAAAGAGGACATAGACTTCTTAAAACAGGTCGAAATGGTAAGGCAGTATAATCACAAAACCTGGCCCTGCAGCACCGGACAAAAGTTCGGACAAACCGGGACCGAAGAAGAAAAAGAAAAACGAAAGAACGATATCATCGCCAAAAGAGTCGAGAAAAATAAAGAGAAAACAAGGAAGCTCCAGGCCGCTTGGCTGAAGGCATACGATAAACTATCGTTCAATATCAGCGAGGTATGCAGGGCGTGCGACATAAACAGGAGTCGGTTTCGAGATTGGGAAAAGAACGATGAAGAATTCGCGCACGCATATAAAGACGCAAAAGAAGCCAAAAAGGATTTTATCGAAAATAAACTGATGGAGAACATAGCGAACGGTGATACGCAAAGCATCATCTTCGCGTGCAAGACCCAGCTTAAAGATCGGGGGTATGTCGAGAAACAACAAGTTGAACACAGCGGAAACTCCGGGGTCATGGTATCGCCGGGAACTGATCCGGATCCGGAAGAATGGGAAAAGATCGCAAGGGCTCAACAGATTGCCCTCAGTGAAAAAATAAACCAAAAAGATGATAACAAGTCCAAGGGAAAACCCAAACATCATTAGGGCGCACAAACAGGAAACCAACCGGTATGAGGTTTTAAAATACCGTGTTGGTGGTGCTCATAATTTCGCGACAGAATTTTGATGCCAAACTATTCACCAAATGAGCGGAAGCAAAGCCTGTTCCGAGAATGGGCCTGAAAGATATAGCTCGTCGGAGGAACAGGCTTTTTCTGGAGCGGGTCCCTTGGCATATAGGACCGAACGCTTTAAATTTATCATCAATCATTCCCACCTTCATTGATTTCCCTGCAATTGCTTCCTTCCCCCTAAATTAACTACCTGGCCTTTTCCGATTGGGGACAGTTTTTGCGGTTACACCATCTTCTTTTTCGCACGGTTCATATGCCCGAAAGACCTCTTCATCTCGCTTTTACTCAGACTTGGTTTTGCCGCCGTAAAAAGCGCCTTCTATTGATTCACGCGGATGTCCACCATGGTGTTGTGGGCCGGCGGCAGTCCCACCAATAAACTGCTCTCTAATTGCTTCAAGTTGAAATTCAGTTCGGCAATGCTGCTGCCAATCTGTTGGTGTTCATCGGAATAAAATCGTTCTCTCATTTTTATTCACCCCGCTTGGGCAATGCGCCCTTGGAATACATCCATCACCATTTGAACCAGTTCGGCATTGTCGCCCTGGACACCACCATCGAATTGGATAATCGCCGCCCGTTCATCTTCTGCAAATTCCTTTTCCGTTGTCGGGATCGGATATCCGTCGGTTTGGTCCATTGGCATGGCTGCAATGGCCTGCTCTTCTTTGATGTGCTTTTTCAATTTATCCATCAGTGAAGGCATGGTTCCTGCTCCTTTTTTCTGACACATCGTTTTGAGCATTGCGTCAGAATTTTTCCTTTCTGACACAACTGACGCAAAATCCTTTTATTAAGCATATTACAGAAAATAAAACTTTACTCACTTTGACCAAATATAGAGAATTTCATCGCGATTAAAGGAAAGGTAATAAATAGTTTTTTTCTCCAATGTCAATAGAGTAAAGAAAGTGCGTCAGTTGTGTCAGAAAGGTTTTAGTCCTTTAAGTCTATACCGGCCAACATCCGGCTGCTTCCATCACTGGATCTCTTTCGTTCCACTCCCAGATTGCACACCCTGGTTGTTAAAGAGTTACGGCTGAGCATCAGCTTAATGCCGCATTCGTCACTCCATATTCTGTAAGCCGCGAAAAGACGCGCCGACGTTATCTCAAGTCCTGGTTTCATAATGCATTCGTCCCGGACAAATTCCGACGCCTGGTCAGAATTGAGTCTCCATTCCTTCTTGGCTTCCTTGCAACTGCCTGGGACCGTGAAGAAACCGCGCAGGAATACACCGCCTATGGCCTTGAGCGCCAGGTTCAATATCCCTGATAACTCGGCTTTCAGTTTTTCCTTGAGTAATTTGTCTTGCTCTTTTTCTGTGAACACCCGGTTGAACGTGATAATTAGAGCGCGCCGGAATAGCGCTGGCGAAAAGTCCCTGGTCCGTGGTAGGTGATTCGTCGCAAGCCAGATGGTGCAATAAGGCTGCGAGTCGAACGGTTTCTTGAATTTGTGTTCACAAGTAACCAGATCGCCACTTGTAATGGATTTCATCTTATCGTCTCTGATTTCCTCTCCGACGGCCAGTTCTGAAACTACGTTCACAAGTTTTCCGTCCAAATGCGCTCTTTGAAATGGCGAATCAAACTTGCTCGGTTGAACCGCCGCCACATTTTCCGCACCGACAAAGCTCGTTAGCAGGTCCAGCAAAACACTTTTTCCGTTTGCGCCTGGTCCGATGAGAATCACAAATTTTTCATACCTGGCTGTCGTGAGTAGCGAATATCCAAACAGTTCACAAATCAGAAACATCTTGTCATCTTTGTCCGGGTCATCGCTGAAAACCTCAGTCAAAAACTGCTCGAACCGTTTCGGCATTACCTGTTCGTCGTACTTAATCGGAATTTGTGTTGTGAGGTAATGCTCTCTGCAATGTGGCTGCAATTCCCATTTCTCGTCGGTCCAAAACAGTTCTCCATTTTGAACATTGATAGTGGTCTGATTATAATTCCACTTAATATCTGGTTTGAAGATTTCCGTTTTTAGCAGGTCGAAAATAGAATCAACCGCGCCTTTGGTAGGGTCGTCAAGCGCCTGTTCCACTCTGGCATTGATAGCCTGTTTGATTTCTCGCGGGTCTGTTCTTATCCAAACGCCTTTAACCGGGTCCCACTTCCAAACTTCTCCCAGCGAATAGATGAGATTTTCCCGGCCATATTTATCAATTATTTCTTTCGCCAGTGTGAGGTGATCCGGTTTTCCGCCGTCGTTGTCGTCGGTTCTTATGTTTTGGACGTCTTTTTCCAATTCAGAAATACCGACCTTCATTTTCTTTAACTTGGACCTAAGCGCCATATACGCGGCTTTGTTGCGTTCTCTAAGTATTTTTAACCCTACCATATGCTCTTTACGATAACACGCGCCCACGTCCGCTTTAAGCTCTTCTAGCAGGTATTCTTGAGCATAAGCGGCATTGTTTATCTGATCCTTAACAGAGTCTATTCCTTCGAGCGCCGCCAGGTCGTTAAAATCAGTGAATCCTTTCCCGGTATCGGGTGGAAAAGTCGGTATCACCACTTGGCAATTATGTTGCCACGCGGCCGTAAGCGCCTTTTCCCTGCCAGGGTTCCAAGGGTCGCCATTATTATCATGCGTGAATGCGTCGTTGTCGCCGGCAATGGTCCATCCAGGTTCCGCCACCTTCACAAGATTGCCAGCGTTAAAACTGATCCGCACCGTTGCGCCGGTCGCCTCATGAATGCTGCATCCGGTCGCGTAACCTTCGGTCGAAATTTGCTGATCGTTCCCGGGTATGGTCCACGAACCACCGGCAACTTCTCCGCCTTTGAGAAAGCGCTTTGACCCATCACCGGATATAAATTGAACGGAAGTGATTTCTCCGCCCTTCATAACGGGTATGGTCAGAGCGCCTTTGAAAACCCTTGCGCCATGTGCCTTGACACCCTTCTTAACCAAATATGGGTGATCATCCGGCGCCGGTTTCGCATTGTTCCAGATAGAAGCGGCTTTTTTCTTCGCGTCCTTTTTAAGCGCTTGCCGTTGCTCTTCCATCTTCCTTGTGCATTCGTCAAAAAATGCCATCATTTCGGCGTTGTCTCTGTCGTTGCCGTTGCTTCCCCCGCCGGAATTCCACGTGTGTTTCCCGGCTTCCTTATGGCTTCCGAAAGCGCCAGCTACAAAGTCGCCATTCGAATGGCCAACATACCATCCAACCTTGTCGCCGCGCTTGTCTATGTCGAATCTGTGAATCTCTCCGTTGACTCGAATCGGCGCCGGTTCACCTCCGATCGTGTCGCGGATTTCTTCGCAAAACCTGTTGACATTTGATGTGTAGTCCATTAGATTGTCCTCAATAGTTGTTTCTAAAAGCCGTGTCTGCTCTCCAAAGCTCACGGCTTTTCATTTTGATTGACTAGTCAAACCGGGAAACGTGTCCCAGTAGATATCCATAACCGCCGACGTGGCCTCTTCCCGGAATTGCTTGATTGCTTCCTGGTCCACATCTTCCTGCATTTTTTCAGACTGAAAACGGTCAAGGTCAAGTTCAGCTTCGATAGATTCCCTTAATAAGTTTTGAAGTTCCCGTGGTGCCATCGCGTCCAGTTCAACCGCCACATCGCCGAAACGGTCGGAAAAAGCCTTGTATCGCGTGTCAGTCTTTTTTACTGCTTCCGGATTATTGGGGAGAGAATAACGGGTTATATGTTCAGGAAGTAAGCCACACCGTTTGAATGTCACCCCGGCAAGGTCCAATTCATCTTCAAGGGTTTCCTGCGTCGCCTCGAACATCTGAACACCGGAAGCGTCCAGGTCGCCAAAATAGAGGATTACGGGGTCCTGTCCCAGGTCGAGCGCTCTTGTGGCTCGCTGGTAGAAATCAGCAAGAAAAAAAACTGATTGATATCCCCGGCAAACGACGCACCTCATGCAATACGGCCATGTGACATCCTCGAAAATCCGTTTTAGAGTGTCCTTTTCAACCCACACTTCGATATATTTTTCCTGTCCCTGTACCCGACACCGGGAATATCCTTGAAACATGTTCCGAAGTTCTTGCTTGATGAATTGTTCAAGATTTTCAAACCCGCGCTTTTCAGAAACGGATCGCACCCGGTCCGTGATTGCGTGCCAGGGGATTCTTTCGTGTATGCGCATCCATTTAATGAGTTTGCTCAAATCCGTGTAAGCGCTTCGGGTGTTCCGTCGGGTCCCATTACTGACCAAACGATAATGAATCTGACGTAAGGTGAGCGGCCAGAAGTCCCTCAGTTCGTTTGCGGCATCCAAAACCTGTTGGGACTGCTTTTCTCGGAATTTCGTCCATTTCCATGGTCGCCTTGCCATTCTAATTTCCCTCCGGGTCCACAAAGCACTTTTCAATGTACGCCACAACATCCGCCGGCCAATCCGCAACAACTCCTAAAGCGTAATCCATAACCAATTCCCTTCCTGGCATAAGCCAACTAATGTTGAAAAATCATCTTTGAACATTCGCGCCGCTTCCGCCTTATCCTTTACCTTGGCGATGGCAAAGTCATGAACATCCACCGCCCGCATGATTTCCAAGATTGCCTCCGCTTCATCTGGCATTGGTTTTCACCCCCTATCAGTTTGACCGTGCTCGAAGCCAATCGCCCAATGATTGCGTAGAATAGGCCACCTTTCTACCGCAATGGATTTTACCGGGACATCCGATCCCCATGCTGTCAAGGTTCGCCATATACTTTGCGCTCATCATGCCACCTGAAAACTTTTCAATCTGCGTCCTGGCCACCACTGCGCTTTCCCATCTGTCGACCATTTGCTGAAAAATATCTTTCTCCATTGCCTTTCCCCTTTCTCAAAAATTAAAAGATAAACGTTGTTCCTATGAGATACATAATAAGAAATTTCCAAGCTCCGTCAACAAAATAATAATAAAAACAGTTATTTGTAATATGCCATCCAAATACCGTCCCTAACATTTAAGCAAAAAAAAGGCCGCCATATAAGCGGCCTCCTTTTCTCTTTGGAATTTTAGATATATTTTTCCCGGTTTTGTCTCATATAGTCTCTCATATATTCAGTGGCTTTTCCCGTTTTTCTCCACCTGGCACTCCGCATGCTTGAAGAGCATGAATCGCTGCAATATTTTTGATCCTTCCTTTTTTTCATAAAGTAAGCTCCGCATTCCGGCCATTCACATTTGTGGACCCTCTTTAATATGCCAGCCTTTTTATTAAGAAATAACGAAAGAATTTCCCAACTGACATAATCCTCCACTGTTTCGAGATATTTGGCCTTGAAATTCCATGCAATGCCGGTTTCAAAATCCCGGGCATCATTTTCCTGAGTAGGAGAGGCTAAGGAAAAACCGATCTTTTGAAAATCATTGAGGAGGTCATTGACAAGATATAAATCAAGAACACCTTCAGAGCATTTGTCCAAAAATGGCGCGTAGAATTCTTCTTTACTAAGCTGCAAGCGCCCCCATATTTGAGAATGGTCTGGATTAGAGGGAAAAAGGATAGGCCTACCCAGCCATTGAGAAGGGGAAATAATGTCATCGTCCTCAGATAGCCATGATTCGAACTCGTCTGCCGCTACCATTGCAAAACCCAGAGGATTCTTGGGTTGATATTTAGATACGCAAAACTTTTCAAACCCATCACGTACCCCCCATTCGGAATGAATGATTCTGTTTTTCTTGTAAAGGCCTAAGACTGTTGAACACGTCCACTCTTTGATATTACAAAAATCCAAAAGTAGCATTTGGCACCCTTTCATGCCCCTGTTTAAATAACCCGGGGAAAGCGGACAGGAAAGCCGCCTTATCGGTCTGCAGAACCTATCCTCGGAAACTGTGTTACCCCTTTAACCCAACCACCTTTTCTTCCACCGCCGGCTGCGTTGTGGTCTCTTCCAAACTTTTCACGGCTGCCTTTAACGTATCCGGCCTCAAATGGCTATACCTTTCCGTCATGGCAATACTAGCGTGCCCCATCAGCTGCGCTACGATATAAAGGTCAACGCCACGTTCAACCAACCGGCTGGCAAATGAGTGCCGCAGGCTATGGAAGACTAATTTATCTCTTCTATCCTTGACGCCATCATTCAGGCCCAACGCCTTTACCGCCCGATCAAAAGAATTTGAAATTTCTTTAATCTGCTTGCCTTCACGGTTCAAGAATACCATTTCTCCGTCTCGCGGAAGACGGTGAAGCATCTCTGACACACGGTCTGTCATGAATACGATCCGGTCTCGGCCTTTTCCGTCAAAAACCTTGATGGTTTTTCTGGTCAGGTCAACCCTGTTCCGTTTCAGGGAGAAAATTTCATCTGCCCGCATCCCTGTGTCAAATGATAGAAGGCAAATATCATGCAATTGCTGGCTACGATCTTTCAAATCGGCCAGTAGTTTATCCCCGTCCTCATCACTCAAAAACCGCATTCGCCTATTTTCTATCTTGGGAATTTTGACAGACTTCCCCGGCCATTCCTCCTTTACAAGTCCATCGCGTTTCGCGTAATTCCAGCATTGCCTTCCAGTGGCAAGAACGTATTGGATCATCCTTGGGGACCTGCTTTGTTTCTTCGTCGTCTTTACAGGGGTTTTTTTCTTCGTTATGGGCGGAGCATCCAGTAGGTTTTTCTTGATTCGCTCGATATGGATCGGACGGATATCGTTCAACCGCATTTCACCGATTACAGGAGACAACCAATACTTGAAATGTGAGAGTTCCTGTGCATAGCTCCTTTTCTTTTTGGATGTCCTGGAAATTGGGAAATATACTGTCTCAAAGTATTCGCCAAATGTTACGGCCTGTTTTTCTTCCGCAAGCTTTGTTTGTTCCTCAGCTTGTTGTTGAATCTCTGCCAGTTCACGCTCAGCCTTGATCGTAGCTGGCCCAGTTCCCCTCCGCGCATTTTCCTTCAGCCTGAAAAGTTCACCCGAGCAATATTCTGCAAAGGATCTCCGAGAACCGTTTTCACCGGCATGCTGCATCCTGGACCTTTCCGCCGCAGTCCATTCAGACTCCCATCCAAAAGGGATAGTTACCGTTTTACCATCCAGGGTATAACGCCCCCTGAAATACCGATCGAACTTAATCCCATGTTTTCTTGTAGCGTGGCTGTAATATTCAAGGCCTTTGCTTTCCCGCTTCCATATTATCCTGGCCATTGCGCCTCCAAAAAAAAAGTTTGTACAAGCCTTGTACAAGATTTTAGCTGAAACTCAAGGTTTTAAAAGGATGTCTTAGGAAACAACTTATGGTGAACTTATTGAAATGTCAACATGAAAATGATACTGTGGGAAATATAGGGAATGGATCTTAACAGACTTCTAATCCGCAGGCCGCAGGTTCGAGTCCTGCCAGGCGCACCAGTCATAACAAGGATTTAACTAATATGAGTTGAGTCCTTTTTTATTGGAATTCCGATCTTGTCCCACCCCTGTCCCATCTTTTCGGGGTAACCGGGGTATTTTGAGGCAAGAGGATACATGTATTTATAGGTAACAAATCCGGATGCCCCAGTTGAAGACATCTCGTTTAATGCCCTGGGTTCCACCCAACAAAACCAAGGAAAAAAAATCCCGCAGATAGCTTTTTGAAGCTGGTTGCACCGGGAACCAATCAACCAAAAGGGGCAACAAAAATGAATCTCGCCGTTAACCATCAACCAAAAATAATCTTTTCTTTTTCATTAAAAGAGATGAAACCGTTAGGCCTTGTCCGAGGCTGTTTTCCGAACCCAAAGCTCCTTTCATCGGCGGGTTGATCCTTTTTTTGTCGGTTTATTTTATTTCTGTCTAAAGTTTCTTTCTGAAAAGCCGATAATCTATGTGGGTAGGTATAAAAATACTCATCGGAATCAAAAAACATTCTAAAGGGGCAAATATACTGGATTAAAAATCCAAAAGGAGAAAAGGTAATGGTCGGTTCAATTGGAAGCAATCTGGCGGCTCTTAAGGCATTCGGGACCAAGATGGAGGTTATTGCAAAAAACATCGCCAACGTGAATTCAGAAGAATTCAAAAAAAGCAGGGCGACGTTGAAGGAAGATCCGAACGGGGGTGTTGGGGTCGATGTTGAACGTATAAATACTCCTGGCCCTTCTATTACTACCACGGATGGAGATCAGGTAACAAAAAAGGAACTCTCCAATGTGGACCTGGCAGAAGAGATGCCTGAAATGATCATGACCAAACATGGTTATAACGCCAACCTTAAAGCCGTTGAAGCCCAAAATGATATGTTGGGGGATGGTCTAGATATTCTGGTGTAAATGAAAAAACGAGGCCAAAAATGGATGTAGGTCAGGTATCCGCTTCTACCGCGACCGTAACAGCTGTCGTAAGGGAGTTACAAACAATAAATGAAATGCAAATGGCTATCATGAAAAGCATATCCGATAGCCAGCAGCAGATGACAGCGATGCTCCAGGCCGCTGGAATAGGTGCAAACGTAGATGTCAGAGCTTGAATCACCCCTGATACCAATCCGCCGTTAACCCAAGTCAAATTCCATGAGATAGAAACCACCCCAAAAAGCTAATCTATCAAGAAATAAATGAACGGATGAACTTTTGTACCGCCTCTTTTCCCCGGTAAACACCGTAGTGTCCTTCACAGAGAATATCTGCGTCAAACGCAAGAATCTTTTTAAGGGAGGATTGGTATGCCTTGGCATCAGAAAGAAGGGAAGGATCAAGGGGACCATGAACATCCTGGCCAAACAGTATCTTCTTCCCGTCCATTTGTGCTGTGTAAACTAAAGATCCGGGAGAATGGCCGGGACAGTGGTGGGCTTGAATCTTCCGTTTCCCAATTTTAATAGTCTGATGGTCGTTTTCAATCTTGACGTCAATGGGCAAAGGGTCCATCAGTGATCCATACCATGATGCCGCTGTCACTTCACTATCTCCTGATTCCAGATAAACCGCATCCAAGGCATGGGCAACGATTCGGCAGGCGTATTCCTTCCTGATGGCTTCGGATCCGCCGGTGTGATCGAAATGACAGTGGGTGAGCAACAGGTATTCGATTTTGACGCTTTTGGGAATGCACTGTGCTATATTGGATTTCAATAGGGCATGTCCATTTCCACAGCCGGCGTCAACAAGGGTCGCTTTGTTTCCGAAGCGTACCAAGTAAATGGCCGCGTCTTCAGAAGATGAAAAGCCTGGGCCTCCGACTTGCCAGAGGTCTGAAAGAATCTTTGGTTCCATATCAAATCCTCATTTGATGGGGTTAATGCGGTAATACTTTATATTGATTACCCACATTTTTAGTAATTCTTTTGCTGTTGGTTTTTCATTGGGATACGAATCGGTACAATCGAAGGGCCGGTTTTGTCAAGCAAATATAAGGCCTGAAGGGTCAGGCGGTTGGCTGGTTATGGTCTGTTAAAGATGTGAAAGATATGCTACCATAGGTGAATGTGTCGACGATCTGACGAAAAACACCTGGATTCATTTCAATCCCGAGGGAACATGGACCGATGAGTTGATCATCCGCTATACGGAAAACTGGTTTGCGAAAAGTATGGAAATTGATCTGCAAAGTTCTGAAATACACGAAGAGTTCAGTTATCTACACCATCCGGAATTACTCAACCTGCCCCCTTTTGAAGCGGTGTTCAGAGCCGTTGGAGAAGTAATGCCAAAAGAGTTCGGTGACCTTCAGAGTATTGTTGATGCTGGAAATGTTTCGAATCAGGACTTTGAACTGGGTCAACCGGTTATGACCAAAAAAGGCATCCTTGAGAACAAGGCACCTGAATGTCGTGCGCTATTGGAGCACATGAAAATGGAAATTGAGTCTTTATTGGAGAATCTGGAGTATATTGATGGCGTGAAGTTTCCGCAACAGAATCGCACAGGTGTTGAATATCAAAATTTTTTTGGTGAAACGGCGATGAAGTTTTATGAAGTTGTCGTAGGACTGCCGTATCCGCAATGACATATTAGTATTTCCGTATGAAATCAAAGAGTAAGCAAGACCTGTATGTCCCGTCGTTTGTTTTGATGGCCGTTGCTAATTTCTTTACTGTATCCAGCTTCGGTTGTTTTTTTCTCTTTCCTCTTTTCATTACCAGCCACGGGGGGTCAAAAGCAGACATCGGGATTGTCATGGGGGTGACCGTTCTTTCATCTGTTCTTTGTCGTCCCTGGATCTCTGAGATGATCGACAGGGTTGGGAGGAAGAGGTGTTACGGCATTGGATGCATCACAATGAGCCTCCTCCCACTCAGTTATCTCATGTTCCGAGGAGAGCTGAGTGGATTTTACCTGTCGCTTCTGTTGGTCAGGTTTTTACATGGCGTTGGGTTGGCAATCTGTTTTACATCCGGATTCACCTATATCGCAGATATTGTCCCAAAGGAACGTCTCAACGAAGGGATAGGGATGTATGGGGTGACGGCTCTCGTGGGCATGGCCGTTGGCCCTGTGATTGCCGAGATCATCATCGGAGAATTTGGTTTCCAGTCTTTCTTCATCGCAGCATCCAGTATGGCATTTGTAGGGTTCTTTCTTCATCTCCCGTTAAGGGAGTCATACGATGGTCGCATAAGCGGGTCAGAGACGTCCTTTTTCTCTGTCCTGAAAAGAAAGAAGATGTTGTTGATAGTGGCATTGGCTTTCCTTTTCGGTTTTGGTTTGGCGGCTTCGAGCAATTTTGTATCTCCTTTCGCTAAAGAACAGCATATCACCTTTATCTCTCTTTATTTTATTGCCTATTCTTCCGCTGCGGTGATGACGAGATTTTTCGGGGGACGGCTTGCCGATAGGGTTGGAGAAGAACGTATTATCCCATATGCTCTCATTACTACGGGAGTTGGCTTCTTGGTTCTAATTGCCTTAGGAGGGGACATAATACTCGTCGTCGCGGGATTCATGTCCGGATGTGGTCATGGTTTTCTTTTTCCATGCCTCAATGCCCTTGCCCTTCGAGATGAACCGAGAGGCATCCGGGGGAAAATAAACGGCATATTTACCGGAGGAATCGATGCTGGAGCATTTTCGGGCTCCATTATTTTAGGATATGTTGGGCAATGGGCTGGGTTTCAAACGCTTTTTTTAATCGCCGGTTTTGCCTTGTTCGCAGGGTTTGTGATTTACCGATTAAAACCAGCACGCAAATCTTAGGATTTTCTCCCTTTTTTCTTTTTGACGTTCAGTTTATCTCTCAGATTCTTGGAGCATTTAAAAATCACAACCCTTCTGGCATCCAAGATAAGGTCGTTTCCAGTTGCAGGGTTTCTTCCACGTCGCTTACTTTTCTCTTTCACTATGAATTTACCGAATCCGCTGATAAGGAGATCCTCTCCTGACTCCAGGGTACTCTTTATGATTTCAAGGAGAGAATCAATTGTGGTCGAAGATTCATCTTTTGAAAAGTTGGAG
>Ga0233431_1004560_pt1 | contig 14685 bp, 17 predicted proteins | sample SI_118_April2016_FD_179867 | JGI IMG/M metagenome (GOLD analysis project Ga0233431, IMG submission 179867) | Seawater microbial communities from Saanich Inlet, British Columbia, Canada - SI_118_April2016_200_MG | ecosystem: Environmental > Aquatic > Marine > Inlet | place: Canada: British...
GAGGTGGAGCGGGGGCAAGGGATAGGATAGGCGTGGCCAGGGGTACGGCAGCAGAGGCGGCAGATTAGATAGGGGGCGCGGCGGCAGGGCGTGGATACAAGGGGGATATGGAGCAGCAACTAAGGAATCCCTTTCTCAGCACGGAACGGGGGTGGGGTGTCTCGCTTTTCCGTTTGGGACCCATATTAGAGGGATACCTTACACCATCCACAGACCGCCACCCTTATGGGACCCCTATTCCCCACAACCTTTCATAAATCAAAGCCCCCCTGTTCTCAACAAAGCGCCGAAGCGCACCCTCATATATTATTTTTATATTTTCCAGGCAATAATCCCGCTATTGCTTTTCGGGGAAGGTGCCCCCTATTTTCATCTGCCGCAGAAAAAACCCTTGAACTAATCACCTCCGTATATTACCATCATTCCATCCACGAAAAACAGTTGATAGAATTCCTATAAAATCACCTCATGCTGAGGACAGAATGGATATCAACCCTAAGAGCCCCATATCTTGAAATCAGGATGTGGGTTTTTTTATTTTGTTCGGAGGACGATTTGTCAAGAGAAAGGCATATTTGTGAATTGAAAAAATTGATTCCCCTTTTTTTTTCCATCGCTCTTATTGCTACTAATACCAATGTTGTTTTTGCTCAGAATGATTGGAAAACCTTCAGAAATAGCAGCTTGAGGTTCCGTTTTCTATACCCACCTGATTGGATTAGGGGCAAACCGAGGGGAGCGAATGTAAAAGCATCCTTTTTTGCGCCTAAAGGCTCTCCACGGGCTAATTGTAATATCGTTGTGCGGCCTGTTCCTGAAACTAAGAGTATGACTCAAGAGGAACTTAATAAATTGATAATGGAGAATGCATCTCCATCAAAAGCATACTGGAAAAAAATATATGGGCATAAATGGTCAGACGTTAGAGTATTTGATTCAAGGAAAATCAAGGTCGATAATCAACCTGCTTACCTCGGGCTCTGTGAATTCAGTCATACAACGTTGGACCGAAAAACCTTTACAAGAAATTACGCCTTAATGGCTTTTACTCCCGGATATGTCTGGGTTTTCACTTGCATGGGGAAGGGCAATACAATCAAAGAAGCCAGAATCAGCTTCAAGTATTGGAAAAGCACTTTCCAGAGAATTTTAGGTTCTTTGGTTTTCGAGCGTTGGTAATGATTACAAAAACCTCTAAATGTGCTTTTTGGAAAAACATATTGTTTCCCTTTTCATCATCTGAAGGCAACCGAAAGATTGCAGACCTTCAACGATAAATTGGTATTATGAGTAAAAAGCAAAAAATCATAGTGTTTTCTACAGGCGTGATTCTACTTTTTATGATTATCTTCCCGCCGTTTAATGTTGTTAGAAATGGTCAAATCGTAAGAGATTATGGGTACCATTTTGTAATTACGCCGCCAAATAAGGGGAGGTATGTTAGAATCAACAGTGAACGGCTCTTGATTCAATGCCTAGCAATTGCTGGCATAGGGGCGCTATGTTGGTTCGCACTTAAGAAACCAGATAGTTCGGCTTCATCTGAACATCCCTCCCCTGAGCGAACCGTAAAGAAGGTAAGAGAGGATACTTCCTCAAATAATGCAAAAAAGATTGCTCTGTATATTCTTTGGGTGGCCGTTTCACTGCCGTCCCTTGCCATATTGAGGAGCATCGCACAAGGAATGTCCCCAGAATATTCAATTCTCATCATGGGAGGAGCGTTTGCTTTAGTGGCATATGCCTTCTTCAAGATTAAAAACTTATAACCAACTCTGGGAAGTGGCGGTCTCTCCAGGAAACCCGAAAAGCTCCGGGTCCCCTGGTTCGTCTACCATGAGATCGGCTCACCTCGTGGCGATTAGGCCGCCTTTACTGCTTCCCGGATACCCTCCCGGATGGACTTTTGAGTTACCCCAAAGAATCCAGACAGGAATTTAAGAATCCGTTTGGGAATACTCTTAAAGTTGTCAACCCTATCCGCATCGGATAAGGTAATCAGGTCCTTTTTAACCAGCGTTTCCAGGAAAGAGTTTACTTTGAGCCATACTAGAATCATAGCAACCTCGGCCCTTTGTCGTGCATCCTGAAGTTCATCGAGTTCCATCCGGATTTTGTTGAAGTTTTTTTCAGCCAACTTAAAATCTTTGTCGTTCTGGCCCCTGACGGCCTGGATGGATTCAACAGCCACATCCTGTATTTCCTTCTTCCCGTTTGCGATAACGTCCAACATCATAAGTTGGCCTGCAAGCAACTGTTCACCCAAAGCAATCATGTGTTCTTTGAACTTCTCAAAATCGGCATCCTTGAGGTGTCCTAATACCTCGTGCGCCTCATCCAGTAAAGCCTGTCCTTCTTTCTGTAATCCCATGCTGCACCTCCCGCGGCGCTCAAATGTCCTTACATTTTCCGTGTCCATCGTCATCTGTTCAGTTCTGGTCATGGTTTACCCCTTTGTACTCGCAAGGTCATGTAGTGCCTTGGCGATTTCATCAGGCGTACACCCGGCCCTGGTAGCGGCTACCAAACCTTCGTGGATAGGCTCGCTTGCATGGATTCCTAACTCATCCCTGGTCATGGTTCACCCCCTGTAAAAAGTCTAAAATTATTTCAGCCTGTTGATTTGACACCATCGAAACCACTTCACTCAATAGCAGTCTGGTTGATTTTTCGTCGGTAAACGATATTCCCAAACCATCAAGCTGCTTTTTAGCGGACGCATTCTCAGGTTTGTTGAGAACATCAACGCAATGCTGGCAATCTTGTGTTATCCTCGCTTGAATTTTGCCCATATCAAATCCCGTTTCTTTTAGCTTCTCACTCGCTTCCATGTTCCTACCTCCCCCACAAAAAAGCGCCCAAGACCTTTCCCCGGCATAGACTACCGACCCCATACGTCACCGCATGGGGGATCTTGAGCGCGAGATTTTTTTATTTTGTTATCATCGTCTATAGTTTGGAAGGTTGTGCGCTAACATACGACGAATATGATGTGTTAACAATCTATAGCGTCGTATTGTCAGCTGTCAATCTTTTTCCTTTGCTTTGCTCCTTTTTTTTGGTATTAGCTCTACATGGCCGACAAAAAGATGTTTGCGACAAGAATCGATAATGACGTCCTGAAAGCGTTGAAGCACCTGTGCGTAGACACGGAATCGTCCATATCCATCCTTATCGAAGAGGCAATCCAGGACCTTCTCAAGAAATACGAACGAAAGATAAAAAACTAGAGCCTGATGTCCCGATACCGGGAAGGATTTTCAACCCACACCACTTACCACCTGCTAACAGAGAACCCTCATATAGGACGCATTTCAGATCGGTCTCCGCAAACCCATACACCCAGACTATGCCTTTACCCCTTAGGGTCGATACTGAAGCGCCTAGAGGCCTTGTGTAGCGCGTCACATGGAAAACTTACAGTATTGCCCATGCGTGTGTGGCAAAGCGAGTGGGTCAAAAATGACCCAACCGAGTTAAGCGGTGAGAATAACGCAGAAAACAATGGTATTCAAACAGCTAAGGGGATCAGGTCCGCTATGGTGCGTAACCGTTGAACGGTCTTTTCTGATTTTCCGGTTTCTTTTGCAATCTCGGCCACGGTGGCCGAGTTTCCATCTGTCGGACCGGCTTTCACCCCTCTAATCTCATAAAGCCGCTTAATCGCCCGTGCCACATGGTATGGGTCAGCCCGAGCACGTCGATTCTGAGCTAAATGCGGGGCTTGCCTGATTGTTTAATATTTGGTTGGATTTGGTGTTTTCCCGTGAACTGGGAGGTTTTCTCCCACTTGGTGCAGATAGGGAAAATTAGCTCATTGTTTTTATTTTGGTTAGGGTTGGTTCGGTTAGATATTTGGGGCGATGGCGGGGTTTCCCGCCTGTTTTTTCTTGGGGTAGTGCCATTCCTTGATTATGGGAGTTTTCATCCTTGACTTTTCCAGGGAGTTTGCGCATCGTGGAATTCTGACTGGCTACGAAACGTTTCGGACGTTTGAGCGGGGGACACCTTCACAGGTGGTGCATCTGGCGTTGTGGCATTCAGTGCCGGTTTTGGGGAACTTAGACGCCACGCTCCTAATCGTGGAAATGTCGTCCCCAACACTGGCCTTGTCTATTTAGGGGACCAACCATGAGTCTTTGCTTCAACCTGAACGGAACGATCGTAACCCTATCAGATGACGTCCTGAAATCCGAAGCCTCTATCAATTCCTGGAAAGAGGTCTTCAAGCGTCAATCAAACCCGGAACACTATAGACGGTTCCTGCGAATACTCGCCAATGAACGAGGGTTGCGCGTGTTGCCGGGGCGCTCGAAATAGGCATGGCTTTAGCTGAGATCAGGGATTCCAGGTTGTACCGTGAAGAGTTCGAGACGTTTGAGGGTTATTGTAAGGATCGGTGGGATTTCAGCAGACCGATGGCTTATCAATTAATTGAAGCCTCTGCCGCCGTTGATGCCGTGTCTACCACGGTAGACATCCAACCCATCAACGAACGTCAAGCCAGACCCCTCACCCAACTTGAAACCCCGGAAGCACAGCAGGAAGCATCGTACTAATTTTTCCCGTATCTTTTCTATGGCTTCTTCTCTGGCTGATTCGGGGGTGCTGTTTTGGGCGAGAAGGTAAAGGACTTTTGCCGGGATATCCAAAGCTGTCACGGTGACAGATTTAAAACTCTGGTGAACATTTATGAAACGATTCGCTGTTTCATAAGAACACGGGAAATTACATTCCACCCACTCCTGAAACTGCCCATGCTCAAGCCGTTCCTTGACTTCCAGGAGGTCCCGGCCATTCTCCCAAATTGCCTGAGAAGTCCGGGCCTTTATCGAAAACTCTTTTCCCTTTGCAAATTAATATCTTGTAATCTTTATAATTATTTGTTAATGAAAATCCCGTTGAAGGAAAACTATAATAGGGAAGGTTTGATGATGAAAGATACAGGTCAAGGCGCTCCAGGCGATAAAAAAATATCCCCCGCCCGGGTTATCACTGGTGGCATAGTGATCCTTGGTATCTGCAAACTTGCCATACCAGCACTCCTAAAAGTTTTTACCGCTACCTCGCATCCAAAAATAAATAGCCTCCTTCTGTTTTGTGAAGGTGATATTTGGTGGGTGGGTCTCACGATATTAATCATTGGCCTTGCCCTTCTTTTTTTCCCTCCGATCCTGGCGAATATTTGGGAGAAATCCTTTCTACCAGAATTAGACAAGTTTAATCATTCAGTAGAAAAGCATTTAGAAATTGTAAGCAATAAAATGCATGTTATTGGCGAAGATTTTGATAAGTATATTAAAAAGCGGGGAGGTCCACTTATATTTGATAACTGCAAGACGGATTTGGATTTTGAGCAGTATATAGAACCGGCTTGTAGAGAATTATATGGAGTTCATTCGTTGAACCCACAAAGTCTATATCAGTTTGTAAGAACTAGGTTGTTAAATCCATACTGTTTAGAACCTTTAAGGTCAAACGTACGGAAGAGGATCCATTTGAGACCCTGCTCCAATCTCGCAGACTACATAGACAGTCAACATGCCTCTGACTACGTAGAATGGATTGAAGATACCGAATATGAGACAAATAATATCCTATATAAGACCAAAAAGGTAACATCATACTTTGATATAAATTTTACTGTATCCTCACATGCTCCAGAGTTCGATCAGGAGAGCTGGTTTAGGGCAGCTTCAATAGATGTCGAAGTCAATGGCAGGAAAATCCTTTCCAAGGATAACATCCCGACTTATGAGGAAAATATCATTGATGAAGGATTTCACTGTTGGAAAGATGGCAATTGGATTTTTCTTCATTTTAGAAAACATCTTGAGCTGACAGACCCCAGGACCAAGATTCTTATCCACGAAAAATCATTAAACTCAAGAAAAGACAAAACATATTCTTTGAATATTGCAAGGCCAGTATATCGGCATTTTGTAGATATTACGTTACCTTCTGAATATGCCTTTTCAAAAAATCCCTATTTCAGTCCGAATATCGTACATGATGGACTACCAGGTCACATTAAGAAAGACTTTAACGTTGACAAATCACTACAGCATCGTTTCCCATCAGATAACCAGTTGATAGTGGATATTAATGAATGGATTCTGCCTGGGATTATATTAACTGTGGATTGGTATAAGGTACCGAGTTCTGGTGAGAGAGAATAAAGAGGTAACAAAAAAATAAAGCCAAACATTTTTTGTGCTTGGCTTTATTCGATCGGGTCCGCAACAAAATCACATTGTGTTTCCTTTGCTACAAATAATCATTTTCCTCATCATTTTCCTCCATTTTCACAATATTTAAGTTCCGAAATTACACCTCCTCGCAACTTCTACAAGTGATGCTGGAAACTATGCCTAACATCATTTTTTCCCCTTTGCAAGAAAAATATGTTCCGCGCACTCGGTTGTCAAATTATTTTTTTTTTCGTGTGGCCGACGGCTTGCTATTTTCCTTAGCAATAATAATATCAAAAAATCAACCATATCCGGGGCCAAATAAATATTTTAGTTCATATCTAGTCTATCTTCATACTCTTACCGAAAAACCGTGTCAAGCAACAATATTGGTAAATCGCATAACCCCTGATTTTCCGGTTAACTCCTAACCACACTCCCGCCCAGGGTGTCTCACGGTCGGGTACCCGCTGCCCGCGAAGGCATGGAGGACCAATCCTTTCCATCAGAGGATCGGCCCCCATGTTCTTCGTTTTGGCTTTAGGTTCCCTCAATGGGTTTCCTGTCCTCTTCATCAGGAGTTCCCCACCGGATACAGAGAAACTCAGCACCCTCAGTGGTCCCGTATTTTGCCATGAGCTCAGCTTTAATTTCTGCAAAATCGGGCTCAGCTTCGCCTATGTTCCACCATTTGATATAGGGTCCCCGGGCATCCGGCGGTAATTTCCCACCAGCGTTAAGCTGCTCTTCAATCCGTTTCACTCGAACATCGTACTTTGTGCTCATGATTTTTTCTCCTCTATCCTTTTGGGTTTTGGGGTCACATTAAGCGCACCCTTTAATTCTGCCGCCTCTTCCAAAAGCAGCAAGCGTTTTTCGATCACTTCAAGCTCTTGAGCCTTCAAGAGCGTGTTGCAGATGTACGTCAGCTTCCCCGCTTCTTTCGAGTCGATGCGGCCCTCCTCGACCCTGTTTATCAAGCCCGAGAGATATCTGCGCGTGTGGACTATGTTCTCCAATGCTATCTTGTGTCGTCCCATATTTTCACCAGAATAGAATTCAAACAAGCGTTTGATTTTTTAAATTTTACGTTTGGGGGTGTCCACATCCAAGGGCACTTTCCACGCATTCCTGCTTTAAGTCCTTGCCGTACTATTCATTGACTGCGATGCGCTCTTGAATTGCGTCGTATAGGGGTATATTCGGACGCTCAACCGTGGATTTCCGATAACACCATAATGGACAATCCCGCACCACACACCTGGCGGACTGTTCAGTGCTCATGCACCAGGCACAATAATCTCTGATAGCCTTTGTCCTTTTTTTAGAATCCTGCCTGCCCACCCCGGTTCGGAAAGGGTGCAACTGACAATCCTTGAGTGTGCATTCAGCAACTTCCTTCCAGGACCAGCCCGAGCAATTGAGGCATCTTTCCCGAATAGTCCGCCGCCGGTTCAATTCAATCATCTTGTGCCCATCCTTGGCTTGTATCTCAACCATAATTCCCATAATCATTTCCCCCTTTCCCGGCACCGGGTAGGATCAGCGTCATTTAGTGCTTTCAAGCGTTTTTCCAATTCCCGCGCGAATTTCTACAACAAAGATTCCGTTATCCTCGCTCCATATTCGCGGTTTTCCACAAAGAAGACGGGCAACCCATATCGGACAGAAAAAGTCAAAAGCGATTGAATCGCCGCCCGTGGGTTCATCTTGGATCGATACCGACCATTTGACAGGTCCGGCAAACTGGCTTCGATCACAAGGGCAAAATAATCCAGTGCCTTCCCTCTGTGAAGTTCCCGCTCGAATCGTTCACGTCCGGACGTCAAACAGCTTACCAGATCGTCAAGAGACTTCCGCTCAATGGCAATCAGACTTTCGGCACCGGCAATGGAATAATCTCCCGTGGGCAGGGTTGCCGTTTCAGTCTGGGTCGAAAACGAATAAGGTTTTTGTTCTCGGGTATCGATCAGGATTTTCATTTTGCTTCTCTTCTTGCGTCCTTTTAAAATGCGGATTTCCGATTTGTCTAGAATAACTCAATGAACGTCTCTGCCTCATTCTGCTTTTCTTTAAGCAAAAGTCTTCGCGCTTCCAACAGTCGGCTAATGGCACACATTTCATCGGATAAAGCATCCATCTCAATCTTAAATTCTGACCAATCCCGAATATTCAGATTGACAGCTTTTTCTTTCAGCATGTCACAACGGTTTATGACAGCTTGCTTTAAATCCTCATCTGACTTTTCGACAGATTCAAAATCAAACATCGTTATTTCTCCTTTCACGGAACAACCATTAATGATTTTGCATTTTTTGAAGCGGCCACTATGAAAAGGGGGTTAGGGTGGTTTGGTGGGTTTCATTCCCCCCACTATGTAAATATGTCACTGCCACTTTTCCGCGTAGAGAGTAACGAAACCCACCTAACCCCCCTAACCACCCTCTTTTTATTCTTTTTTCAATTGCCATCTACAAACACCTTGACTCTTTCCCGCCGGAACAACCCGCAAGCCGCTAATGATCCGCTCTCGATTTTTTTCGATCCACCGCCCCAAGCGTCGGGGATTGATTGAATGTCCTTCACCTGCAATTTCATGAAGCACCGCGTTCAACTCAGGATTCGTGCTCAGATCACTGCTGCTATTCCATTCGCCGTGTTTGATCAAAGTCGCAACTTTTACGGGTTCGTCCTGGAACACCTGCCACCATGCGGCAAACAGGGCGCTCAACTTTTGTGTCTCAGGGTCCATGTCATAAGCCGTGTCAATGCTTTCCACGGGATCCGCCACATCAAGAAAGTCATAATCCCGCACAAGACAGACGCTTCGCCGCACGGTGTCAGACCACAATTCAAAGCTCGCGGTCCGGTCCGGCATAGTTGGGCCGCTTTGTATGCCAGCACGAATGATGGTTAAACACGCCGCCACCATTTCAAGGCGGTGGGTTCGGCAATATTCGGCGGGGTCTAAATCAAAACGTCTTTTCCAAGGCGTTTCCATTGCTGGGTCAATGCGGCACGTCAGAACACGTCGGCATAGATCACCCTTGAGAGTGATATTGTTGCCGGTAATCAATAGGAGGGTCCGCGTCGGCACGTTGATTGTTTCAGACACCCCAAGAATCCGATCTGAATATACAGGTGACGTGAGTGCAACACACAGGGCGGCACTGTTCAGAGTCCCGGTTACATTATCGAGAATCATCACCCGTCTATTTTCCCTCAACAGGGCCAAAAGCCTTTTCCGGATCTCTTCCGCTTCGCCTGCGTTCGGTAACATGGCGGGGGTGTCGCCTGCGATTTCTGAAAGGCATCTCGCCAACAGGCTTTTTCCACTCCCGGCTGTGGGCGCGGTGAAGCTCTTCCCTGGCGCTGTGGGCAGTAATGGCCTGACAGAGGTGGTCAATACCGCGTCCAACATCACGCCGCGGGAAATAGGACCATCAAAAGGGAAGTCACGAAACGGAAGCCACAGTGTTTCAATAGCTTTTTCAACATCGCCAACCTTTGGTTCCACTGGTATCCCCGACCACTTTGAAGAGTCATTAAGGATCAGTATCAAGCCGGTCTGTTGGTCAAATCCGTCCACATCGATGATACGGTTGGTTCTAGGGTCTAGGGTCGGGGCTGTGGCAACTCCAATCAATTCAGGCAATCCCCATGAACCCCTAGCGGCCATGATCCCAGCTGCTATATTGGCTTTACAATCACAGGGCCGAGATTCACTTGATCGTCGGTCAAAACGCTCAAAGCGTCCTAATCCGTCTACATCAAAAAGCAGGCCGTCTTTATCTCGGGGTATAACTTCGCCTTCTGCATTGACACTGACGATCTCGCCACCGCGCCGATAGTGTGCCCCATTGATCCTCATGAGCTCCAGCACCGACTTGACGATGCGTACCCGTTCTCCTTCAACCAGTTCTATGGTTACCCGTGCCCGATGCAGGGGAAAACGCCGTCCGCCGTGAGCATGACTATAAATATACGGCCTTCCTGCTGCTCTCAAATTGACTATGGAGATGCGTTTGTCATTTCCATAATCAGGTTCAAGAGGGTCAGCAAAACGCTTCCCATGCCACTTATCGGGGTTGTCAAGCACCTCGCCCACGGTCACGGGTTTGCCATTAGGTTGAACTAGAAGGAAATCGCCCAGGAGGACCAAGTTCTTTACAGCGGATGTGTAGGCCTCCCTCAAAGTGCGTCCGGTCGCTTCCTTTTTATCTTCGGGAACATTGGATAAACCATCTTGCACCCGGTCATTGACCCATTGATCTTGGATCTTGTTGGCCTCAGGGTGGGCCGCCTTTATAGCTTCACCCTTCAGTCGTTTGAATTCATTTTCCTCTGTCAGGGTCATTGGTTTTAGGGTTTCAGTAGAATTCAAAGGAACCCCGGCGGGGTTGAACACTTGGGGGGCGGGACGTCGCTGTTCTAATGGTGTTTTACATGAGGCGCCGGCGCAAAAGTCCAAGCGTTCCGGTTGCCATACAGCAGCGTCAATAATCGTTCTTGGCAACATCGCACCGGACTTCGATATGAAGATATGCCCTTTTCCTAAAAGCCAGCATCTTTTAAAGAACGCCTCACCTGCCCTTTGAATGTCGGTTCCCTGCTTGACTGCCACCAATAATCGCCAACCGCCAGGACCTTTAAGGCACTCATTACCCATGTAGATATAAGATGATGCGCTCGTGATGAGGACATGGGGGGCTTTGCTGATCTCCGGACATACGGAATAAACCGCTTCAAGAAATTCATCGCCTGTCAAGGGGATCTGATCCTTTGCCGGATCATTATCAAACATCATGAGGGACGTCCCTGATGGGTAACGGAAATGCTCTCGGTCTCTGGCAATGACGGGGGGGCCGCCGTTCTGCTTGGCATACTTCAAGGCCTTTTTTGTCAAAACGATGGCGTTTTTGTGTGGTGATATGCCGTAACACAGGGCTTGCGCTGAGTTGAGGCTGGTCAAAATGGTAGCCAAATCCGAGAACTTCTGAAGCTCAACTCTTTTGGCCGTTCCTGTTTGCATGGCCCCACCAGACATCTTCAGCAGCTTTCCGGCTTCATCGAGCTTGAAACCCTTTGATAATCGCTCAGGGGTCTTCGATGTTATAAGGGTCAGTTGCATATTTGCAGATCCTTCATGTTCAAGGATCTTGACATTATCAACAATGGTCATTATTATTTACCCCAATACTGTATGAGGTTTACGCCCACTGAGGGCACCATATTTATAATTACCGAAACCCCCACGGATTCACCGCCTGGGGGTTTTGCCGTTTTGGGCTAATCCTGATCCTTGAACGGAACCCGTCTAAAGAAATTCCGTAAATGTTGATACGCAGGTAATCGCGCGTACACGTTGGGAAAATGAAAGACTGGGAACATCCCGCCCCGAGTACTCGTTTTTTTGCGTTTCCTGGGTTCAGGCAGTATTACGCCATCATCACCTGGTACCTCATGTAGCCCCTCCAAATATTCTTCATAACGCTGCTGCAAATCTTCTTCCGTTTGCTCTTCTGAAAATGTAAAATTCGGGTTCATTGGCATTTTCACCACCTCCTCTCGCACAAGCCAATCAATTGTTGAAAATCGTCTTTGAACATCCTGAAAAGCTCCCGATCACTGCCCACATAGGCCAAAGCGAGACTATAAATGCCCATGTTAACCAAAATGTCTTTGATCGCTTCATCTGACATTGCTCCTCACCCTTTCCTTAATTCGCCCTTGCCCGCATCCAGGCAATCAAGCCATTTTCCCCTGTCAGAGGATAGGCAACCTTGCGGCCACACGCTATTCGGCCTGGACACCCCAGCCCAGCTGCGTCGAGATTTGCTAAAGTCTTGGAATTCAAAAGCCCTCCACTGAATCGCCCTACATCGGTTCTGGCAACTGCCGCCGACGGCCATTTGTCGGCCATTTCCTGAAACACGTCTTGCTTTTCCATTGGTGTTCTCCTTTGTTTTGTCGTTGATGTTGCCCTAGAAGATACTAAGGTTTCCCGACATGTCAACATAAGATGCTGATTCCACTAATGTTTTTGGGTCTTAGCTAAGCTATGCCCCAACTTGGCCACAAAAAAAGCTGGCCACCCTGCAATGGGCACCAGCTTTTGAAACCATCGTTTCTGGATATCTTAACTCATGACATCCTGTTATTTCTTAGGGAGTATATGTTTTCGGATATAATCCTCCGTATAAACTTCCTTGGGGTTCTCTATATTTGATTCAGCTTTGTCAAGTCGTTCTCTTACGAGATGCGCTATACGCCTTCGGCTTTCTACCTTTAACGCCTTTGACACCTTCTTAGCCTCGTCAATTACTTGCTCGTGCGATACATAACCCTTCCATTCGGCGTTTCCCCCACTTCTTGGTAAGTCGCTGTGGACGTACCCATCACGATCCAATCTCTCAATGATTTTGCCAAATGAGAAAAATATTTTCATAAGGGCAAGATCAACGAGTGGATCAACCCCTTCTGCCATGATGAAAAAATATGTGACTGCGAGAAATTCCGCTTTGAAAGCATCGTCCCATTCATCGGAAAATCTAAAATTAGGGTCAAGAAAAGGACGACGGAGAATGTCTATGTCGGGAGTGGCTTTGGCAGCATCACTCAAACGTTTCAGTTGCTTCTCAAAAAGATCCCACCTGAGATGCCCCTTAACATCCATATCTTTGTTGAGGGCTTCGAGACAATGGGAGAACCCCTTCAGATCCTCTGTGTTGACATTAATTATTTCCGCGAGTGATTCGAGGCCTGCTTTCTGCGACTTCTCTGTTACATTAAAAGCAACCCGACGATTCATCACCTCTGTCCAGCACTCACCCAAAAACATAAGTTTCGCTGCATATACGTCATCACGTTCCACGGCATCCCTCATACCCCTGTTTTAAATCCGGGGAGGACGAGACAGGGACTCTCGTTTTTCGGCCCGTCGGCCTATCCCCAGAAAATGAAATTCTAACTTTTCCCGTTCACCTGCAATGGGATCACATCAGCCGTGGCCTTGGTTTGGGCTTGTTCCATGGCTTCCACCGCCGCCCGTAACGATCCCGCCCCCAGGTGGCTGTACCTGGCGGCCATGGTAACATCGGCATGGCCAAGCAACTGTGACACCACATACAGATCCGCACCATTGGAAACCAGATTGCTGGCAAAGGTATGTCTGGCGGAGTGATAAACAACCCGGTCCCGCCGATCTGTAACACCATCATTCAAACCAAGATGATCCACCGCCCGGGAGAACGTCTTGCTAATCTTTTTAATAGGCTGTCCATTCGCATCCCTAAAAACCAGATCCGTCTTGTTTCCCGTGGGCATGGATTCAAACATCTCTTTGACTCTCGTCGTCATAAACGCAGCCCGGTTTTTTGTGCCCTTGGGATCGACCACCATGATAATCCCGCCTTCAATATTTACGTGGCCACATTGCAGCTTGACAATCTCACCGAACCGCAGCCCACAATCTAAACTGATAAGGGTAATATCATGCGTCTGTTGGGATCTGCTTTTCAACTCTGATAGAAGATCCTCACTTTCCTGTGGAGTCAAGAACCTCATCCGCCTGTTGTCTATTTTTGGGATCTTAACCCCTCGCCCCGGCCAATCCCCACTGACAACCCCCTCATTCCTTGCCGTGTTCCATACCTGCCTGGATATGGCCAACACGTATTGAACGCGCCTGGGGGCCTTCTTCTTTTTCAGCATATCCCTTTTGATTCGCTCAAAGTGTAATGGGCGTAGATCCCGCAGTCGGATATTCCCCAGGTAAGGGCTTAACCATACCTTGAAAACGCTCTTTTCCTCCTTCATGGTATCAGGTTTCTTATGTGTTATGGCAATTGGCAGATAGGTTTTATTGAAAAAGGCACCGAACGTAATAGCTTCACGTTCTTCTTCTTCCGCAGCGTCAACCTGGGCCTGGGCCTCCCTGTCGGCATCTTCCTTTTCCATGGTTAATGTCCATGGGCGTTTTCCTGCCTTGAAATTTCGCTTGTACTCTGCTAATTTCAAAGACGCTTTTTCGGCTGTCATGCCCCCACTGCTCCATCCAAGGGAAGATTGCCACAATTTACCACCACCATTGAAACGGATATGGAAGGATTTATCAAATTGCACCCCATGTTTTCGATCAGAATGTTTAAAGAATCTGACGCCCGGGTACCGTGTTTTGAACCATTTAATTTTCGCCATATCGTTTCTCCTGGAAAGATTTACCACTTATTTACCACTTTATTAGGCTTAAACAAAGGGACTGTAAAGGACGTTCTAGGAAGGTATTATAGAGATAAACATTTGATATGTCAAGCGGATAATGTATCTTTTAACGTCCCATTGATTCCCGTGGAAACACTGAAAAAACAGATTCCTAATCTGGGAGTCGTGCGTTCGAGTCGCGCCGGGGGCACCAGTAATAACAAGCGTTTAGGGCATATCGCAAGGGATTGATTTCTTGTCTACAAGGGATTCTATCCCTACATAGTCCGTA
>Ga0233431_1004565_pt1 | contig 14673 bp, 13 predicted proteins | sample SI_118_April2016_FD_179867 | JGI IMG/M metagenome (GOLD analysis project Ga0233431, IMG submission 179867) | Seawater microbial communities from Saanich Inlet, British Columbia, Canada - SI_118_April2016_200_MG | ecosystem: Environmental > Aquatic > Marine > Inlet | place: Canada: British...
CTTTATTTTCATTTCAACGTTCAAATAACATTTATGTGCCTGACCGTAAGTAATTTCATACTAATAATACCAATTAAGCACCTATCAAGTCAAATACAATCCTGTATTTCTCATTTCAAATCCAATAGCGCTTTCATAATATATCCCTTCGTATTATTTTAAACCTTATGACATGAGTTTATTGCGTGCTTTTTTACGGTCAATCGTTGAGCTAAAGATGAACGCAGATTATAAAATTGGGCTTTTGTTATGACCACTTCATACGTATGAAAGAGAGGATATCATATGACATATTCCGAAAACGCCACCGTTTGGGGAGCTTCCACTCTCCGGATAGCCGTTATTGTTGTATTGACAGCGCTTACATGCATCAGTTCCGTGCATGCCCAATCCACATTAATTTCCGGTATGGAGATACTGCAATGGGAAAAAATAATGCCCGGAGTCTGGAAAGCCTCGTTCGGAGAGGTGACACTGAATCCTTTGGATTTTGCCGGATCGCCAAAGGTTGAAGCAATTTCTAAATTGGGTGATACCGCTTTTCCGTTCGACAAGCAGGAAACACGCTATCAGCTTACTTCATCTCGTGCAAACATACGGCTTCCGCTCGATGAGTCGGAAAAAATATATGGATTGGGGCTGGAATTTGAGGAAATCAACCGTCGCGGAAACGTTTACCACCTTAAAGTCGATCATTACGGAGGAGTAAAAGGCTATACACATGCCCCGGTTCCGTTTTATGTTTCAAGCCAGGGCTATGGCGTTTTGATAAACAGCTCCAACAGAATATCGATTCATGTGGGCGTCGGGAACAGAAAAGACAGCGCTCTGCCGGAAGCAGTCGACCGTACAACAGGAAAAAACTGGCAGGCCCGGCCGCTTTCCGATGCGGTTGAGGCAAGCATACAGGGTGACGGGCTGGAGATCTATATCTTTTGCGGAACCGATCCTCTCGAGGCGGTTCAGCGGTATAACCTTTTTTGCGGCGGCGGCGTTTTACCCCCGAAGTGGGGACTTGGCTTCTGGCACCGGATGCATACAAAGAGCAGCGCCGACGATGTCCTGAAAGAAGTGGAAGACTTTAAAAAATACGATTTTCCGCTCGACGTAATAGGTTTGGAACCGGGCTGGCAGAGTTTTGCCTATCCTTGTTCGTATGACTGGGATAAAACACGGTTCCCCGATCCGAAAGGATTTGTCGGCGGGCTGGACAATATGGGAATCAAGGTTAATCTATGGGAAAATCCTTATGTGGCGCAATCTTCAACCATGTACGATGACATAAAACCGTATACCGGCAGCCACACGGTATGGCTCGGCGAGGTGCCGGACTATACAATTCCGGACGCTCAAAAGGTCATACGGTCACATCATCAAAAAAACCACATCGACATCGGCATCAGCGGATATAAATTTGACGAGACCGACGGATACGATGTTTGGTTATGGCCCGATCATGCGGCATTCCCCTCGGGTAATGATGCCGTGCAAATCCGCCAGCTATACGGACTTATGATGCAGGATATGTTCACAAATCACTTCAGGGAACAGAATAAACGGACATATGGTCTGGTGAGGTCATCGTATGCCGGCGGAGCCAATAAGTCGTTCGTATTATATAGCGATTACTACGGACACCGGGGCTATGTTACGGCATTGGTGAACAGCTCCCTGGCAGGTGTGCTCTGGACGCCGGAAATAAGAAATGCGAATTCGGCTGAGGAATGGGTACGGCGTTTCCAGTCGGTCTGTTTCTCACCGATGATGATGTTAAATGCCTGGGCATCCGGCAAAAAACCGTGGAGCTTTCCCGAGGCGACGGATATGGTGCGTGACGTCATTCAGCTTCGATCAAGCCTTCTGCCGTATATTTATACCGCCTTTTATGACTACAATCAAAAAGGGATACCCCCGTTCAGGGCTATGGTACTTGAAAGCGGATATGATTCCAAAGAAATACTGACCGGAGGGAAACTGGATGACAGCGGGAACCCCTATGCCGAGAAAAAAAGAATTGAGGCGACCGATCAGTACATGATGGGACCGTCCATATTGGTTGCACCCGTATTTGCCGGTGAGAAAGAGCGGGACGTTGTCTTTCCAAAGGGCAACTGGTACGATTTCTACACGGGTGAATTTGCCGGAAATGGTGAAACAATTGTCATAACAACGAAACTTGAGCATATTCCGCTCTATGTAAAAGACGGCGCGATCATCCCCACGATATCACCCGATAATACGGTCAACCGTTCAAAAGAACTGCCTGTTGAAATCAGACATTACGGCGAAAAAGAAAACACCTATTTCCTTTACGATGACGATGGCGTTACGTTTGATTACGAAAATGGCGAATATGCGCTGACCGAACTTTCTGTTGAAAGAAATCGCAGCGGAGAGTTGACCGGCAAAGTATCCGCCCAAAACAAGAAAGTCTTTAATTACGGGAAGATTTCCTGGAGATGGATGACCCGATAGGAAACCACCACATCCCATCGGAAATGCGCGGATAAGTTATACCCGACATGAAAGATACACGCCAATATGATATAAATATTAATCAATTGACTTTCCATCTTTCAGCGTTACATTATTAAAGCATGGGAACGTATTACTTCTTCCGTTCGAGAGTCATCATAGTGCTAACATATCACCTGAAATAACAGGAGAATATTATGCAAAATCCTAACCGCCGGCAGATGCTCCGCTCAAGCGCGGCAATCGGCGCCGGAATTATGTCCGGCAGCGCTCTTAATACAGGTACTGCGAATGCTGCGTCCGAATCATACGCCGGGAAATCCTCTAATCAGGGGAATCCCGCAGCTCACGGACCGCAATTCACACCGCACCGCAACAGTGATTTCGGGCATAACATTCTCTTTATGGACGAATATCACAAAGGCACGATGGAACTCCTCGGACGTCTCAGCGGCGAAACAGGGCACATCGGCGAGCTGAGCTCCCGCGCAGTCAGCGTAATCAATAACGGCGGAACGGTCTGGACATCCATGAATATCGGGCACATGCCCTCTCACGAACAGAAAGAGACCCGCCGCGGCGGTCCTGGGATCATGAAAGATCACTCCGATTTCGAAAGCCTGAAAAAAGGCGATCTGCTGATTACGAATCAATGCTCAAAGGACGTTCTTGCGGCACGCGACCGCGGAGTATATGTCGTCAGTGTCACCGTAAACTACATCGACAACGAGTTCAGGCCCGACGATTTCACCAATAAGAATGAAGACGGCCTTATGCTGGCCGATGTGTCGAACGAGATTTTGCACAGCCATGTGCCGTATTATCAGGGACTTGTCCATGCTCCCGAGATCCCGGAGACGACGCTTTGCCCTTCGACCACGACCGGTCTCGGCGCCCTTCACTGGATGCTGAATGCCGAAATCGCGAATAAACTTGCCGATAATAAAGCTAAAGACGTTGACAAAAGTGACGAATACCTTCGCATCCTGACCGAACGAGTGAAAATGCTCACTCAGTACAGAGGCAGGATAATTGAAACCGCCCAGGCGATGACAGATCGGATCATTGACGGCGGACGGTGGTTTGTGCGGAGCATCGAACATCCGGGCCTTGAAAGCGAGCTTCACGGTGTCGCGTCCGGCCCGATGATTGTAAACTATGGTGACTGGGACGCAAAAAAAGACAAGAATGTCATGCTCATAAATGCTATTTCGCCATCACATCCGGATGAGGTCAAACTTGCGATGGAGAAACAGCTCGAGGGCGCGTATGTCATCGGCGTCGGGCCCTGCTCTGTGGACGGCGACGTGCCTCCCGGACGTTTGATCGACGTTGCAGACAGCGGATTCAGCAACTTATCGCCCGAATCAGGCGGTGTGATCAAAATCAAAAAACGCGACGGCACTATCTGTCCCACATCCGGTATAATCGGCAATATCATTCAGCAGATGATCTGCGCGCAATGGACCGACGAGATGCTTCGCACGGGTCATACTCCGTATTTCTGGATGGGCTTTTTCCAGAACGGCGGACAGCCGTATGATGACGGTATCCGCATGTTTTTCGAACGGCAGGGGTTTTGACATAACTGGCATAACGTTATAACATACAGGTGTTTCAATGGACCGTAACAATGTAAACAGACCACAGGATCAGTCATCGCATTCCTCACGGAGAGGTTTTATAAAAGCGTCCGCAACCGCCGGGGCAGCGTCTCTGCTCACCGGCACTGCCGCGTCTGCGAACGCGTCGCCTATGAGCGGTAAAAAACTCCGTGTCGGCGCAATGGCAGTCGGAGCAATGTCGTTCTGGCCCTATAGCTGGGGAGATTTAATGTCGCCGGCGGCGCCGCATTTCAATCAGGGATCAGCGGGGACAAGCCTTCTCAACATGGAAATTTCCCATGTGTGGGACATAAATTTCGGTGAAGCGCAAAAATTTGCTGCCGTTGTTGGCGCAAAAGCTGTGCGAAACTATGACGATATGGTCGGCGAGGTGGACGGCGTTGCGTTCGGCGGATATAATGAAATTCCCTGGCAGCATAAGCTCGCCAGACCGTATATCGAGGCCGGAATACCCACGTTTTTGAACAGACCGTTTGCGTACTGCTTACGTGATATCGACGAAATACTCGAGCTTGCATCAAAGCACGGAACCCCGATCATGGCGACCGATCTGTATGAACATATTCACGGCACATCGTCGCTCAAAAGCTCGCTGAAAAATGTCGGCGAGATCGAATGCGTCCACAGCACCTGCCTTGCGTCCGATTATCCCGCGATCTTTCATACGCCGTACATGATGCTTAAAATATTCGGTGCTGATATCCGGAACGTCTCGATAATCACCGATGATCCTTTAAAATCGACGTATCTTGCCGGGAATTATCTGTATAACGGATGGGACGGACAAAAACCGTTCATGTGCACATTAACCAAGACCTCGGGCGACCTTTATACGTTCACTGTCACCGGGACCGACGGCATTGAGACCTCCCGACTGACCCAGCTTGCGGACAGGCAGGACGACCTTCTCACACATCATTTGCCGATTCTTGTCGATATGCAGCGCACGTTCGAGGGCACCAGCCACGAGCCGTTCGATAATATTCGCAGAAAAACGGAGATATTTCTGACCGGATTTTATTCGTCGATCGAACGCGGAGGAGCACCGGTGGATGTGGGATCTGTGCCTGTGGACTGGCGTGCACATCCTGCCGAACCCCGCTGGATCGACGATTCCATGTTTAAACCATAAGATTAATTATTAAGCTATGAAATAAACATATATGATTTATAGCTCTCATAATACAGCCCCCCATACCACGCGGGTGAGGGCAAAAACACAAAGTTTGCACGAAAAAGCTCCCCTCCGATGAATTTAGGGGGCATCACAAGAATTAAACCGTACGCAAAAACCAGTTATAATTTATAATACATCGGAGTCAGATGCCGGATATTATTCACATTGATATGGATTGTTTTTTTGCCGCAGTCGAGGTAAAGGACGACCCCGACCTGAGGGGAAAACCCGTAATTGTCGGCGCATTGCCGGGAACACGCGGAGTCGTTGCGGCATGTTCATATGAGGCGCGAAAATTCGGTGTTCATTCCGCAATGCCTGTCAGCACAGCATTCAAAAAATGTCCGGACGGTATTTTCATAAAGCCGAAAGGGAACAGATATGCCGAGGAATCAAAAGCGATCATGGCGATCTTTTCCCATTACACACCGCTTGTGGAACCGCTCAGCCTCGATGAAGCGTTCCTCGACATTTCCGGGTCGCACCGTCTTTTCGGCACAAGCATCGAGATCGGACATACGATAAAAGACCGTATAATGGATGAGACCGGGCTTGTTGCGTCGGTCGGGATCGCTCCCACAAAATTTGTCGCAAAGATCGCCTCGGATATAGGCAAGCCGGACGGTTTCGTCGTGGTGAACGAGGACGAGGTGCTGGATTTCCTTTGGCCTCTCGATGCCCGTAAAATATGGGGTGTCGGCAAAACAACATGGAAAAAGCTCGAGAAGCTCGGGCTGCTGACCATCGGCGATATTGCGGCATATCCTGTCCGCGAACTCGAACGCATATTCGGCAAATCCGGCCGTCACCTTCACAATATGGCGAATAATATCGATGAGCGTACGGTCAATCCCGAGACCGAACGGAAACAGGTTTCAAACGAACACACATTCAAAGAGGACTCCGGCGATATCGAGGAGGTCGAGCGGGTACTGCTCGCGCTTTCCGATAAAGTCGCCGGCAGATTATCCGCAAAGGGATTTAAAGGCAAGACGATTACTTTGAAGCTCCGCGACGAGACGTTCAAAACCATTACGCGGTCAAAAACGCTTCCCCGGCGGATCAAATCGGGCGAGGAAATATATTCCCAATCGAAACAAATGCTTCACGCCGAATGGACCGAGGGGAAAATGGTCCGGCTGATCGGCGTCTCCGTATCGGGATTCGACGAGAATGAGCAGACGTCACTATTCGAGGATACCTCGGAGCAGAAAAACAAGGTCGAGGATCTGCTGGCCGACATCCGCGGAAAATTCGGAAAAAGCGCCATAACCCGTGCGTCACTTATTAAGGGGCAAAAGCCCACATCATAGCCTGCGAGGCTGATTAATCCCATAAAACAAAACCATAACTCAACGAAACAAAGTGTAAAACTGTCATGAACATCCTCCTTGTCAATCCATGGATAACCGATTTTGCGGCGTACGACTTCTGGGTGAAACCGCTCGGCCTTCTTTATGCGGGCGCATTTCTGAAAGCGCGGGGTCACTCTGTCCGCATTGTCGACTGCATGGATCGTTTCGGGAACGCGTCAAACGGGGCCGTAATTAATGGCGACAACAGATATAATACTGGCAAATTTCGCCGCGAAATAATCGACAAACCTGCGTGCTTGAGCCATGTACCGCGACATTTCTGTCGATATGGGATTTCAATTGACTCCTTTCGTGCGCTTGCAAACACGGGGGAGAGACCTGATACTATTATAGTTTCCAGTGTTATGACCTACTGGTACCCCGGAGTTGTCGAGGCTGTGTCGCAATTAAAGAATCTCTTCCCGGGCGTCCCGGTCGTCCTCGGCGGGATATACGCGACACTTTGCACGGATCATGCCCGCGATTCCAGCGGAGCAGATGTCGTTGTCGCCGGTTCGGCACCCTCAAAAATCATTCAGGCGGTCGAGTCTGCAGGTGGGTCAACCGGTGACGGTCCTGTCCCGAACGATCATTTCAATGACTGGCCGGAACCGATATGGGAGGTATACGGCACATTAAAAACAGCAATGATCCTCACGACCCGCGGCTGCCCCATGAACTGCACGGTATGTTCCTCGAAAATACTGTTCGACGGCTATGAGCGCAGAGATCCGGTGAAAGCAGCGGGAGAGATCGCCGCGTTGTCACGGCGCGGAGTCGAGGACATCGCATTCTGTGACGATGCACTGCTGATCGGTACTGAAAAGCATGCCGCAATTCTATTTGAAACACTTATTGCCGAAAATTCGACCGTGCGCCTTCATACTCCGAACGGCCTTCATATCCGCGAGATAACACCGAAAATCGCAGGTTTCATGAAACGTGCCGGGGTTGCGACCGTCCGTCTCAGTCTCGAGACTGCATCCGTTGAACGTGCCGATGATTTTTCCAACAAGGTTACGCGCGAGGAATTCACTTCCGCTGTTGAGATTTTGTACTCCGCGGGATATGAACCGGATGATATCGGCTCATATGTCCTGGTCGGGCTGCCCGGACAAAGTTACGATGAAGTGATTGATACCATTGATTTTGTAGCGGACACTGGCGTCAAGATACGGCCTGCGCTTTTCAGTCCTGTCCCGGGGACTGTAGAATTCGAGCGTGCCGTACGGGCCGGAATGATCAGTCATGGCGATGATCCGGTGCTTCATAATAATACTATCCGAACGGTAGACTGGTTCGAGGGCGGAAAAGCCGGTTATGACAAATTCAGCAAACTGGTATTGCATACAAATTCTCAGATGTAAAAAAAACAGTCGCCAAACTACCCCTAAAACCATTATATTTTGTATGTATCCGATAATGACATTCTAATATTTACGCACGATAGACTATTTGAGAGGGCCGTCATGTTCACGGTAATTGCAGAACGAATCAATATGACACGAAAATCCATACGGGAAGAAGTCTGGGCCCGTAACGAATCATTCATCCGCAACGAAGCCGCCATTCAGACGCAAGCCGGCGCCACCCACATTGACATTAATGCAGGCGGCGATCCCTCGAAAGAGATCGACGATATGAAATGGCTGACAGAGATCGTCTCGAGCGAGGTCGATCTCCCGATTAGTTTCGATTCGGCGAATCCCGATGCGATCGAGGCCGGGCTTGAAATATGCAACCGCCCCGGAACGATCATAAATTCCATCACAATGGAAAAAGAACGTGTGGACGGGATCCTTCCCCTTGCGCAGAAATACGACACAAGCATCGTCTGCCTCACAATGGATGACAGCGGAATGCCAGAGGATGTTAAAGGCAGGATCAAAATTACCGACGACATTGTCGCCTTATTCAAAGAGAACGGTATTTCCCTTAAACGTGCGTATTTTGACCATTTGGTCCGCCCCGCATCAACAAATCCCGGGCAGTCAAAACACCTTCTTGACGCCATAAAACACACAAAAATGACGTATCCGGAATCGCATATTGCCCTCGGGCTTTCCAATATATCGTTCGGAATACCGTGCCGGAGCAATTTCAACAAAGCGTTCCTCTCCATGCTTGTTATGGCGGGATGCGACGGCGCCATACTCGATCCGACAGAGGAAGATCTGATGCTCACCCTCTATTCCGCGCGCTCGGTTCTGGGCCTTGACGAATACTGCATGGACTATATCATGAAAATGCGTGACGAGGGAAAAGCATAATCCCCGGATAAAATGCACATTCAGAAATGCTATCCGGGGATCGATGGAAATTATTTATTCGTTTTTCTTTATGGTGAAAGACCTGTGCTCCTCTACGGGCACAGGTGATGTAATGCAGCCGAAAGCAAGCAATAACAATATGAAAGAATAAAGCATGTTTTAAAAAAGTCTTTTAAGTCTGGTCATAAATTCGATCTTTTTCGCTTCATTTTCACTGAATAATTCATGCATTAGCCAATTGAGCCGACAAATAAATTTCAAGAACCGTAAAACTTCACCCCAACCTTTTTCGCCACTTTTTCGATATATGCCTTTGCCTCGGGATATTCCTCGTCTGAAATGTGTTCCGGCTCAAGCGACCGCGGGAATTCAAGCCTGCTCATGCGCACAAGATATGTCTCGAAATCAAGCACACCCTTACCCGGACAGATCTCCTGAACATGCACCGTCTGCTTGTCAGGCCATATATACGTGTCCTTCGAATGACATCCCATTATGCTTTCGCCGAGCATATCGAAGCACTTTTCGATCAACTCCGTCGTGTGATAATAATCTTTCAGAGACATCATGTTCACCGGATCGAGATTAACCACACAGCGCGGATCACCCACATCTTCGAGGAGACGCTTGTGCGCCTCGGGGCTATCCAGATTTGTGGTGACCTGAGCCTCCATCCCGAGACCGGCTTTCATTCCGGAGGTGTCGCGGAGAACCTGACGGATACTGTTTACCAGAATTTTCCATGTCTCATCCGTCCAGTTGTCGGGATGAACATTAAAAAAATTCACCGGATCGCGGCTCCCTGCGATCGTCCCGACCATGGGGCAGTTCACGCTTTCGGCAACCTCGATACAATGGGCCAGACCCGCGAGATTTTTACGGAGCGTCGCCGGATCGGGATGCATCAAATTCGTGTATCCGCCGACCTCATAAATGGTGACGTCATATTTTTCGCATGCGGCAACGATCTCCCCGCGCTCTTTCATGCTCATCGAATGCCAGGGTTCGCCAACATTGCCGCCGGGATGGCGGGCACCTTTGACGGACGCATACCCGGCATCGCGGATACGTTTTATCATTCGGTCGGGTGTCTCATCTCCCTCGCGCTTGATATTGATTGCCTGACGGATCGTGGTTTTCCCCGGCGTCAGGTCTTTTTTCAATTGTTCTTTCGGCCCCGGATTCCAGGCATGAGCGTTCCGTGCCCGTGAAGTCCCCGCGAGTATTCCCGCCGCTCCTGTCCCGAGAGCCGTTCGCCGTGATATATTTCGTGACACAAGTCTTTCCTCCGTGAATGTGATCCGGTTTTGATTTCCTTTATACTATAGCACCCCCCCTGTCTTTGAAAAACAGAGGGGGAACTCAGTTCCGGTGATCCCGGTAAATCAGCGCTGAGCGGGCAAGATGCAAATATCTCTCAGACTTATAGCCCGGATCGCAGACCCTTTAAGCTCCGTAAATCTTCACACCGACTTTTTCCGCGGTTTTCCGTATATACGCAAACGCCTCGTCGAACTGATCGCCCGGTATATGCTCGGGATGAAGTGCCCTCGCCCATTTCATACGGCTCATCCGGACAAGATAGGTCTCATAATCGAGGCTTCCCCGTCCCGGGCAGACCTCCTGTACATGCACTGTCTGTGAATGAGGCAGCACGTATGAATCTTTCGCGTGGCATCCGACAATATCCTCGCCGAGAAGATCGAAACATTCATTGATCAGCTCGGTCGTATGGAAATGATTGTAAAGATGGGTCATGTTTGTCGGGTCGAGATTTACTTTCAAACGCTCGCTTCCCACATCCTCCATGAGCCTTTTATGAGAAAGAGGCGTATCCTGATTGGTCGTGATCTGCGCCTCGATTCCGATGACCGATTTCATGCCGGCGGTATCTTTAAGGATCTGATTGATACTGTCTATGAGCATGTTCCAGGTCTCAAGCGTCCAGTTATCGGGATGAACAGCATAATTATCGCCCCACTTGTTGCCCTCGGGATTACGGCTTCCCGAAATTGTGCCCACCATCGGGCAGCCGATCTTGTCCGCAGCCTCGAGGCAATATGCGATCCATTTGATATTTTCTTTGCGGACAGCCTCATCCGTGTGGATCAGGTTGCGGTAACCACCGATCTCGAATACAACCATATCGTGCTGCTCGAGCGCCTGCCTGGCTTCTCTGAGGCTGGAATCGCTCATGGAATACCACGGATCGGCGCCGGTATTTAAGGCAGAGAAACCGCTTTTCGCGTGATCTTCCACTATTTTCCCGAAATCATCGTCCTCGGACGGCCTGATACCGGCGGAAAGACGTATCGGTGTCGTTCCAGGCGTCAGATCGCGCTCCAGATTCTTATTCGGTCCCGGCCCCCAAAACGCCTCTCTTCCAGGCCCTTTGTTTTCTGCATTTTCGGCAACGGCCGGCGTGTTGGAATTACATCCGGTTCCCATTAAAGCTCCCGCCGATGCCGCTCCCGCAGCGAGCATACTGCGTCTCGTGATTTTTCCTGACATTTTCAATCCTCCGCATTAAATAATATTTTTTTGATAAAACGTTTCATTCAATCATAGTTAGAAATTATATTATTCAATACTGTATAGCAACAGCTATTTTTTATTTGTCTTATTTGCAGCCGTCAGGATAAGGGATACGAAGCACAACGCTTTAAGAACAATCTCACCGCAGACGTTGCAGAAAAACGCAGAGAACACGGAGGAAAATCCAAAGTTGTGTATAACTCTGTCTCAGGAGATCCCTATAAATTAGCTCACGGTCGCGAAGCACCGTGCACGGACAAACGGCAAATATCATCTTGACTTAAGGATAGGCTCAGCCTATGGCAGGTAAAAAATTCCTGGGCGTGACATTCAAATGCTGTAATGTTTACACGCGCGTGTATATCAACAAGGACGGAGATGCGTTCGAGGGGATATGCCCGAGATGCTACAAAAAGAAAGTCGTCGTCCGCATCGTCGCGAAAGGCGGAACGAAAGCCCGGTTTTTTGACGCGGAATGACACTCCGTGCGTCTCATACTATAGAGCACAAATAACACACGTATATTTTCGTCTTATCTCCCTTTTGGGACTTGACATTCAAATTCAAAAGTTTTATATTTGAATGTTATAAATAATTTCATAATCAGGAGAGATTTGATGAAAGCAAAAATACATCCGAAATACCTGGATAGCAGCATTACATGTGTTTGCGGAAATAAGGTTCAAACCAAATCCACAAAAGGCGACGTCCATGTGGAAATCTGTTCTGCCTGCCACCCGTTCTATACCGGCAAACAGAATATCGTTGATACTGCCGGACGCGTTGAGCGTTTCCGCAAAAAATATGGTATCAAAGAAGAGCCCGACACAGATAATTAGTTTTATATATGTAAAATAGAATTGAGGCCTTTCCGTGTCTAACGGATTGGCCTCATTTATTTTATGCCTCCCATAACCTTTTATATAACAATATATTATGACAAATACAGACGAAAGCATTCTTCAGCAGGAAAACGATATTCCCGAAGCCGATGCATCTGTCGACATGAATGTGGGCGGACAGGCGGTTATCGAGGGTGTGATGATGCGGTCCCCTAAATTCATCGCCACTGCAGTACGGCTCCCGGACGGCACGATCAAGCTGAACAAAAGGCCGTTCGAATCGTTTATCACACGGCATAAATTCCTGAACATCCCTGTTCTTCGCGGCGGAATAAATTTCGTTGAAATGATGTATATCGGCCTTGAAACGCTGAACTGGTCCGCCGATATCCAGATGAAATTCGAGGATTCAAAAGAAGGGGTCGAGGATTCAAAAGCCAAACGATTCCGTGACGCGGTTATAATGGGCGCCACGATGGTTTTTGCGCTTTCGATTGCCATGCTGTTATTTTTTATGCTCCCGATCTATCTGGCGACGCTTCTCGGCCTTGCCAAGGGCGCGCTCGTGTTCAATCTTGTCGCCGGGGCAATCAGGCTGACGATTTTTCTCGCATACATCATGCTGATCTCGAAAATGGAAGATGTGAAGCGTCTCTTCCGCTATCACGGCGCCGAACACATGAGTATTTTCGCTCATGAGGCGTCCGAGGAACTGATTGTTGAATCCGCGCGGACAAAAAGCAGATTTCATCCGAGATGCGGAACGTCGTTCCTTCTTATCGTGGTACTGTTCAGCATTTTATTTCTCGGCACAGCGGATGCATTGTTTCCGCTGGTATTCGGACATATGCAGAGTCTGCCCGAACGGTTCGCGACTCATCTTGCGCTGTTGCCGCTTGTTGCCGGAATATCGTATGAGCTGCTGAAATTATCCGGAAAGTTCCGCTCCAATTCATTCGTAAAAATGCTTATCGTTCCCGGATTATGGCTTCAGAAGCTGACGACCGGCCATCCGGACGACGAGATGCTCGAGGTTGCGCTGTGTGCGCTTAACGCGGCGTTAAATGCCGAGGAGATATAATCGTGGGTTCCGGAATTGTAGAAAATATGGAAAAAGTCGTTACCCGGTTTTCGGAGCTTGAAAAACAGTTTTCCTCGCCGGAAGTGCTCGCTGACCCTGCGCAAATAACTAAAATCGCAAAAGAGCGCTCCGAGCTTGAGCCGAAAATACAGGTATTTGAAAAATATAAGGACCTTCTCACCCAGCTTGAGGATGCAAAAAACCTTGTCAAAGAGGAAACCGACGAGGAAATGATCGAGCTTGCGAAAATGGAGGCCGAATCGCTTGATGCCGAATGCGCGGAATTGAAAGAAAAGCTCAAGATCATGCTTATTCCGCAATCTCCGCTTGACGAAAAAGATATTATCATGGAGATCCGTGCCGGAACGGGCGGCGAGGAAGCGGCGCTGTTCGCAGGCGAACTGTACCGGATGTACAGCCATTATGCCGACGTAAAAGGGTGGAAGATCGATATTATGTCCACATCTCCCTCCGAGATCGGCGGCTTCAAAGAGATCGTGTTCTCGATCTCGGGACTCAGGGTCTATTCTCATCTGAAATATGAAAGCGGTATTCACCGGGTTCAGCGGGTTCCGGCGACCGAATCATCGGGACGGATCCATACGTCCGCGGCCTCGGTCGTTGTAATGCCGGAAGCTCAGGATATAAATGTCGACATTAATCCCAACGACCTCAAGATCGACGTATACCGTTCCAGCGGGCCGGGAGGCCAGAGTGTGAACACTACAGATTCCGCGGTGCGTATCACACACGTCCCAACCGGAATTATCGTAACCTGCCAGGATGAAAAAAGCCAGCTTAAAAACAAAAATAAAGCCTTCAAAGTTCTCCGCGCAAAACTGTTTGATCGGGCCAATGAAAAACAGCGGAATTCACGAAGCGAGGCACGGAAAACGATGGTCGGCTCCGGGGACAGATCTCAGAAAATACGAACGTATAATTTCCCCCAGAGCAGAGTAACCGATCACCGTATCAACCTGACCCTTCATAAGCTCGACAGCGTACTTGCCGGAGATCTGGAGGACTTGCTCGAGGCGATCAGGATTGAAGATCAAAAAGCCGCTCTCGAGGAGCAGGCAAAAGAATCGGCCACATAAATGTCTGATAACATGCAGGTTATCGAATTAATCACCGCTGCAACCGAACATCTAAAAAGTTGTGGCTTTGAAAATCCGAGGTTGGAAGTGGAGCGTATGCTCGGGAGCGTTATCGATTGCTCCCGCGTCGAGCTTTATATGAGTTTCGAGCGTCCGCTTACTGCCGCCGAAAGGGATGCGTTCCGGAGATTGTTCAAACGGCGCCTGACACATGAG
>Ga0233431_1004568_pt1 | contig 14659 bp, 11 predicted proteins | sample SI_118_April2016_FD_179867 | JGI IMG/M metagenome (GOLD analysis project Ga0233431, IMG submission 179867) | Seawater microbial communities from Saanich Inlet, British Columbia, Canada - SI_118_April2016_200_MG | ecosystem: Environmental > Aquatic > Marine > Inlet | place: Canada: British...
TTATAGTTTGCAGGAGCATTGGTGCTGAGTTTGGCATTAAAAAACCATCCCTCACCAATATCGGCGATCATCCTGATCCTACCACGGTATAGAATATAAGAATCACCTGAGGAGTTCAAAATACCATCCTTTGGATAATCACCAAAGGTTTTGTGATCAAATCGGGGACGTAATGCGGCGTTGCCGCTAAAGGTAATTCCAGCCCAGCTTAATTGAATGAGAATAGTAAAAATAATGAAAGTTTTGAATTTTGACATAATGGTTTCTGTACCTTTATAGTTATAAATATTTTAATGATAGACATGAAATAAAATACGAAAAAAGGAATTGCATGTCTAAATAATACTATTAAATTTATTAAGGTCTGCACCCTCGGTGAAAATGAATATTAGTCGGAATTAAAGATTTTATTTTTTGAGTAAAGTAGGATACGATTGAAAAAGAAAAGGATAAACCAAATGTGGATTATTGTGTTTTTGAATAAAGCTATTTGATTATTTAATAGTTGAACAACATGATGTGGTCGTTTATATTAATATTCTCTTTTATACAAAGCATAAATATAGGGTCTGGTGCTTCCGCATGGGGTATGATAGGTAAAGTCGAAATGTGATTTCAATGTGAAAGCTGGCCCCAAGTTGTTTGATAAGTCATCAAGGGAGTATTGGTGGATGGGAAGTCCGGCGCATTTTTTTGTTCCTGAATGTGTGAATTCTGCAAAAATGATGTATCCACCAATCTTTAAAGCAGATTTCACATTCTCAAAGTATCCGCAAATATCGTCTTTATCCGTGAGAAAATGGAGAACAGCCCGGTCAATCCAAATATCCACTTTCTCAATAAGATCGGCAATTGGTGCTGCAATATCTTGATGTAGCCAGATTATATCTTTTTGTATTTCATCCAAACGGAGTTTGACTCGATCTAATGCTACATTACTGATATCATTCAAAACTAATTTTGCCCCAATTGACAAAAGTGCATCTATCAAAACTGAGGTGCCGGCACCGGGGAGAAAAAATGTTGAGTTTTTGTAGTTGGGAATGAGGTCTAGTAATTTAAATGTCTGAGATGCTTCCTTTTCATACCATCCCAGTTTTGAGTCTGAATGATTCAAAAAGACGCCATCCCAGTGTTTGCTTTTCGAATTCACTGCAGCTGGGTCTGATGAATCTTGATAAATTTGTCGTAATTATCCAAAAACAGACTTAATAGTTTTGGATCAAAATGGCCTGGCATAACCCTCCCGTCACCTTCCTCAAAAATTTGTCTGGTTCTATCATAAGAAAAACCCTTTTTATACGGTCTCACAGAGACAAGAGCGTCAAAGACATCGGCGATAGCAACGATCCGAGCCTCAAGTGAGATTTCCTCTTTCTGTTTGCCCTCAGGATATCCGCTGCCGTCCCATTTTTCATGATGTTCATGGGTGATATTATAGGCCATTTCTAATCCTGTAAGCCCTTTTACCATTTTACCTCCATAAGCTGCATGATTTTTGACGATATTCATTTCTCCGGGAGATAATTTTCTTGGCAGTCTGAATATGTCAGCAACATTAATTTTACCAATATCATGGAGTTGGGCAAATTGTGAGATATCTTCAATAAATGGAGTTTCACAATTATTTAAACTTGCTAATAAATGAGAATAATGGTTAATCCGCTCAACATGATTCCCAGTATCTTCATCGGCTGCTTTGGCGGCGCGTTTTAAAGCCTTTGAGGTGCCATATAGTAATTTCTTTAGAATGAAGCTTTCGGTAATATCGGTTATACCTGCCTGAATACATTTCATACTTGGATGTGCGCCATCTGCTTCATATTCAATAATTCGGGAATGATATTTGACAATCTTACCGGCGAGTTTTCCTTCAAACGTTAGCTTTCCTTCGGATCTGCATATGTCAAGAAGCTCATTACCCTTATCATGACTGCCTGATATATCAGATAAAACTTCGAAGATAGATTTTCCTTTTAACTCACCAAACAACTCAACACAGCTATCATTCGTATAGCTAATTAGCGTATCGGCAATGCTGATACCTTCAATAATATCAGCAGCAAAAACACCAAAGATGGCAAAATCTGCATCAAACTTTGCCATATATATTTTCTGTTAGTTTTTCTCTATTTTCAAACAATTAGGATCACATTAAAGATTTCAAACTGGTTTTCACATCATTGACTAAATCCTCAATATTTTCAATACCAACAGAGAGCCTGACCAGACCATCGCTGATACCCAGTTCCTGTCGTTTTTCCTGAGGAACCGAGGCATGGGTCATCGTCGCCGGATGACAGACAAGGCTTTCCACACCGCCAAGACTTTCAGCAAGAGTAAAGATTGAGAGCCCTTTGACAAATTTTACAGCAGTTGGAAGATCCGCTAATTCTACAGAGATCATGCCGCCGTATCCAGGATTACCTTGAGGATCCAGTTGCTGTGAGGATGCCAAGTCATGCTGTGGATGAGATTTGAGACCGGGGTAATAAACATTTTTAAAGGCTTTGCTTTCTTCCAGGATTTGAGACAACCTCATGGCATTACGATTATGCTCTTTCAGACGGACGGTCAATGTTTTTAGGGATCTTTGTGTAAGCCAGCAATCCTGTGGCGAAGGGATTCCTCCAACCGACATTTGTATAAACTGCAGTTCCTCAAGGAGTGAACTATCGGTGGTGATGACTATGCCGCCAACAACATCGCTATGGCCATTGAGATATTTTGTTGTGCTGTGAACAACAATTTGAGCGCCTAAGGTAAGTGGTCTTTGGAAATAAGGCGACATAAAGGTATTATCGACGCACAGGATTATGTCATGCTTATTGGCAATCTCAGCAATTTTCATGATGTCACTTAACTGCATCATGGGGTTTGTAGGAGTTTCAATGAAAATAAGTTTTGTATTTGACTGAATATTATTTTCCACAGCCGATATATCAGAGGTATCCACCCAGCTGGCAGTCAGGCCAAATCTGCTGAAAACTTTATCCATGACGCGATAGGTTCCACCATATACATTTTCAGAAAGGATGATATGATCTCCCTGGGTAAATAGACTAAAAACTGCTGATTCTGCAGCCATGCCGGACCCAAAGGCAACTGCGCCGATCCCTTCCTCGAGAGAGGCGATATTTTCCTCAAGATTTCTTCGTGTGGGATTATCCGCTCTTGAGTAATCAAAATCATATTCGGCAAAATTCTTCTGGTAAAAAGTGGATGTTTGATGGACAGGAGGTACAATAGCACCAGTCTCCTTATCCGGCGTTTGTCCTTTGTGAATTGCTCGCGTAGAAAAATGTAATTTTTCTAATTTTCCAGATGTATCTCTCATTTTTTATAAAATCTTTCCATGACATTTTTTATATTTTTTACCACTGCCGCATGGACAGGGTTCATTTGGTCCAACTTTCTTTTCTACATGTACCGGTGCAACTTTTTGACGTTGTTGAGGCATGCCGCCCTGAGATTGTGATCCCGGTGTGGGAGTTGTGAAACCCATTCCATCAGTAGATTCGTGTTTATATTGAACATTCTGCGCAGAGCTGGTTTGACTTGAGCGACTGTCCTGAGCTGATCTTATTTGAACACGGAAAATCCGCTTTAGAGTATCCTGATTTGTAGTATGCATCATTTCTGAAAACATCCCATACCCTTCGGACTTATATTCAATCAATGGGTTTTTCTGTCCATATGCCCTAAGGTTGATACCTTCGCGTAATTGATCCATACCATGGAGGTGTTCCATCCATTTCTCATCAATGGTCCGCAAGATCATGAATTTCTCAAAATCTTCAAATTTTTCTACACCAACAATTTCTTTCTTTGCTAACAAAAGTGCATTTGCAGCGCTGACAACCATCCTCTTCAGGTCGGAAATTTCGGTAATTTCCATTTCATCAGATTGGATATCCAACGAAAAAGTATTCAACAATTCATTATTCAAGGCCTCCCAGTCCCAGGAATGGGGATTTGTCGTATTCTCACAATAATCATTGATGACATTTTCAAGATATTCATCCATGATTTCATTCATTAGACTGCTGACGGATTCGCCCATGAGAGCATAATTACGTCGATCGTAAACGATTTCCCGCTGGTTGTTCATCACATCGTCATATTCCAGCAGATGTTTTCGGATGCTGTAATTGTGTCCTTCTACTTTTTTCTGGGCCCGTTCGATGGATTTACTCACCATTGAATGGGTGATCACCTCACCATCGCCGATGCCAATTCGGTCCATAATCTTGGTTACCCGATCGGATAAAAATATGCGCATCAGATCGTCTTCCATACTTAAATAGAAGGTAGATTCTCCGGGATCACCCTGTCTTCCCGATCGTCCTCTAAGCTGTAAATCGATTCGTCGCGATTCGGCGCGGCTGGTCCCTAAAATATAAAGACCGCCATATTTTTTTGTATCTTCTGTTAGTTTAATATCAGTACCACGCCCTGCCATATTTGTGGCAATGGTAATAGCCGATTTCTGTCCTGCTAAAGTAATAACTTCCGCTTCCCGCTGATGCTGTTTCGCATTAAGGACATTATGAGGGACCTTATTTCTTCTGAGCATTCTGGATAGAGTCTCCGACTCCTCAACAGAAGTAGTACCAACAAGGACTGGCTGTCCTTTTTGAAAAAGCGACTCGATTTGATTTACACAGGCATTATATTTTTCCCGTTTCGTTCGATAAATCTGATCATCATTATCTACTCGAACTAAATCTTCATTTGTCGGGATTTCCACTACATCTAATTTGTAGATATCCATGAATTCACCTGCTTCGGTACTGGCCGTTCCAGTCATACCAGCGAGTTTTTCATACATTCGAAAATAATTCTGGATGGTGATGGTCGCCATGGTTTGTGTTTCTTTTTCCACGGTAACATTTTCTTTGGACTCAAGGGCCTGATGCAAACCATCGCTGTAACGTCGACCATGGAGAACCCTGCCAGTATGTTCGTCGACGATGAGAACTTTGCCTTCCTGAACGATGTAATCTACATCTTTTTCAAAAAGGGTGTAGGATTTCAGAAGTTGATTGATGGCGTGAATCCGATCACTTCGACTGGCATGAAGCGCTTGTATTTCATCCTTCTTTTGCATCTTATCCATATCGGACATTTCAGTATTGGTGTCAATATCGTGGAGGAGCTCCGGCAGATCAGGTATAATAAATTCTTCAGGATTACTTGGGGATAGAGTGTCACGGCCCATTTCAGTAAGATCAATAATATTGGATCTTTCATCGACGCTGAAATAAAGCTGTTCATCGATTTCACTCATTTTTTTATCGCGAATAAATTCACTTTCAGTAGAGCGCACCATTTGTTTTGTACCCTGTCGCTGAAAAACTTTCATCAATCTTTTATTCTTTGGTATACCTCTGCTGGCAACAAGAAGTTTTATTCCTGCTTCACGTTCTTTTTCAGAAAGTGACATTTTTCCTTTATCATCATTTTCTATTGAATCCAGGATTCGTTCACCATCTGCAACTAACTGGTTCACCAGATAGGTTTGTTTACGTACCAGACCTTCAACAATAGATTTGTTATCCTGATACTGATGATTCATCGGTGCATTCACCTGTCCGGAAATTATCAAAGGCACCCTCGCCTCATCTATAAGAACAGAATCAACTTCATCAACGATGGCATAAACATGAGAAGCCTGAACCTGGGATTCTCTGGTATTTGCCATATTATCTCTCAGATAGTCAAAACCAAACTCCTGATTGGTTCCATAGGTTATATCTCTGGCATACATTTCTTTGCGTTTATCGGGACTCATTGAATTTAAGATACAGCCCACAGTGAGCCCGAGGAATTCATACAGGAGCCCCATCCATTGACTGTCTCTTTCGGCAAGATAGTCATTTACAGTTATGAGATGGACACCTCTACCAGTCAGGGCATTTAATGTCATTGCAAGGGTGGAAACTAATGTTTTCCCTTCACCTGTTTTCATCTCGGCGATCATTCCCTTATGAAGCACCACGCCACCCATTATTTGTACATCAAAATGGACCATGTTCCAAACGGCATCCTGACCCATAATCTTGAATTTAGTTCCAACCAGTCTCCTGGATGCATCCTTGACTATTGCAAACACCTCATACATATGCTCTTCGAGCGTATCCTGTTCGGCTTTATATATATGATCATCCAGCTCAGATCCTTTCAACTTCTCAGATAATCCAAACTTGCGGGCTTCACTTCGATTGGTTTCAATTATTTTGCGTACATTTAAGAATTTTTCTCTTAGTTCTTCATCTGTGAGGGAGGCAAGAGTTGGGAATATCTTGTTCACTTCCTCAACTGCTGGCCATAGGGCTTTTAGATCTTTGTCGGATTTTCTACCAAATAATTTGGTAATAACTTTTGTAATTACAGACATTATGCCTCATGAATATTTAAAAATGCTGACTTTTTTCAAACGTTAAATTTACAACTTATGAGCTGACTGGAATAGATAGAATTTCAAAGTTGGATAGACAAAACTTATAAGGTGAATGTTACTAATCGAAAAGGGATTAATAACAAAATTATATCTAATATTAATTAATAAATAGAGTCGGGAATTATTCAATCATTGGGAAGATGCGACAGCATGGGATGATATAAATCGATAATTTTATTCCAAAAACATAATGGTGATTCCAACCAGTTTATGAAAATCAGGCTATATAATTATTCTGCACGACTAATCATTGTTACTTAATTTATCGATAATTATTAACCCGATTAAATGGAGAAGATAATGTCCTTTTACCGCCTTCCGATAATTTTTGCCCTAATTATATTTACTGTTAATTGTCATAATGAACCTTCACAACCAAAAGTGAAATCCCCCAATGGGAGACTTCAGGTTGAACTTTCAATCTCAGAAGGACATCTTTTGTATACAGTCACACGGGATAATCAAATACTTTTTCAACCATCAAGATTAGGTCTTAAGTTCAAAAAACAAGAAGGGTTTGCTGAGCATTTGACAATAAATAGTCAATCCTTAAATCGTTTCGATGAGACATGGGAACAGCCTTGGGGAGAAGAAAAAATTATCCGCAATCACTATAACGAACTCACAGTTGAAATCACCTCTGATCTTAATCCAGACGCAAATATGTCTGTCTTGTTTCGGATGTATGATGATGGTTTTGCATTCCGTTATTCTGTACCCGGCAATGGTGATGGGGATGAATATGCCATGCTTGATGAATTATCAGAATTTGCCATTGCCAGTGATCCTGAATCGTGGTGGATTAAAGCCTATCAGTGGAATCGCTATGAATATTTATATGAACAATCATCATTATCAGAAATCGATACTGTTCATACTCCTGTTACAATGAAAGTAAATCCAAATCTCTATCTTAGCATACATGAAGCGGCATTGACAGATTATGCCAGCATGACAGTTGAACAGACTGGTGGAAATGTCTTGAAGTGCAACCTGGTTCCATGGGCAGACGGGACAAAGGTGAAGGGAAAATTTCCCCTCCTTTCTCCATGGCGGACCATACAAATAAGTGATACTGCCGGTGGTTTGATCAGCTCATATCTCATCCTGAATTGCAATGAACCCAATAAACTAACAGATGTCTCCTGGATAAAACCGGGTAAATATATCGGTATTTGGTGGGGAATGCATCTTGGCACAATGACCTGGTACGAGGGAGATATTCACGGGGCAACAACTGATAATTCAAAGGAATATATCAATTATGCTGCTGATTTTGGATTTGACGGTGTGCTCATTGAAGGCTGGAATAAAGGCTGGAATTCAGACTGGTTTAAGGATGGGAATGTTTTTAGTTTTACAGAATCCTTTAAAGATTTTGATTTGGATGCAGTCACAGAATACGGTAAACAGAAAGATATAAAGATTATTGGTCATCATGAGACATCTGCAGCAATAGGAAATTATGAGGACCAGGTAGATGCAGCTTTCAAATTGTACCAAGAGCATGGAATTGAAACCATCAAAACAGGTTATGTAGGACATGGAACAGACATCATACCGGTTGGTGGTAAACCGGGTGATCATGAATGGCATTATGGGCAGTACATGGTGAATCACTATCGGGATATAGTGAAAAAGGCGGCCAATTATCAAATCATGTTAGATGTTCACGAACCGATTAAAGCTACTGGGATTCGTCGAACTTATCCAAATATGATGACCCGGGAGGGCGCTCGCGGGCAGGAGTATAATGCCTGGAGCGGCGATGGCGGCAATCCACCCGATCATACTACTATTTTGCCTTTTACACGATTACTGGGTGGCCCCATGGATTTTACTCCAGGTATTTTTGATCTCACATTTGAACATGCCAATCGTCCCGATAATCGGGTGAATACCACTCTGGCAAAACAATTGGCACTATATGTGGTATTGTATTCTCCATTACAAATGGCCGCTGACTTACCGGAACATTATAAGGATGAACCTGCTTTTCAATTTATTAAGGATGTGCCGGTAGACTGGGAAACTACTTTGGTACCGCATGGAGAGATTGGCGATTATGTGGTTATCGTAAGAAAGGATCGTAATAGTGATGATTGGTATATTGGAGGCATTACCGATGAAAATGAGCGGGAATTAACCATCGAACTTTTCTTTTTGGATAAAAACAAACAATATGCCGCAACGATTTACTCAGACGGACAGGAAGCCCATTGGAAAGATAATCCTTATTCTTTAGATATTAAAAATACGATGCTAAAGCGCACGGATAAATTGACACTTCACCTGGCTGCCGGAGGTGGGCAGGCCATACGAATAACACCCGAAAATCAATATTAACAAGGTATAATAGTTTGAAATCAAAAAATCTGTTTTTTAATCTCGCACTATTGGGTTGTGACCCTTTCCTAATATCTGATCCATATCCATTTTCGTTCTTAAATTAGTGCAATGTATTCTATACAAATCATTGATGACGATAAAAATGTACTCTCAGCTTTAGGAGATTTTTTTAAAGAAGAGTTGTACGAAGTTTTCCAATATGAATCTGGTGAAATGGCGCTGGAAAACTTAAATCAGGATTTGCCCAATGTAATCCTGCTTGATTTGAAACTACCTGGTTTGGATGGTTTTTCAATTCTGGAGGAAATAAAAAAACAAAATCCAGAAATACAGGTTATCATTATCACCGGTACAGTGGATATCAATACAGCTGTAAAAGCCATGAAAATGGGGGCTATGGATTATGTGACCAAACCGTTTAATCTGGATGAAGTTAGTGTACTCGTTGAGAAAGCGGTACAGACGCAACAGAGTTTTGAACATCTAGCATTATTACGAAAGAAACAGGAGCATTCCTTTTCAGATATAATTGGCAGTAGTGGGACAATGAAGGATGTATTCTCAACTATTCAACAGATTTCACTATCATCGCGAACTTCAGTCCTTATTACAGGCGAAACTGGAACCGGGAAAGAGCTGGTTGCCCGTGCCATCCATCATAGCAGCGATCGATCACAGAAACCATTTGTGGAGGTAAATTGTTCAGCTTTTAATGAAAACCTCCTTGAGTCTGAGCTATTTGGTTATGAGCCAGGTGCATTCACTGGGGCGAGGACCAGAAAAAAGGGATTATTGGAAATGGCTCATGGTGGGACATTCTTTCTTGACGAGATCGGTGAAATGGAGCTATCCCTGCAATCAAAGATTTTGAAAGTAATTGAAGAGAAATCCCTTAGAAGAATTGGCGGTGTAAAAGAGATAAATATTGATACCCGTATTATCAGCGCTACATCAAAGGACCTCATTGATGAGGTGGCTAACAATAATTTCAGGAAAGACCTTTTTTATCGATTAAATGTGGCGAGGGTTGAGTTACCACCATTAAAAAATAGAGATGAGGATATACTCCAACTTGCCATCCATTTTATCAAACAATACAATCTTGAATTCAAGAAAAATGTCACTGGTCTGGATACAGAAGTAATGAATGTTCTAATGAACCATGATTGGCCGGGAAATGTTAGAGAGTTGCGGAATGTAATTGAGCGGGCAATGTTGTATCAAAAGGGACAGGTCATCAGTCTAGAGGATATCAGTATCATGAATGCTCCTCAGAAGAGAGATGATGCAATTAAAAAGGGAGATGAAATTAAAACAGGCAAGGGCATTGTTATATTGGATATTCTTAGCGGTGACTTCAGCCTGATAGAAACTGAGAAGTGCATTTATAATAAGGCCCTGGAAGTCTCAGGTGGTGTACAGAGCAAGGCAGCGGATTTGCTTGGTATTTCCCGTCAAAGGATAAACTATAAACTAAAATCACTAGGTTTACTGGGTGATTAGTATTCCTTCTAACCTGTACAATATTTTTTAAAAACATATGAAAGACATAAATTCGATTACTGAAATACTATCTCAGTATTCACGTTTGGCGGCATACCGGGAATCGTCCCATACCATAAATAATTTACTTACATCAGCAAAAATTCATGTAACTATGTCAAGGAGATACCTGGAAAAAGGCAATTCTGAGGGTGCCATCGAACGTATCGGGAAAATCGATCGTTCATTAGATAACCTTGTAAAATTTAGTAATGAGATTTCAAGACATATCAGCATTCCCATAAAATCCTATAAAAATGACATTCAAAAACTCATTCAGGAATCAGTGGAGACTGCAAAGACGTTGATAAAAGGATTTGAATCGTTGGTAGATTTCGATTTTGATGAGTTTGGTAAAAAAATTGACATCGACCCTTCGCTGATAAAAGTTCTGATTATATCATTTCTTGCAACAGGAAAAAGGATATACGATTCCTGTGATTATCAATTCAAAACAAATTGGGACGAAGATATATCTCAACTTAAAATCACTGGCATAACTACCAATATTGGTGAGTTAAATCCCATATCAGAAGACTCACTACTCATTAGGAGTTCGGGGCCGGATATAGGTGAAATACCACTGTCTACAATGAAACGAATTATTCAAACGCAATTTAAACATGTAAATCTGCAAATACCCGAAATTGATAAACATGAATTTATTCTTGTATTAAATCTTTTGCCGCTTCCATGATAACAATTTCAAATCAAAGATAATACAAAATGGATTGCCCCGTTTGCTATAATCCTATGATCGCCCTCGAACTAAAACAGGTGGAGATTGATAATTGTTTTGAATGCGGTGGTATCTGGCTGGATGCCGGTGAATTGGAAATTTTACTGAATGAAAATGATGCCGTTGAATCATTTTTGAAATCCTTTTCAATTGCTGAAAAAACGATGGAAAAAACGCGGCGATGTCCTATCTGTCTAAAAAAAATGAAAAAGATTTATGTGAGCGCTAAAAAAGATTTGATCATTGATGAATGTGATTCAAATCACGGTATTTGGTTTGATAAAGGGGAATTATCACAGGTAATCAAGCAATGCGATGGTGAATATTCTCAGGTTGCAGCTTTGCTGAAAGATATATTTCAGCATGATCACTGAATGAATCCCCCTTTGAAAATATAAAATAGGAGTAAATAATGGTTGGTATCATATTACTGGTTATTCTCGTCATTGTTGTTTTTTATGTGATAGGATTATATAACTCGCTTATCCGGCTAAAAAATCAGGTTGGCAATGGCTGGTCTCAAATTGATGTTCAATTGAAAAGGCGCCATGATTTAATCCCGAATCTTATCGAAACCTGTAAAGGTTACATGAAACATGAAAAAGAAACACTGGAAAATATCACAAATGCCAGAAGTCATGCCATGGGAGCTGATTCGATTTCGGATAAATCTTCGGCGGAAAGTGCTCTGAGCGGATCGATCAGCAAATTTATGCTTGTCGTCGAAAATTATCCTGATTTAAAAGCAAATGCTAATTTTATCAGTCTGCAGGAGGAACTCAGTTCTACTGAAAATAAAATAGCTTTTTCCCGGCAGAATTATAATGATCAAGTACTATTTTTTAATAACAAGATTGAAATGTTTCCCAGTAATATTATCGCTGGATCTTTCAATTTCAAACAGGCTGATTTCTTTGAGATAGAGGATAAATCTGAACGGGAAGTACCAAAAGTAAAATTTTAGTTCATCCATTCTCCTGAAATGTGAATAGATCCTATAAAATCGAGTAGTCAATTATTGAATAACAAATGAGTTGATGAAAATGGGTTTTGTCTGCCACAGCATGCCTGAAATAAATAAATCATGTTTGAATTAATAAAAGCCAATAAGGAAAAATCAGTAATCCTGTTTCTGCTCATGGGTGTATTCCTTATCGCCCTGGGATATTTTATTGGAGCTGCAATGTTTCCACCAAACGGAGGAGTATTTGGAGTAACAATCGCTTTATTTATTTGGCTATTCCTTTCTTCCATCAGTTATTTTTCAGGCGATAAGATATTGCTCATGTCCAGTGGGGCCAAAGAAGTGACTCATGACATTCATCCCATGCTTTTCAATGTTGTTGAGGAAATGAAAATCGCTTCCGGTCTGCATTCCATGCCCAAAATTTATATCATTGATAATCCTGCCCCAAACGCATTTGCAACGGGAGTAAAACCAGAACGATGTGCCGTTGCCGTGACGGCAGGATTATTAAACCAATTGAATCGTGATGAACTTCAGGGTGTCATCGCCCACGAAATATCCCATATTCTGAATAGGGATGTATTATTCATGACCATGTCAGGGATAATGCTGGGAAGTATTGTGCTACTCTCTCATACATTTTTCCGTAGTATGTTATATGGCGGCGGGCGACGATTTCGCTCAAGCAAGTCATCACAGGGAGCAGGTCAGGCCCAGGCAGTTATCATGATTGTGGCAGTGCTACTGGCAATTCTTGCCCCCATAGTTGCACGGATTATATACTTTGCTATCTCAAGGAAAAGAGAATATCTTGCCGATGCTTCGGCTGCGAGACTGACGCGATATCCTGATGGGTTGGCCTCGGCGTTGGAAAAGATTTCCACCAATACGCATGAACTGAAATCGGCGAATAAAGTGACTGCTCCAATGTATATACTCAACCCTTTAAAGGATAAAGGTCAAATGTTATCCAATCTCTCCAGCACGCATCCACCGATTACCAAACGAATTCAGATTCTGAGAAAAATGTCTCATGGCGCTGGATACGATCAGTACCAGAAAGCCTTTTCGGATGTGAATGGCAAAGTCAGTCCAGTAATCCCAGTTTCTGAACTGAACTCAAATGATGACGTCTCTATCCGGGATAAATCAGCCGAGGTACCAATTGATTCTAAAAAATCATCAAAGAGGGATTTGAATGATTTGATGCGAGCGGTGAATAATTATGCTTTTCTTACCTGTACCTGTGGATTAAAATTCAAGATTCCGCCAAATTACACAAACTCTGATATAACTTGTCCCAGATGTGAAAATATGATGATTGTGCCATTGCTGGATTTTTTATCACCGGAAGCAATAAATGAGATTAAACAGGATAAAAATAAAGAAAAAAATGAGAGCCAACAGGTTTATAATCGAAGTCATGGCGGCTGGCATACTTTTAATTGCAATTGCGGTCATCGCATTCAATTGTCACCGGCATTTGCCACTGACAGGATTACCTGTAAACGATGCGAGCGAATGATTAAAGTTATGTGATAGGAGATAATCAATTTACAGATACAGCAGAATTCATTTCATTGTAAACTAACTGAAAGACCTGATTAATTAAATAGAAAAACCCCAACCGCACATAGGCGCAGTTGGGGTTTCTTTTTAGCTTGGATGTAGATAAAATCTATTTAAGTAATATAACCTTTTGAGTTGTGACAAATTCTTCGTTAGCAGAATTTGCTTTCATCATCACAAAATAAAGTCCACTTGATAAATCAGTAGCATCAAAATCAACAGCATAATTACCGGCGATTTGTTGAGAATTAGAGTTTATTAACTCAGCGATCTCGCGTCCAGCGATATCATAGACATAAAGCGAAACAGAAGCATCTGTCGGTAATGAATATGATATAGTTGTTGTTGGATTGAATGGATTTGGATATGCTGAATTCAAAACAAATGTATCTGGAACTAGAGTACGATTAGCAAAACTATGATAGTTTCCTTTTGTCAGACCACTGCCACCAAAATAGCTGTCAAGTACTAGAACACATTCCTTTTCAACTTTTACTTCTCTGGCAAGGAATGCTCCAGTGGCATTTACTTCTTTCTTTAGTTCAACCCTGCCGTTTGGAGCATATACGGTTCCAAAGAAATCTGCTTTTTGTTCAATCTTGGCTGCATGATCATGATCACTTGCAATATAGAATATGATATCAGAAGCACCAATTGAAGAATCTGCATCTGGTCCTATATATGTATTCTTCTTGGCTTCAAGTTTATCTTCTATTCGAATTTCAGTGGCATCAGCCATCATTAATTCGGCATTTTTCTTCAGCTTTAATTCATGCAGATTGTATACACCGCCAGTAAGCAGTAATACGCCATTATCTTTTACTTCAATCTTATGATAATCACCAGGTTCAAGTACAAGATAGTTGTTCTTCTGAACCGTAACATTTTCAACACCTGCAGGAGCGGGGGTGTACAATATTTTGTGTAAATGACATTCTACAGGTATTGATTTACACGTTCTTCAAAAATAATGGAAAAGTGATTCATTGCTGCTTTCCATCCTCTAATTGCCATCGTCCACTTCTTACTG
>Ga0233431_1004569_pt1 | contig 14654 bp, 13 predicted proteins | sample SI_118_April2016_FD_179867 | JGI IMG/M metagenome (GOLD analysis project Ga0233431, IMG submission 179867) | Seawater microbial communities from Saanich Inlet, British Columbia, Canada - SI_118_April2016_200_MG | ecosystem: Environmental > Aquatic > Marine > Inlet | place: Canada: British...
TACATTTCAGAAATTACGTTATTCATTTCAGATAAATGAGCCGGAACCGCCCGTTCGACGATAACCGATACCATTGGAAAGTGAACTATGAGAACGATACCGTTTGATACAATTGTTGATGCCGTTGAAAAGATCGTCATGGAAATAAACTACAACCTGCCTGGCGATGTCCTTGACGCCATAAAACGATCGAGAACGTCTGAGTCGTCTCCGCTCGCGGTTTCGGTTCTCGACAACATTATAGAGAATGCAGACATCGCACGCAACGAACAGCTCCCTATCTGCCAGGATACCGGCATTGCGGTTTTTTTCGCGGATATCGGCGGAGAGGCCCGTGTGGATGGCGGAGGTCTCGAGGCTGCGATAAACGAAGGCACCCGCAGAGGTTACAAGAACGGCGCGCTGAGGACTTCGATCGTTGAGGATCCGCTGCGCAGGAAAAATACTGGCGACAATACTCCTGCAATTATTCACACGCGCATTGTGGACGGCGACAAACTCACGCTTTACTTCTGCCCGAAAGGCGGCGGCTGCGAAAACATGAGCACGCTCAAAATGCTCTCGCCCGGCGAAGGCAGAAACGGTATCGTCGACTGTGTTGTCGAATCGATCAGAATTGCCGGAGGGAAACCCTGCCCGCCGCTCGTAATCGGCATCGGCATCGGCGGAAATTTCGAATATTCTGCAATTCTATCGAAACGGGCGCTTTTGAGAACACTGGGCAGCCGAAATCCCGATCCGTTCGTCGCGGAACTTGAAACCGAGCTGACCGAAAAGATAAATGCACTCGGGATCGGGCCGATGGGGCTCGGCGGAGATACCACCGTTCTCGATGTTTTTGTGGAATCCTATCCGTGTCATATTGCCAGCATGCCGCTTTCGGTAAATGTTCAGTGCCATGCCGCCCGTCACGGGAAAATTGAACTTTAACTTCAAAGCGCGCTCTTATGCAAACTCCTGATATTATTAAATTATCATCTACACCGAGACTTCGTTCAATGTACGGGCAGCTCTTTTGTCTCGTGCTTATGATCTTAGTGGTTTCCTGTTCAGACAGAATGACTGTCGACCGGTCTCAGCCTCTCAGAGGCTACTGGCAGACAGAACGGAACATAATCATGTCCATACACATGTCTCCCGGGCACGGACTGGCGGCATTCATAAAAGAATCTCCGGGCTTTGTGAGTAAAGAGACAAAACCGGGCACAATGATCATATCGCAGATACAGTCTGTTACCGGCGGCGGTTATTCGGGATTATTCATAATGCCCGGCAGCCCGGACCCGGTGAAAGTCAGAATGCTCCTGTCCGGAGGCAACACATTACGGATAGCGACATGGGACAGAAGGGCAAAGGGAAAAATCATGAGATGGACCCGTGTCCGGAGAACTCCATGAAATAAAGATATTGTGTTTATTGTTGCCCCGTTTGGCGGGATGTATTTTACAACGCGCACTCCTGCAACCTTTTCAGCGGTAATTTTTCTTGACATTTCCCCTATTTTCTGGTATTATTACTATACTTGAGACTTATAAATAACAGTATCATACAGATAAATACAGAATAGATTTCACATAAAAACATCCTCAATTTTCTCAAGCGGCCGCAATAAAAACAGGTGTAAAAGCATATGACATTTTCAGGATCGGACAATACGCATTCGTTTCATATTCCCGTCATGGGTACCGGATTCACTATAGATTCTCCGTTGAAAATCGCAAAATACGGCATCTCATCGGTGGTTTCTCTTGTGGACGATACACTCATCGAACAGATGCGGAAATTCCACAGCGAAAAATCCGGACAACCGTATACGGAAATAAAGCGGAATGAGGATGATTCACGGGCAAAACGCATTACCGCATACCTCAATCTCCTTGACATCCTGGTAAAAAAACAGGTCGTTGAACTGCAGGCATCCCCGTTCGAGAAGGGAAGCGAGATTACCCGTTATTATGAGATGCTGCCGGATAATGAGCTAAAACAGTCCTATAAGGACATGCTTGCCGAAACCGAGCCGAAGGAGAAAGTCCGGCTGCAGAACATTCTCCGCAAAAAAGCCGTACCCGGTTCAATAGATGTCAACATTATGACAAAACTTGACCGTGACCTCTACCGCGGCGGCGAAAAACTTCCTCCGGAGTATTCCGATGCGATCTCCGGTCTGCGGGGATTTGCCAGGAGTACCACAGAATCCTCGATTATCTGCTCCGCCGGTATGAATCCGCGGTTTTACAGCAATTTCGCACAATTTGATAATTTTTACCCTGACAGTGATGGAAATCTGAAAAAGAAGATCGTCCTAAAAGTCAGCGATTACCGCTCGGCGTTCGTGCAGGGCAAATTTCTTGCGAAACGCGGGCTGTGGGTTTCGGAATACCGGATCGAATCGGGTCTCAATTGCGGCGGACACGCGTTTGCATCGCAGGGCTATCTGATGGGGCCGATCCTTGATGAATTCAAATCAAAGAAACGGGAACTTATCGACATGCTAGATACGGTCTATTCCAAAGCGCTTGCCGCGCGTGGTATTAACATTGCCAAAAAGCATGACGATATTCGCATTACAGTGCAGGGCGGTATCGGTACGGCAGGTGAAAACGACCTCATGCTGAACTATTACAACATCGACGGCACCGGATGGGGAACTCCGTTCCTTCTCGTTCCCGAAGCGGTAAATATCGACAAGAAACATCTTGATCTGCTGACTGAAGTTGACGACGAAGATGTGTATCTCAGCGACAGTTCGCCGATCGGGATTCCGTTTTGGAATTTGCGCACATCCGCAAGTGAAGTAGCCCGGCGCAAAAGGATCGAGGACGGCAAACCGGGAAGTCAATGCCCGAAAGGCCACATTAATTTCAATACCGAATTTACCGATATTCCGATCTGCCGGTCATCCCGCGCATATCAAAAGAAGAAACTCGAGCATCTTGCGGAGGAAAACCTTACCCCGGAACAGCTTTCCGCGATTAAAGAATCAGTACTCGCAAAATCGTGTATCTGTCATGATCTCGCCGGTGTGGCAACTGTCGAAAGCGGAATCGATGAAAATGCAACTCCTGCCATATGCCCCGGGCCGAACATTGTAAATTTCTCCGGGATCGCGACGCTGGAAGAAATGGTCGATCACATTTACGGGCGGATTTCTCTTATGACCAATCCCGAGCGCCCCAATATGTTCATAAAAGAAATCATGATATATATTGAGTACCTCAAAGATGAAATTGACGATTATTCTTTGAAACTTTCCACACGCACCCCCGACTATTTCAGGGTGTTTAAATCCAATCTCCTCAGCGGAATTGAAAACTATAGTAATCTTGCCGAACAGTTTATCGAGGAACAGAAAACGCTCTTTCTCGACGAGCTTAAATCATTTAAGGAAGAAATCGAGAACATCCCCATTCTTTCGGCTGAGGTGTGCATAGAAAGCGGAACATAAATCATGTGCCACTCAGTGCCGCACATATGGCCGTGAAATAATAATTATCTGCATCTCAAAGCTCATTACCGCTCATCCACATGATATTGTTTATTATGGTGTTTTGTGGATCAAACTCCAATCAACCGGAATATCCCATTCTTTCTGCCAATCGGATGTTTTATGCAGACGGTAGGTTTTCACCAGCTTTTTCGGGTCCTCGCCGATAATGTTAATTTTGCCGGGATCACCCTGTCCAAGTCCGCCTAACGCACAATATTGAAGATAACCCATTTTTTCCCACGGGATATTCATCAGCTCGGTTCCGATCCTGTCAACCGCCACAAAATCAGTCCCCGCAAGTGCGACGCCGTGATCAACAGGATCGCAATTACTCGGGCCGTCACCCTCTGCACCGACCAGGCCGTCCAGCACACACAAATCCGGCTTTGCTGCGTGCGCAACCTTGAACAAATTAAAATTCAGAAGTTTCGGGCTGCCTGCAAAATTTGGAGACCCCGGCTTTCCATAACCATGCATCCTGCCTTTGTCGCTGTCACGTTTATTTTTTGGATTTCTTATCGGTGCGCCCATAACGACATTTTTCAATGTAAGCGTCGCAATAACAACGTTGTGCGTTTTAAGGGGAGTTACGGAAATAACATACACGTTCGGATCGACAAATGAATTGAGCAGCCGTATCCGCTCGGGATATAAATCCCGGTCGAGGATCCAAAAAGGTGACACCTTATCCTTGTTGAGCTCGACCATTTTTACCCGGTATTCATCCTCAAGGCTATAGTATCCGAAATGGTTATAGTTTTCCTCGGTCGGCACATTGAAAGCGGTGGACTCTCCGACCATGATCGGATCTTTCCCCTCATACATGGGACCGATAACGTCAAGAACACCTCTGACAGCATCGGGATGAGTTTTCACAAGCTGGTCCGCAGGACGGTTACAGTTAATTTTTATCATCACTTTTTTGCCGACAATTGCATTTGCGATTTCATCTTTATACGGCTGAAGGGTATCGATTATCATCTGGCGGCGGTCCGAACCTTTCACAACACATACCCGTGCCCTTTTCGCCTCGGGAATCTCGGATATCCGGGATGAACTAACACCGCTCAGTCCCGCGGAACATCCGCCAAAGACACTCCCGCCGACCGCGGAAGCCGGAAGCCCGAAACCGAGTCTGCGTAAGAATTCACGCCGGTGTAATCCCATAATACTGTCTGATTGATTTCCCATCTTAGTCTCCTGTAATGTATAATTTACTTTCCGAATCGAATCACATTTCCATTTTTACAATTTAATACTTTCAGCGGTAAAAATAAACTGTTTTGGCTGTTCGGGAAACATTTATTGATACGGCAAATTATAGTTTCTTTTTGATTTCCCGAATTTTCTCCTTATCTTTAATATAACGTGATCAAATTTTAATTAACCCTTTATAAAACACAACTCAAAGTCTTATTCGATTATGATTGTCTCATTTCAGATATCAACGTGTTTACAAAATATACTGTATTTTTATGACTGTAAATAAATCCAATCTCGATAATATTAATATTGTCCTTGTCGAACCGCAGGTGCCCGGAAATGTCGGCGCTGTGGCAAGAGCTGTCAAAAACATGGGGATATCCAGTCTGGTGCTTGTGAATCCGTGGTTCCATAATCATCCCCAGGCACGCTATATGGCGCACGGCAGCGAGGACATTCTTGACAATGCTGTGGTCACCGGCAGCCTCGAAGAGGCGATTGAGGATTCCGTACTTGTTGTCGGGACGTCACGGCGCAAGCGTCTCAACACGCCGTTCATGAATCCCAAACATGCAACGCGCGAGATTCTCGCAAGTTCAAAAGCCGGACCCGTATCAATTTTATTCGGCCGTGAGGACAAAGGGCTTTCCAACGCGGAATTGAGCTTGTGTCAGATAATGCTGGCAATTCCGTCATCCGAAGCGCAGCCGTCCCTGAATCTTTCACAGGCAGTCATGGTGATTGCCTATGAGATATATTCTACGGTTTCCCCGGATGAGGAGCCACTGTTCGATCCTGCGACATCCGGAGATCTTGAGCAGATGTACGACCATTTACGCGAATCGCTGATGACACTCGGTATGAAACAGTGGAATGACGGCGACAATTATATCAAATCGCTCAGAAGAGTGTTTTCACGCACGAAAATGGAACGGCGCGACGTATCGAGCATCCACAAACTGTGCGGCGAAATTGACAAATATTCCAGCCGACTCAAAGCAGAAATGAAAAAGAAAGGCACCGGTTGAGCAAACTTGCAAAAATGGAAATCGCCGTGTATCCTCTTGGAACGGACAATTCGAGCATCACCAAAGAAGTATCTGAAATATTCGGTATCCTCGATAATTGTGAGCTGACATACCAGATAACGACAATGGGTACGATCATAGAGGGTTCGGTTGACGAGCTGTTTGATATTGCGCGGAAAATTCACGACAATATATTTTCCGATACGGTGAAACGTGTGATAACCACCATCAAGATCGACGAAAAAAGGCAGACGATGTTATGAATATCCCCGACGTATTGAAAAGAACGGGCGGCAACAAGATAATATCCACAAGCGAAAGCGACTGGATTATCATACGCTGGATGCTCATTTTGCGGCCTGCGGTTGTGACCGCGACTCTCGGGGCGGCAATACTGATTTATCCGGGCGACGTAATAAACAAGTTTCCTATCGCGATCATCGTTTCAGGGACCTACCTTCTTACCGTATTATATTGGATGGCGCATCATTTTTCCGGCATTCACCGTCTGCTTTTGGCCATTCAGATATCCTTCGACATATTTATTATCACAGGAATCATCCATTATACCGGCGGAGCAGAATCTTCGTTTGTTGTATTGTATTTTCTTTCGATCATGTGCGCCTCGCTGTTTTTCAGACGGCTGCTCTCTTTTCTGTTTTCCACTCAGGCTGCGGTATTTTACATTTTTTATATCGCGATTTATATGTATTCCAATCCGGATGCGATCAAATACAATATCACGCTGCAGACCATTATATACAGCGTTTTCATGTTTGCCGTGAGCATGTTTTCAAGCTATTATGCAGAAAGTGTGTATAAAAAGGATACGGCGCTTATCAGTGCGCTGAAACTCCTCAAAGAGGCGAGACTCGATACGTCCGATATCATTCAAAGCATGACCAACGGTCTTGTAACGGTCAACATGAACGGCCTGGTCGTGTATCTGAACCGTGCCGCCGAGAAAATCCTCCAGATCAGACGTATGAACGCCATCGGACGAAAATATAAAGATGTGTTCAGAAAAAGAGCCGGCGAACTGGTGAACGTGATCGATAATGAGATCGCAAAAGTCTCCGGCGGAGCGGAAAAAGAAATTGTCGTAACAAGCACATCGGGATCTCTCATACCGCTCGGCCTCACGTCGGTTCCATTGTATGATACTGACAAAAGCCGCCGCGGAGTTATAATTAATTTCAAAGATCTTACTGAAAAAAACAAACTGATCGAGATGGTACGTCAATCGGACCGGATGGCGGCAATCGGCGAGCTTTCCGCAGCCATTGCCCATGAGATACGAAATCCCCTTGCATCGATCTGTAACGCGGCCGAGCTTCTGAAAGACAGCTCTGTCGATAAAGATGCGGGGATGCTGAAACTCCTCGATATTATCGAGCATGAAACGGAACGGCTGCACAGGATCAGCTCGGAATTTCTGGGATTCACCCGTGCAAAAAATCCCGATAAAAAACGGCTGAACCTTCATCGGATTGTCGAAGAGATAATAATATTGCTTGAAAATGATCCCCGTTGCACCGAGCATATAAAAATCTCAAACAACATAAAGGACAGCACGTTCGTTCTGTTCGACGAGGATCATCTCATCCAGATGATCATGAATATATTCATCAATTCCCTCGAGGAGTTGGGCGGCACAGGAGAAATAGTTATTGATATTGAGGATATGGGACCATATACTGCAAATAATGTCCGGCTGACAATATACGATACCGGCAGAGGTTTTCCCGATGAAGCGCTCGGCCACATGTTCGAACCGTTCTTTTCTACAAAGAACGAAGGGACCGGGCTGGGACTCGCACTGGTACGAAAGCTGATAATCAGTAATGACGGCCAGGTATTTGCACGAAACAAGGAAGAATTCGGGGCTGAGATAGTTCTGGATATTCCTATGAATGGAGCTGAATGATGCCAAAAAATATTCTTATTGCCGACGATGAAAAAAACATGATCGAAACACTGAAGATCATGCTGGGAAATGAAGGCTTTCAGGTGGAATCCGCCATGAACGGCGTTGAAGCGCTCGAAACATTCAAGGCCGGCAGTTTTGACCTTGTGCTCACTGACCTGAAAATGCCGAAGTTGAACGGTATAGGACTCATCGAGGCCATAACCGAGATCAGCGATGTCCCGATCATCATCATGACCGCCTACGCCACAAAAAACGAGGCCATAAAAGCTCTGAATCTGGGCGCACTGTTTTTCATAGAAAAGCCCTTCAAAAAACTCGAACTCCTGAATTTTATCAACCGTTCCCTGAAAACTGAGGATTTGATTAAAGAGAACAGGGAGCTTAAGGCGAATATTGCCCAGACATCGGGCCTCGACAAGATAATCGGCACCTCAAATAAAATTTCCGGAGTGAAAGAATTAATCAAAAAAGTCGCAAAAACCGAATCAACCGTTCTCATCACAGGCGAAAGCGGAACAGGAAAGGAAATGGTTTCACGGGCACTTCATAACCTTTCACCGCGTGCGGATAAGCCGTTTGTGGCGATAAATTGCGGCGCCATACCGACGGAACTTCTCGAAAGCGAGCTGTTCGGCCATGTGAAAGGTTCATTCACCGGTGCGGTCAAAGATAAAATCGGCCTGATGGAAATGGCGGACGGGGGAACATTTTTTCTCGACGAAGTCGGCAATACCGAACCCACAACGCAGATAAAAATTCTCCGTGCGATCCAGGAACGCGAGATCATGCGTGTCGGCGACCAGGCCGGACGGAACATTGATATCCGTCTGATCGCTGCGACAAACGAGAATCTTGAAGAGTCCATGAAGCGCGGTGAATTCAGAAAAGATCTGTATTACCGTCTCAACGTTATCGATATCTATATTCCCCCTCTCAGAGAACGCCGTGACGATATTGAACTTCTGTTTAATCATTTTCTGAGCCGAAAAGATGTCAACGGATCGTTTTCTTCCGATAAAATTCCGGCCGATCTGATGGATGTGCTCATGAATTACGGCTGGCCCGGCAATATAAGAGAGCTTGAAAATGTCGTTGAACGTCTTGTTGCGCTCTCACCGGACGGTAAAATAAATATCAATTTCCTGCCTGACCATATCAGGCACCAAAAGAAACCTCAGCTCATAAGCGATGATCAAAATTCGATCCCGTCAATGGATGAAATCGAAAAAGCCTATATTCATTGGATCCTTACCCAGCACGGGGGTCAAAAACAAAAGGCGGCCGAAATTCTTGGTATCGGACGCTCGACACTTGACAGAAAAATTGAAAAATACGGTATAAATTAACCGGTTATCCCCAATTCTCCGCAAACAGCGTATTCGTGTTTCAAAATGGGGAGCAATGTAACAGGATGATTGCTTTCACACATTTGCCCGATTTCCCTCTTTTTTCGACACATACCCATAAGCCTCTAAATAACAACATATAACAGCAAGCATTTTCGGCCATATTGTTTTGGCATAGAATTTGCCAATATATTACCCAAACGAAAATATTTACCGTCCGGAAGCGTAGGGACTTCCGGCAAGAGAATTGCTCTATCACTGTTTCCCTTTCATTTAAACTTCATAAGGAGGTTTTTCATGTTTATCAGGAAAAACGAAAAAGGTTTCACACTTGTCGAGCTGATGATCGTTGTTGTTATTATCGGTATTCTCGCATCGATCGCGATTCCTAAGTTTACGTCTCTTATCAGCAAAACAAAAGTAACAGAAGCCAAGATTCTTTTAAAGAGCATTGTTGACCTTGAGAAAACAGCTTATATGTCAACGAATCTCTATACCGCATTTGCATTCGGCGCAAGCGCTGCGACAATTTCATACGAAGCTCCCGGCGCGGAAGCTCGTTTCCAGTACAATTTCGTTATTAACGGAACAGCCGCCGATAATCCCCCGTTTACAGGTTCTCTCGCAACTGCTCAGGAAGTTGTTGACGTGAACGGCGACGGTGACACCGCTGACGGTCTCACACTTGATATCGCTGCAACACAGGGAATTATCGCAGGCAGCAACATTGTCTGGTAATTTTTGAAAACCGCTATAAAGGGGTTGGTATTATCTACCAGCCCCTTTTTTTAAAGCGAATTGTATGTAAATTGATACAATTTAATACTATATTGCACCGCCCATCTCTTCAAATTATCACAAAATAATGAAACGGGAGTAATTGAAAATGATCACAAAAAAGGAAAACGGCTTTACGCTCGTTGAGCTCATGATTGTGGTCGTCATAATTGGTATTCTCGCATCGATCGCTATCCCGAAATTCGCAACAATCATCACCAGAGCAAAAGTGACCGAGGCCAAAACGATATTAAAACAGATCGTCGATATGGAAAAAACGTATTATTCCATGTTCGACAATTATGAAGCAATCGCGTTCGGAGCAAGCTCCGTAAATATCGGATATTCTGCGCCGAATCCTGCCGAGGGGCCGCGTTTTCAGTATAACTTCGTCATTAACGGCACAGCTGCCGATAATCCCCCGTTTACAGGCTCTCTTGCCACTGCCCAGGAGATTGTCGATGTCAACGGCGACGGCGATACTGCCGACGGACTGACGCTCGATGTTGCGTATGTTCAGGGGATAATTGCCGGAAGCGGCATTAACTGGTAAAAGCATTTTCATTCCGGGATTGAATCGCTTTTAAGGGGTTAGAGCACATAAAAAAATAAGCTGGGATTTTAATTTCTTTTTGAACTTCACGGATGAAGAGAAGTTAAAATTCCAGCCTTTTTTTGCACGATGAAACTTTCTCTTCAAAGAAAACGGGGCAAACCTCAGTCCGCCCCTTATGATCATACCAAATGTATTACGTATTTTTCGAAATCAGTCAAGCTCTTTGATCGCCGATGCCGCCGCCTCGATCGTTATGTCGATTATTTCCGGGTCATGTTTGATAGAAATAAACGCCGCCTCGAACTGTGACGGAGGAAAAAGAACTCCGCGGTTCAGCATGCGTCCGAAGAATTTTGCAAACATTCCGGTATCGCTTTTCGCTGCACTCCCGAAATCGGTCACAGGATCCGGGGTAAAAAAGACCGTAAACATCGATCCGACCCTGTTGATCGTGATTTCGACTCCGGCGTCTTTTGCCGCACCTGATATTCCGTCTGTGAGGGTTTTTCCCGCGTTTTCGAGCTGAGTGTAGGTATCCCCGGTATCGACAAGATTCATTGTCGCGAGCCCGGCAGCCATTGCAAGCGGATTTCCCGAAAGCGTGCCTGCCTGATATACCGATCCGAGCGGTGCAAGATTTTCCATAATATCGGCTTTTCCGCCGTATGCGCCCACCGGCATTCCGCCGCCGAGGATCTTTCCGATGGTGGTCAAATCGGGTGTAACGCCGAACAGTACCTGAGCGCCGCCCCGCGACAGTCTGAAACCGGTCATGACCTCGTCGAAGATCAGTACGATCCCTTCAGCGTCCGCGATTGCGCGCAGCCCCTCGAGGAATCCGGGCGACGGCGGAACCGTACCCATGTTCCCCACAACAGGCTCGACAATGAGCGCCGCGATCTGGTCCTTGTTCGCATCGACGATGGCGCGGACACTCTCGAGATCATTATATTCGGCAACAAGCGTGTCGCCCGCAACACCGGGTGTGACTCCCGAACTGTCGGGAACTCCGAGCGTCATCGCACCCGATCCCGCTTTTATCAGAAAACTGTCGCCGTGACCGTGATAGCAGCCGGTAAATTTGATCAGCTTGCTTCTCCCGGTATACCCGCGTGCAAGCCTGAGAGCGCTCATGGTTGCTTCGGTCCCGGAATTCACCATCCGCATCAGCTCCATGGACGGCATCATATCGCGGATTTTCTCGGCGAGCTTTATCTCGATCTCAGTCGAGGCGCCGTAGCTTATCCCTTTGTCCGCAGCAGATTTGACCGCGCCTATTACCTCGGGATGAGTATGTCCGAGAATCATCGGACCCCATGAACCGATGTAGTCGATATAACGGTTTCCATCCGCATCCCATATCCAGGCGCCGTCCGAGCTGTCGATAAACAGTGGATTTCCGCCCACTGACTTGAATGCCCGTGCCGGAGAATTGACTCCACCGACGATCGATCGTATTGCCCGCGCATGAAGCTCTCGAGATGCATCAAAACTGTTTTCACTCATTACGTGGTCCCTTCAGGTATATAGACACAATTCGGTTCCTCGCCGAGATAGTCGTCATTTTCATAATATGCTCTCGCCCTGCAGCCGCCGCATACTCGTCTGTATTCGCAAATTCCGCATTTCCCGTGATAATTGTCAAGATCGCGTATCTCAGCCAGAAACTCCGATTGATTCCATATCGATTCCAGATTATAATCAACACTCCGCAAATCGCCCGCCTCGATCTCGAGAAATCCGCAAATCTGCACTTTCCCGGTATGCGACAGGAAAACAAATCCCTGTCCGCCGAGACAGCCTTTTGTCAATCCGTGCCGGTGTGAGGAAACATGGCCGGACGGCTCATCCGATAACTGCGCCGCCGCCTCTTTTTTCTTAGCCGCGTTCATCTGACGGATAATGCGGTAATAATGAGGGCTGCATGTGGGTTTAATTTCGATTGGCGAATTCTCAGCCGATTTCGCGATACGCACAAGAGCCGCCTCGTATTCCTCAGGAGAAAGCGCGCTGTCGGAAAGTGCGGTCCCCCGTCCCATCGGCACAAGCAAAAACGGATGAAATCCAACCGCACCAAGCGATACTGCAAGCTGATTTAAAGCCTCAAGCTCGCTTATGTTGATCGAAGTGATCGTGCTGTTTATCTGAAAATCGAGTCCGTGCTTCCGTGCGACAGCAAGGCCCTTGATAGCGGCGTCAAACGCTCCCGGCACACCTCTGAAATTATCGTGGGTTTCCGCGCTTGCGCCGTCCAGACTGACACTGATGCGCTGAACTCCGGTCTCGATGAGCTTTCCGACCGTTTCATCATTGAGAAAATGGCCGCATGTTGCAAGAACCGTTCTGAAACCGAGGTCGGTGGAGTATTGGGTTATCTCGAACACGTCGGAGCGGGTGAGCGGTTCGCCGCCGGTTATGATCATGATGGGTTTTGCAAACGTGGCAACATTGTCGAAGACCGATTTTATCTCGTCAAGCGAAAGCTCGCCGGTGTATGATTCGTCTCGCGAATCGCCGCGGCAGTGTTTGCATTTAAGTTTGCAGGTTCTGGTAACTTCGAAAGCTATAAGTTTAAGCGGCGGAACGTTCATTTGAGCAACCTCGATGCTTCCCGGGCGTAATATGTCAGGATCAGATCCGCGCCGGCTCTTTTAATTGAGGTAAGACTCTCCATCATAACGGTCTCAAGATCGATCCAGCCGTTTTGCGCCGCCGCATGTATCATGGAATATTCACCGCTTACCTGATATGCGGCGAGAGGAAGGTCAAAGCTGTCACGGGCCTCGCGGATAATATCGAGATACGGCATCGCGGGTTTCACCATTATGATATCGGCGCCCTCTTCGATGTCGAGCTCGATCTCACGCATGGCCTCACGTCTGTTCGCGGGATCCATCTGATATGATTTACGGTCGCCGAACTGCGGAGGAGATTCCGCCGCATCTCTGAACGGGCCGTAAAAACCGCTGGCATACTTCGCGGCATACGACATGATCGGGATATTCTCGAATCCGCCTTGATCAAGCGCTTCCCTGATATATCCGACACGTCCGTCCATCATGTCCGAGGGTGCGATCACATCCGCGCCGGCTCGGGCATGTGCGAGGCTTTCTTTCGCGAGAAGCTCGAGGGTTGAATCGTTATCGACATCATTATCTTTGATGACACCGCAATGGCCGTGGTCGGTATATTCGCACATGCAGACATCGGTAATGACGGTCATTGCAGGCAACGCGGATTTGATCGCGCTCACCGATTCGCAGATGATACCTTTGTCGTCATACGCCCCGGTTCCCAGTGCGTCCTTATTCTCGGGGATACCGAACAGGATCACCGCGCCGATGCCCTCGTTCGCCGATGCTCTGCATTCGTCCACAAGTTTATCGACCGAAAGCTGATACACTCCGGGCATGGATGATATCTTATTTTTTACGCCCTCGCCCGGCCGGACAAAAAACGGAAGAATAAAATCATCCGGGGCAAGACGGGTTTCCCTGACCATTTTGCGGATACCCTGAGTCTGCCGTAATCTTCTCATGCGAATTTGAGGAAATCCCATATTACTTCTCCATAAAATATTTCATGCTTGTTTTTTTAAGCTCATACAGGGTTTTCAGCTTTTTCATGGTAGAATTCGGAGCATCTTTTTTCATAGCTTCGATGATCTTGTCGGCCTCTTCATCCGATCTGGTATGAACCATCGTATATAGCTCGAACGGCCATTCGTCATAGGATTCTCTGAGATAACAATGGCTCACCTCATCCATTTCGGCGAATTTTTCGCCCCATTTCTCAACTTCGTCTCCCGCCCACGCCGCAAGGACATTGACGCTGTACCCAATCTTCTTATGATTGAGCCGGGCGCCGAACCGCCTGATAACACCGTTTTTGAGCCAGGAGTTGATCGTGTCGATTATTTCCGATTCTTTCATATTGACCGAACCCGCAAAGGCTGCGAACGGCTTTTCTATGATCGGGAAATCATGCTGAAGAAGTCTGACCAGCTTTTTTTCGGATTCCTCAAGAGGTGTGATTTCCGCGTCATTATCGAATTTCTGCCTGTTCTTTTTTCGGGCGCCCCACACCGCATTGATCTTAAATACTTTCTTTGCGGGGAGGTTCAGCACGGTTTTCACACCTCCGAAAGACTTAATGCGTTCCAATATGGCGTCTCTGACTCCGGCATTGAGCGCGGTGATCGTGAACCAGAGATTAAAATGGCCCTTGCGGAGATAGTTATGCGTGATCTCGTGAATATCGGTCATTGCGGCGGCGATATCTGATATCCTCTCGGGATCGACTTTCGCGGCGATCAGCGTGGAAACAT
>Ga0233431_1004571_pt1 | contig 14650 bp, 18 predicted proteins | sample SI_118_April2016_FD_179867 | JGI IMG/M metagenome (GOLD analysis project Ga0233431, IMG submission 179867) | Seawater microbial communities from Saanich Inlet, British Columbia, Canada - SI_118_April2016_200_MG | ecosystem: Environmental > Aquatic > Marine > Inlet | place: Canada: British...
GATTAATTGTCTGCCATACCCCTTGTGCTGACTCGCTTTTTTGTCTTTTCCAGATATAGAAATGTGCTCACCAAAAACATGTAATTCACGAATGACCGCAGCATCACGAAGATCAGCCATCCAATGTTTTTCACCAGAGAAATGTTGAGATGGTATTCTTAGTCGAACATAACCTATCAATTTATCGTTTTCAACATCCTCAAAACTCACAAAAAACTCTTTCCCAGAAGAAGATTCGTATCCCCTTACAACTAATTCAGCTTTTTTCACAACATCGCTTTTAATTTCTCTACACCTTATACATTTACATTTTTTCCCTTGCCGCTTCATCTCCTCTTGGACATATTGTCTGAGATTAGAAAGCTTACTTCCACCAATAATACTCTCGGCCGGAATATCTCTATATAACCGAGTTACCCTACAATATTCAGGAATTTTCTCCTTAAATTTAACAAGTAAATCAATTAATTCTTTGTCAGAATACGGCTTGTGCCCACCTGCACGATAGATCTTTTCCAAAGGAGAATAAGGGACTACTACACAAGGATATATTTTCAACCAATCAGGCCTATACAATTCATTATCAAAAAGCTCAGAAAACATTTCAAGATCCTTCTTCTTGTTACTTCCATACATATTCGGCATGAAGTGAACATTTATCTTGAAACCAGCGTCCTTGAGAAGCTTCAATGATTCGTGCACCTCTTTGACAGCATGACCTCTCTTATTGAGTTCATATATCTTATCATCCAAACACTGCACACCCAGCTCAACTTTGGTAATCCCAAGTTTACGGAAAAATTTCAAAGATTCCTCGTCAATGTAATCAGGCCTAGTTTCTATAGAAAGTCCAACACACCTATTATTCGCCTTTTCATTTTTTTTCTGAGCCTCGTCCAGGGACCTTTCTTTCTTCCCATCACCATAATCATAATTCAATCCATTATAAACTCCTTTTACAAAATTTCTCTGATAAGCTTTTGGATAAAAATTAAAAGTTCCACCAGAGATAATCATCTCAATCTTGTCAGTACGATGTCCTGTTTTTTGAAGACCTTTCAATCTAGAAACCACCTGTCTATAAGGATCAAAGTCATTCAAAATAGCCCGCATCACGGCAGGCTCGTTGCTCAAATAGCTTTTGGGCATATCGGGTTCCTTTGGACAATAAATACAGTTACCAGGACAATCGTAATCCTTTGTGATAACAGTAATAGAAGCAATTCCCGAAGTACTCCTCACTCCCCTCTTTCTTATCAATTTCTCAAACCTCAAGTCAGGTTCGAGAACACCTCCATCAACAAGCTCGTTGTAAGCCCTTATAAGCTCGATACTTGTTAGAGACGAGATTTTGTATTCACTCGAGTAGACATTCTTTAATTTCTGCAAAACCCTTCTGTCAGAAATTTCATCCCTAATAGCTTGTTTAACAAATTTTTTCGCTATATGATCTATCTGCATTTTTTATTATTAAAGCTTGGGGAATTCTATCATGAGAGAGAATACAGCAAAAGCAATCCTTGAAAACGTAAAAAAAACATACAGCGACATAGCAAACGATTTTTCGAAAAGCAGAAACAACAAATGGAATGAATTCGACTCATTTCTCGAATTTATCGAAAACAAAGACAACGTAGCCGACATCGGCTGTGGCAACGGAAGATTCTACAAATTCTTGAGAGAAAAACGAGATAGCAAGTACGTAGGGATAGACAACAACAAAGAACTTCTAAAAGAGGCCAGACATCTAAACAAAGCAGACTTCATCGAAGGCGATATACTCAAAATCCCATTAGAAGAAAGATCACAAGATGTGACAGTTTGCATAGCAGCTCTCCACCACATCCCATCAAAAAAACTCAGAAATCAAGCTATCGAAGAACTTGCCAGAATAACAAAACCCAAAGGACACTTACTCCTGTCAGTATGGAACCTATTAGAGCAAGAGAAATACAAAAAATATGTTGTTAAAGCTTTTGTAAAATGGTTGTATACAATGGGCAAATTCGAAAAAAGAGGACTTTTCATACCATGGCAAAAAGAAAGAGACAGATACTATTACGCATTCAAAGAAAGTGAATTAGAAAAAATGCTAGATAAAGATTTTAAAATCATCAAAAAAACTAAAGGAAATAACATTGTTCTAATATGCGAGAAAAAGTAAAAGTACTAGGAGTAAATTTCGACAGAATCACCTCAAAGGATGCTTTGGAAAAAATTTCAGACTGGCTTTCTCCTGGTATACATTTGAAAAAAAGACACATCGTAGTCACACCAAACCCAGAAATACTACTTGAAGCCCAGAAAGACGATAAATACAGACGAATCTTGAACAAAGCAGATCTAAGTATTCCAGATGGGATAGGGGTATTGTGGGCGTCAAAATTTAAAAAAATCGCAAACACAAAAGACTCCAAACTAAAAAAATGCTCGAAATGGTTCGTCAGTTTATCGATGATTCCACTAAGCAAAAGATATATACGAACCGAGTTGCCAGAAAGAGTAACCGGAGTAGACCTGATGGAAAAAATATGCAAATTAGCAGAGATAAAAGGAAGTAAAGTTTTTTTACTCGGGGCGGGAAAAGGAATAGCTGGACTCACAGCTGAAAAACTAATGGAAAAATATCCAGAACTTTTAATAACTGGAGTCTACGCAGGAACCCCAAAGGAAAAACACGAAAAGAAAATACGCGAGCTAATCAACGCAAGTGAAGCCGAGGTATTGTTCGTAGCGTATGGAGCTCCAAACCAAGAAAAATGGATAGAAAGAAACATAAAACACATTCATACATTGAAACTAGCCATGGGGGTTGGAGGATCTTTTGATTTCATTTCAGGAGAAAAAAAGAGAGCACCAGTCGTAATGCAAAAAACAGGACTCGAATGGCTGTACAGATTATCTAAACAGCCATCAAGAGCAAAAAGAATACTCAACGCAACGGTGGTATTCCCTATCAAGGTCTTTAAAAGAAAGTAAAACTACTTTTTCTTTTTACCGGCCTTTTTCTTGGCATCCAGTAGCTGGTTTACTATTGGAGTAATCTTTTCAATCACAACATTCATTGCTTTCAGAGGACTAACCACTGAAACTTTGACTTTATCAGTTACATCCTTAACATCATCCAAGATTTTCGATACATCTCTCAAGATAAAGATCACGTAAAGCAAAGCCATCGATAAAAAAATGACTAATACAAGGAATCCAATCCCGAAAGACATGCGCATGATATCTGCAGAGGTTTCAAACATAGGAATTTTGGTTTAATTTACTCTATTATTATAGCATTTTTCGCACCATTTCGTCCACTATCGATGGGTTGGCCTTTCCCTTCATCTCTTTCATGACTTGACCTATCAAGGCTCCTACAGCCTTGTCCTTGCCATTTTTTATATCTTCTACAATAGATGGGTTCGCCTTCACGACTTTTTTGCAAACTTCTTCGATTTCAGACGAATCACTGATCTGTTCAAGTCCCTTTTTCTTAACAATCTTCGCTGGATCATCTCCAGTCTTGTACATCTCTTCGAAAACATCACCTTTCGCAGCGTTGTTCGAGACTTTCCCATCCTTGATCATTTTGAGCAAAATACCCATCATTTCAGAAGTAACTTTTTGTTCACCAACAGATATAAGTTCCTCCCTCAAATGCTTCATAAGGACGGTTAGTACAAAAGAAATTGCCAACTTAACATCCCCACAACCCTTGATAACTTCCTCGAAATAATTTGCCAAGGAAACATCTGCGACCAAAATCCTTACATCCTCATCGTTTAATCCATACTGTTCCTTAAACCTTTGTGCTTTTTGGGCCGGCAATTCCGGCAACTTCTTTTTCATTTCTTCAATTTGCTTCTTTGAAGTAATCACTGGAGGAATGTCTGGTTCAGGGAAATATCTGTAATCATCACTCCCCTCCTTGGTTCTCATAATATATATTTCTTGCTTGTCATCATTCCAACCAACAGTCAGATCTTGAGTCTGAACCTCCCCTTGTTCCCACAAAGCTTTTTGTCTATCAATCTCAAAATCTATAGCATTTTCAAGAGACCTAAACGAATTCAAATTCTTGATCTCACTTCGAGCGTTTAACCCCTTGCTCCCCTTCTCGCGAATAGAAACAGACGCATCAAACCTCATCATCCCCTTCTCCATATCAGCCTCACTTGAACCAATATATCTCAATATTTTCTGAATCTCCTTGGCATACAAAGAAGCCTCCTCGGAAGACCTCATGTCCGGTTCACTGACAATTTCCATCAAAGGAGTCCCAGCTCTATTGAAATCAACCAACGTCCCCCCTTTCACATGGGTCAGTTTTCCCGCATCATCCTCCAAGTGCAACCTAGTAATATTTATTTTTTTATCCCCGCCAGAAGTTTTAATATCAATCCATCCTTTCTCAGAGATAGGTTCATCAAACTGAGATATTTGAAAACCTTTTGGTGAATCTGGATAGAAGTAATTTTTTCTATCAAATTTAGAGAACTCTTTTATACGGCAATTCAAAGCCAAAGCGGCAAAAATTCCTTTTTGCAAAGCCTCGTCGTTCAACACGGGTAGCATTCCTGGGAATCCGGTGCAAACAGGACAAGTGTTGATATTCGGAGACTTATCAAAAGAGTCGTTATCACACCTGCAAAACATCTTTGTTTTGGTTGAAATCTGCGCGTGAATCTCCAGTCCAATTACAACCTCAATATCTGTCATCTTATTTAAGAAGTTAATTTTTCAACCTGGATTATAACCTGTTTTTCCAAGTCCTTCAAAGTAGAATTATTTAACACCTTCCCATCAACCTTTTTGGGCAAGGTATCAATAAATTCTTTTGTATTTACATCAGGCCTCTCCACGACAAGAATCTTATCAACCAATTTATTCAAATATTTATCCTCAAAATAAACAGCTTCTATAGCAACTTTCTTTTCACCAAGCTTATATAATTCTTTGGAAATCTCGTTGAAAACCAAGGGATGTATCAGCACATTTAATATTTTTAACTTCTTAAAGTCAGAAAAAACAACTTTTCTCAATTTAGTCCTGTTGACGGAACCATCTTTGGAAACAAATTCATCACCAAAAAAATCAACAACCTTTCTCTGCCCAGGCTGTCCTTTCTCGTACAATCTATGAACAACCTCATCAGCATCTATGACGTACCAACCTTTCCCTTGAAGAATCTTCAAAACCTCACTTTTGCCAGATCCTGGATGCCCACAAATACCCAATACGAAATTCATAATTAAATATTAGCACCTAAATCATTCAAAGCTCTTTTGAAAGATGAGATCGCACTCTTCACTTCCGAATTACTCAACCTAACATCAATCTGGTGGGCAATTTTATTTCTAAGTTTATGAGCCCTCCAAACAGCATTTATATCAGAAAAATAAGCATCACTCCTTTTCAACATTTCACCAAAAGACAACCTATCAAATTTCTTACCAGCCCTTTTACCAAGGGTGTGATGAAGAAGCTTATCAGCATTTATGATTGCGATAGACTGATTAGTATTCAACATCTCCGAGACATTAGCCCAATGCTTTGAAATATACTTTTGGTCGCTATTACTAAGCTTGGCCCTGTTTTTCCATTGCAGCCAAGACACAAAACCCATAACAAAAACCACCAGAAGAAAAAAACCAACAACAAATACAAGAACCATATAATTAACTGTTATCAGAATGAATTATTCCATTTTCTTTCGCATGATTAGCTATCATTTCCGCAAGCATACCCTTGAGAGTTTCGTGATCAGTAAAAGACTTGTCTTTAATAAATTCCTCTTGGCACTTCATTATTATTCTATCAACCTTTCTCGGATTAGCAGCATCCTCTAGATTAATCTGAACTCCCATTCCCATCTTATCAATGATTATGTCACCATAATTTAAAATCGTAGGTAGAAACCCCTGTATCGTGTAGGAAAGACCATCGATCATATGATATTCAATCCTCTTGGAAGTGTTATCGAAAACCCCTCTCCTCTCGATATCTATAACCCCAATATTAGTTATCAACAAACAATCGTAGTGATACTCCATAAACTTAATAATAAAATTAGTAAGTCCAGCGATCAACCACACTAGACAAACAATAAAGAACATAGGAAGAAAGTAGAACACTAATATCGGAGGAAGGATTCCGAATAAAACTGGCTTCCACGTTTTCTTTTTCAAAATAAACCAATGTCTATTAACCACATGGAAAATTTCTTCTCCTTCATCTAAATGTCTCCTATAAGTAAGATGTCTTAAACTCATATTTAAATTATAATATTTTATCTTTACTTTTGCAATGAAGCTATTAGTATGCAGGGGATGAAAAAAGAAGATATGAAGAAAATTGGGCTTTGGCTACTAGACCTTGTGATAAATGTGGCCATCGTTTTTGGTATAGTTTTATTAGTCGAAAGGTTCCTAGTAACACCTTTTGAAATATATGGTCCCTCGATGTGCGACAACCTTAATTTGATAGACGGCGAATGTGTTAGAGATTACGGAGAAAAAATAATCATCAACAAAGCCGGATACTACATCAACGATCCAGAAAGAGGAGATATAATAATCTTCAAGCCAAAAATTTCTGATGAAAAGTTTTTTGTAAAAAGAATTATTGGACTTCCCGGAGAAACAGTAGAAATATTAAACGGAGAAGTTTATGTCACAAACCAAGACAATCCAACAGGAACAAAAATAGACGAAACATATCTTAACGCTTCGAACAAAAGGAATACAGTAACCTTCTCAAAAGGATCTACAATCTTCCAAGTACCAGAGAATGAATACTTTGTAATGGGAGACAACAGGAATTCAAGCACGGATTCAAGAAGCTGTTTCAGAAATCCGATGTCAGAAGGATGCAGCAACGGCATAGAAGAAGCCTTTGTTCCAAAAGAGAACCTAGAAGGAAAAGCATGGGTAGTTTTCTGGCCAATAGGAAGCTGGAGGGTCGTAGACGATATGGAGTACTCAGAACTCCTCCCTTGAAGCAAAATAAAACTCCATCAAAACCGCAGCAGCTATCAAAAGACCTCCCGACCACCAGGTTAGAACGTTTAACATAAGAAGAATCAAACAACTAACGGCTATTAAACTCAAAATAACTCCCTGCCTCAACGAGATATTTATATGCAAATAAAAAATCTCATTTCTATAAAGCCAAATACGAAAGAAATACCCAAACAAAGTAAAGGTACAGCTCAAAGCAATAAGTAGACTTAGATAGAAAAAAGCCAAAGCTACAGAGGTAGATTCATAAGGATTAAATTTGAATATAACAGTAATAAAAGCTGTCCAAGCAAGAACGCCAGCCAAAAGCAAAATCAATAAATAATTTTTATGCACCATTTTTTTGTTGTGATAGTTTTTTCAAAACCTTCGGAATCACTTTAAAATCCTCCAAAAGAACTTCTCTTTTTCTTGGATCATACAAAGCTGCCGCAGGATGGTACAGAGGAATGTAAACTTGTTTTTCAGACCAGATTCCTTTGTATACTTTTGGACAACCGTGAGCCTCTGAGATCTTCAAGTCAGGAAGGAATCTACCCATAGAGTGCCTTCCCAAAGTAACAATGACCAAAGGCTTTATAGCTTTTATTTGTCTCGTCAAATAAGACCAACACGTACTTATCTCTTCAGGGAAAGGATCTCTATTCTCAGGAGGCCTACACTTAACAACATTAGTTATATAGACATCCTCACGAGTCAGACCAATACTCTCAATCAAAGTAGTCAAAAATTTACCAGCAGCTCCAACGAAAGGTTTCCCTTGCAAATCCTCATCCTTGCCAGGACCTTCCCCAATAAAAAGTATCCTAGCTTTCTCATGTCCATAGCCAGGGACCACATTGGTACGACCAGTACAAAGCTGGCACTTGTTACACGCCCCTATTTCCTTATAAATCTTATCCAAATCACTCATGTTCGTGATGTTTTAATAAAAGACCAAACACATAGATTGAGAGACCTATTATGAATATTGCAGCGCTATACATCAAAGCCTTAGTCGCCAACAAACCAAAGAAATCACCCAAGAAATACATAACAGATTCCGCCTGCGCAGTATCAAAACCATCTCCAGCTTTTTCACTCGTCGCCATACTGCTAATAAATTTCGGAGCCTGATACAACATCATAAAAATAACCCCAGTGAAAATAGAACTTGCTATCAAAGGTTTTCCAATCCATCGAATAACTCTATGCAAAGGTTTCAAGATAATCAGAGAAATAACAAGAAGTAGTAAAATTTGAACCATAAAAGTTCCCCACCAAACAGTCCACAAAAAGTCTTTATTCAATTCATACCCAGCAAAGAGATGTAAATCCCCTTCGTGCAACTCAAAAACAGTCAATTTTAAAGGAATGTTCTCCAAAATCTGAGTATTTAATACTTGAGTCACCTGATTTTTGAAATCCTCCTCTGGAACACCATCTGGAATACAGAAATTTTCTTCACTAGGAATGACCCCAACCTCACAAGGAGAAATAGTATCAAACAAATACGAAGAAAGAGTTCCAACAAAATTTGGAAGCTTATCAACAACCCCAGAAAAATCAACCTCTATTACAGCAACCCCCGTTTCATCAAACTCAGGTTCAACCAAATTTTCCACAAACGGAACCAATATATCTTCAAAATCTTCAGCAGTTATAGTCTCTCTCAAAACCTTTTCGAAATCAGCCTCAGAGAATTTAACTTCAATGTCTCCTTGAGCACCAACAACAGAAGTTGTAACCACATCGACAGACGCTTCATACAAACTTTCAGACAAAGACCCCTCGTAAAAATCTACATTCAACAAAGTGTTCAACAACAAAAACAATACGAAAGAAGCGAAGAAGACAATACTAAAAATAATCGTAATTAAACCTGCAAAAATTGATCTCACCATAGGAGGAGGGTTAAAAAAAACTCAAGCACAAATTTAACACAAGGTCTTACGAATTGAAAGAAGCTTTGTCCATTGTAAAACCAGCCGCCTTAGGATGACCACCACCGCCATACTTCTTGGCAATTTCCGATAAATCAACGTTATCCTTTCTAGTTCTAAAGGATCCTTTCACGCTTTTTCGATCCTCCTGAACAAGTAATGCAAAATCAACACCAGGCACCATATTCAAGTAATCAACGGCCCCAGAAAGCTGGTCCGTACGACCATCATCTCCCCTCGCCTCTTCCTCAGTAATAACAGAACAAATGAAGTTGTCTTTCGTAATTTCAGCTTTTGAAAAAGCCTTCCCAAGTAACTTCAACGAAGAAAGAGTGTTGGTTTTGAAAAGCGCCTTAATAATCGGAGCAACTTTCGCTCCCCTGCCAAGTAATTCAGCCGCAACTTGATACACCTCCAAAGAGGTATTTGAATGCATGAAACTTCCAGTATCGTTGTATATACCAGTCAACAAACAAGTAGCTATATCAGGAGTAATGTTGGTATCAATATATGAGAAAATCTTGAAAATTATCATTGTTGCAGACGCACTCTCTGTTTCAACTATGTTTAGATGTCCAAACATATCATTCGAAGCATGATGGTCTATATTCACAATAAAAGGTCTTTTGTTTGGATTGTTGAAAGACAGTATTTCCGGATATTTTTCATGAAAATCAGTCATATAGTGAGCTCCACAATCCAAAAGTATGACCAATTCGTAATCATTTGGATCAATATTTTTCTTAACATTCTCGATATGAGGCAAGAAAGAATACTTTCTAGTTGGCTTATCAACACATCCAAGGTCAGTCCTCTTCCCCATCTTGTCCAACCAAATTTTCATAGCACACATTGACCCAAGTGCATCCCCGTCTGGCTTCCTATGGCCAACAATAAGGATATCTTGCGCCTTTTTTACTTCTTTAAATAATTGTTCATACTCTAAATTTTGCATAGGCGATATTATACGTTATTCTAAGAATAAATCAAGTGTTATTAACTCAAAGCTTGTTGTATATTTCTTTCATGAGAATTTCATACTTTGGAACACCATCATTTGCGGTCCCAATACTAGAGTCACTATATGGCAACGATAATATCAAAATCACGTCAGTTGTGACTCAGCCAGACAAACCTGGGAATAGGAATAAAATCACTCCTCCCGCAGTCAAAATAATTGCCCAAGAATTAGGGTTAAAAATTCATCAACCAGACAAGATTGATGCTGCCTTCATAGAAGAACTCGAAAAAGAATCTCCTGATGCAATAGTGGTCGTAGCGTATGGTGAAATAATACCTGAAGAATTGTTGGATTTGCCAACTTTTGGCTGCATAAACGTTCATCCATCACTACTCCCAAAATACAGAGGAGCATCCCCTATTCAGGAAGCTATTTTGAATGGAGACACAGAGACGGGAGTCTCAATAATGAAACTAGATAAAGAATTGGATCACGGACCTATTATTTTGATAAAAAGAGTCGAAATTGCAGAAGACGAAAATGCAGAAATTTTATCAACAAAGCTAGCAAAAATAGCAGCCGAAATACTACCAATGGCCTTACAAGACATAGAGGATGAACTCCTAACACCCATTCCACAAGAACACAACAAAGCAACCTTCTGCTCTAAAATCACAAAACAAGAAGGAGAAATAGACTGGAAAAAAACAGGAAAAGAAATATTAAACCAAGTAAGAGCATTGAATCCATGGCCATCAACCTACACAATCTTAAAAGGCAAAAGAGTAAAAATCCCAGAAATTGAAATCACAAAAGAAGAAACACCAGGAAAACCAGGAACAATAAAAAACTTAGATAAAGATAACTTTGGATTTTATTCCAAAGACTCACTAATAATCCCAAAAAAACTTCAAGTAGAAGGAAAGTCAGAAATGACAACAAAAGAATTCCTAAACGGATACAAAAACCTCCTCGACTAATATTTATTCCTCCACACTTTCTACAGGGACAACATAGTCTGGATCAATAGGAACTATGACTCCACCCTTTGGAAGTGAGTTTGAAACCTTGTCTTCAACAGCATTCAAAGCACTCCCTATAGGAGTTCCTAAATTTATAGACCGAATCGCTGCATCCATCATGTCTCTAAATAACAAATAATCAACAACAGGGAAAGTCTCTGCATAACCAACCTGTTTAGCAAACGTTCCATACAAAGGATCTTTTGACTGATCAGGTATAAGACTCCTAAGACTAGTTGGCCTGTGGGTAGCATCAAAATATGTAGTAGCGTTATTTGGAGTAGACGAAAATGTCAAAAATTTCCAAGCAGTGTCCGGATATTCAGCATTTCTAGAAACACCAAACGCAAAATACTCAGCATAAGTATCCCTCTTTTCAGTAGAAACAGCCGGATCCTCAATCTGTGGCATTGGAGCCGAAGCTATTGCGTCAATATCGATAACATCAACTTTGTCAGCCTTGAGTTTGCCCCTTTCGGAAAGAATTTCTTCATATGTACTCGCATAACCAAAAATCATCGACACTTCTCCAGCCGCAAACGCAGAAATATCTCCTTTGTCATAATTTGCAGCTTGATCCTCGTTCCAAGCATAATATTTCTGAGAACTATCCGCAAAACTAGTAAACAAAGTAACAGCATCCGTAGAAGGCCTACTACTACCAGAAGTATATGAAGAAAAAGTAGCCTTAGACATAGTCTCATCGTAGAAAACATCTCCATATTGAATCATCATAGCAAACAACACGTCCAACGCATTAGAAACGTTCTCAGTCACACCTAGAGCTATGCCAGACACTTCAAACGAGTTAGATGAGTTGCCCTCTTTGGTAAGCAAGTAAACATCGTTTTTTATACCATCCCAAGTAGACGCAGGTTTCCCCCTAGTAGGAATAGTATCTTCGAAATGATCTTTGTTGTAATAAATTCCAAGCGTATCAACATACAAAGGCAAACCATAAACCTGCTCAACCCCATCGTTATCAGTAGTTATCAGATCATTAGCAGCAGCCTCTACAAAAATAGTCCGGAAAGCCGTAGGATTACCCTCGGAAGCCGGCATAGCGGATAATTTTTTCCTGTTTTTTATAAACCAAGAATTAGGCATAGCAAATATATCCGGCCCCTCCCCTTCCGCAAGTTCATTCAAGATTCTTTTTTCATATTCTTCAAAATCATCAAATTGATAATATTCAATTCTAATATAAGGATTTTCTTTGAAATATTCTTGAATCATAGGCTCAAAAACATCTTCAGCATCATACATATTGTAGATAACAAGATTCTTTTCAGTGTTGTCGACAGGAGGTGGCAATTCCTTTTTTCTAAGGAGAGAACACGATGTTGAAAATAAAAGGATCGACACGAGAGTAATAGTAAAGAAGGTTTTTTTGCTATTGAACATAGGGCTTGAGGTTAAGAAAGTCTTAACCATTATAGGAAAACCACCTCCTGTAGTCTAGAAGAATCTATTTTTCTTTCTCATTTTTATCTTCAGAAACGTTTTTTATATTAACTTCAATTCCATCTTTTTTCCTCTTGTAAACGAGAACGTTAAGCTCGTCCAGAACGATTTCTGTTCCGTAATGTTTTTTTCCATCCTTGTCTTCATACGAATTATTTTGTAGACGACCTTGGATATAAACCGGACTTCCCTTTACCAAATGTTGAGCACAAATATCCGCCAATTTTCTCCACGCAATAACTTTGTGGTAGTCAACAGCTTCTTTTTTCTCACCATCGCTAGTTATCCAGTCGCGATTTGTTGCCACCGGGAAATAAGCGACCGCAATACCAGAGGATGTTTTTTTCAACTCCGGATCAGCAGCCAGATGCCCAATCAGCATCGTTTTGTTCAGACTTCTCATCTTTTTTTGGTTAAAAATATTTACGCATATATTCATACATCACCAACCTTACAAATTACTTAATTTTAATTTAAATTTTTCTTACAATTATCTAAAATTTAAGTTACAATCCCACTCCAAACCCATAATCAAGATAAATGTTCACTGGAATCATCCAAACAATCGGAAAAATCAAAAAATTAGAAGACGACAGCAAAACAACAACACTGATTATCGAAGCCAAAGATATTTTCAAAAACAAAAGAATTGGATCATCTATAGCGGTAGATGGCGTATGCTTAACAATAGTAAAAAAGACCACAAATTCAGCAGAATTCAACCTAATGAACACAACCCTTCAGGCAACAAAATTAAAAGACGTCAAAGAAGGAGACACAGTCAATTTGGAACCATCACTTACTTTTGGGCAAGGACTGGACGGACACTTGGTTCAAGGCCACATCGACACAACGGGAGAAGTAATAGATGTGAACAAATCAAGCACCCAGACCGTTCTTCACATCACTTATCCAAAATCTTTTCGACAATTACTTTCAAACAAAGGATCTGTAACATTAAACGGGGTTAGTTTGACTGTAAGTAACCTCAATCCTGACTTTTTCGAAGTCAGCCTAGTTGATCACACATTAGAAATAACAAACTTGTCAGAAGTAAAAGTTGGAGATAAAGTAAATATAGAATTTGATGCTATTGCAAAATATTTAAAATCACTACTAGAAGCACGTGGAAATTAAAAGCAAAACAAAACCAGACATCCCTCAAGGAGAAGACTTGAAAATCTCAATCATCCTCCCCTATTTCAACGAAACAATTGGACTCGAGCTTTGTCAGAACACAGAAGAAACGCTCCTTCAAAACGGAGTAAAAAAGAAAAACATAAAACTTTTGCGCATACCAGGAGCATTCGAACTACCATTCGCCGCACAAAAAGAGATTAAAAAATCAAAACCAAACGTAGTAATAGCTCTCGGAGTTGTAATCAAAGGAGAAACTGACCACTACGACCAAGTATGTGACCAAACTTTTCGAGGACTCATGGATGTACAACTCAAATTAGAGACCCCAATAATCTTCGGCATACTGACTTGCAATACAAAGAAACAAGCAGAAAACAGAGCTTCAAAGAAAGGCTTAAATAAAGGAAAATCATACGCATTAGCTGCGTTGATCCAAGCAAGTTTGTAGAATATTTTCGTAACAAACCAAGTTTTAATGCGTTAAAACACTTGTAATCAATTCGGGATATCTGAAATATGAAAAAAAACAGCTCACAATTCACCCCTCACAAAAAAAACTCTACAAATAGAGCTGTAATTTCAATTCTCTGGACAATTATCATCCTCATTATTCTGTGAGGCCCTAGAAATACAAATTTCTAATTAAAAGGCCTCCGATCGGAACTAAGAGGTCTATTTTTTATTTTTATCTTAACCCAAACAACCATGAGTCAAGAAACAGCAAAACAACTAGAGGATCAAGTACCTGAAACAACCCCTCAGACAAAAACCCCCTCTCTAAAATTAGTCCCAGAAACCACTACCTTGGACTGGGGAACAGTTAATTCACCAGTATTTCCAACGCAAATGAGAACCGTCACAGCAACAACAAGAGATGCAGTTAAAAAAAGTGTTGGGCAAAGTGTTGGGCAAAAAACAACCCCTAACAAATCAACCGCAAAACAACCAAACGTAAGTTCATTAAACTGGGGCGGAAACACTCCTATGTTTGCAACCAAAGAAAGATTTGATTATTGAATCTCAATCTAAAATGACAACATTAGACCCAAACCCAGACGACACTCCCCCAGGAGGCTCACCAGACTCACCCATTGATATCGACAATGTAGAAATGTAGAATGGGGTCAAAAT
>Ga0233431_1004577_pt1 | contig 14619 bp, 10 predicted proteins | sample SI_118_April2016_FD_179867 | JGI IMG/M metagenome (GOLD analysis project Ga0233431, IMG submission 179867) | Seawater microbial communities from Saanich Inlet, British Columbia, Canada - SI_118_April2016_200_MG | ecosystem: Environmental > Aquatic > Marine > Inlet | place: Canada: British...
TTAATTTTAATTATTTTACTAAAAATGGAACAACCTTAACTTATAAAAATATATTTGATTTCATAAGATTTTTTAAAAAAAATAATAACAATGAATTTTATGAATTATTAATTTTTAAAAATAATTCAATCTTATGTGATGAAAATACAAATTATAAATTTAATAATAACTTATTAATTTATAATGATATAAAATATATTAATATTGATGATATATATACTGAAATAAATAATAGTAATATTGATTTAATTAATAATAATCATAAAATTATAAATTTAATATCACCACAAAATGTTTATAGATGTTCTGTAGATGAAGAAAATAATTATTTATTAACAAATAATCTAAATATTAAATTTATTAAAATTGAAAATAATCTTATTGTTAAAATTGATAATAAAGATTATATTTATAAAAAATATAATTCTAATAATTATTTAATTAAAAAAATTAATTTTGAAAATAAAAAAATGGATAAATTAATTTCAAATGATGAAAATTTAATTAATATTTATAATAGTTGGTTTTGTTGTAATAATGAAGAATTTTGTTATATTATTGATAATATTCCGGCTGGAGGTTCAAATAAATATTTAAATGATATTATTAATAATTATTATGAAATTAATTTTATTAATATTATTAACTTAGATTGTTTAAAATATATTCAATTTAAACAAAATAGTATATTAATATTACAAAATTTATTATTCATTGATATTAAAATCCATGATATTATTGATTTAGTAAATAAATATAATCTAAAATTAATTATACCTTTACATAATTTTTATTGGATTAATAATCATATTAAAGATAAATTTGACGACACATTAGAATGGGAAAATAATTATTTAAAAAATAATATTCAAATACATCCTGATATTACCAAACTATTTAATATGGCTACAAATATTATTTGCCCTTCTAATTTTGTGTTTAATATATACAAAAAATATTTTAATACAACTAATTTTTTAATAGAAACACATAATGATATTATTATAAATGATACTAATAATTATTTACCAAAAATAGAAAGTAAAACAATTAATATTTCGAATTTAAATTCATTTTCATATTGTAAAGGTTCTAATATTATTGATTATTTAAAAACTAATTTTAAAGAATATAAAGGTTATACACTTAATTATTTAATTTTACAACAAAATTTAGAAAAATATAATGAAAATGAATATTTTAATATATTAAAACTAAATAATACTCACTTATTAACATTTTTAAATAATTATGGAGAAACATATTGTTATAGTCTATCAAAAGCATTACAAAGTGGTCTTCCAATTATATATCATAATATTGGTTCATATAAGGAAAGAATAAGTAATAATCCAAAATATTTCAAAATTAATGAATGTGATAATTTAATAGAAAATACAGAAGAAATTAAAAAAATATTATATAAAAGTTTAGATTATATAATATTAAATAATGGATTAAATAATAATTTAATTGAAAATTATGAAATAAAATTTAATGACTATTATAATACTCTTTTTATTAAAAAAAAATATAATATTGTAATGATTAGTTCAAAAATTATTATTTCCAATAACTCAATACAATTTACAAATAATCGTTCTTTATATTCAGTTGAAGAAAGATTTAACCAAACACTGGAAACAATTAACAGTATTAAAAAATATATTCCATATTACTATATTATTTTATTTGATAATAGCTATTTAAATGATAAAATGTATTTAAAATTAAAACAAAATGTAAATATATTTATTAATATTACTGATGATAAAAAAATTAATTATTGCACCAATAAACATAAAAATAAAGGTATTGGTGAAATTATTAGTATTAAGTATATGTTGAAATATATTGACGAAATTAAATTTAAAAATTTATTTAAAATATCCGGAAGATATGTAATTAATGAAAAATTTAATTATGAACAATTAGACGGTGATAATAATGTTTTTAAAAAAAATTATAATATAAATATAAAAAATTTTTATTATACAAGTTTTTATAAAATTTCAAATAAAAATTATAATCAATATAAAAAATGTATTAATAATATATTAAGTGAAAAATTAAAAATTAATAATTATGAACCATTAGAAGTTTTATTATCAAGATATTTAAATTATAATTTTGAATTAATTGATAATTTTGGTATTACAGAAAGAATTGCTGTTATTAATTATATTACAGAGATTTAATATATAATTATAATATTATATAAAATAATACAAAAAATTATTAACCTAAAAAACAAATAATAAATATTGTTTGGAACTTTATCCAGATAATACAGATTTAATTAAATAATATATATTATTTATATAATTCAAATGGATAATATAACAATTGGATATTTAAGTTGGAAAAGACATAATATTTTTAATCAAACATTAGTATCACATTCAATAAATGGATTACATGATATAATAAAACCTGAAAATAGATATATTTATTTTCAAGAAATAACACAAAAAGATATTGATATTGCAAATAAATATAATTGTAAATATTTAGGCAATAATAATAATATTGGAATATTGAATGCTTTTATTGAATTAGTTAATAATTGTAATACAGAATATTTTATATTTTCTGAAAATGATTGGTATTTAAATGAAAATATAGAAATTACACAAAAAATTATTAATGATTGTATTAAATTATTTAATAATAATTTAAGCGATATTATAAGATTAAGACATTGTAATAATCCTGGAAATCCTTTATATGCAAGACCTAAAAATTATAATGATTGGATTAAAAATAATTTAAAAAATTTTCCCTATAAATTGGCTAGTTTATCATGGATTGAAGAAGAACCAAATAAAGTATATAATAATTTATTTACTACATTTACAAATAATTTTAAATGGTATATTACAACATTGAAACATCAAAAATGGTCTAATAATATATTTATAGCAAAAACTTCATTTTTGAAAAATACTATTTTACCTATAATACAAAATTTTAAAAATAATAATAATAATTATTCTGGTTTAGAACATATTTTATCACATTGTAATAAAATTAATGATATAAAAATTGCTGGTGGTGAAGGATTATTTACTCATCAAGATTTTATTATAAAATAAATATTTTAATATAATTAATTCAAAATTTCCATCCATTTTTTAATAGTTTCTTTTTCATAAAAACAATCTTTCAAATAAACATTTTTTCTATTATTTTTTATTTTTTCTATTAACTCTATTACTGAATTAATATTATTAAAATTACATAAATATTCTTTATCAACTATTTCTGGTATTGCTGAACTTAAACTAATATCTCCAATCACAGGTGTTCCCAAATGCAATGCTTCTGAATAAACACAGCCAAATGTTTCACGAAATGATGCGGATATAACACATAAACTTTCCTGAACTATTTTAGAATATTCTTTTTTATTTTTTATTACACCTTTATATTCTATAAAATTATATTTGTCTAAATTTAAGTTTTTTATGAATTTTTCACCATAATTTGGCGTCAATAACACTAATTTTAAATTATTGTTTATTTTGTAATATTTTTCACAAATATTTATTATTTTATTTAAACCTTTTGATGAGCCTGATGCAAATAATATTTTATTTTTGTCATAATCAATATTTGTGTTTTTTATAAAATATTCATCAAATAACGAATTATAAATATATAATAAATTTTTGTCATTTGTTATATTCAAAACATTTTTCAAATTATCTCTGTGAAATTTACTCACACCAATTACTTTTATATTATTTTTATTAAAATAATCACTTATTTCTGTTATTTTATAATTATTATATAAATGAACTAATTCAACATTTTGTATATAATCATGAGACCAAACAAAATATTTATTTGTATTATTTAATTTATGAAATTCCACTGCAAAATAAAAAAATCTTTGAATTATAATTATTGAGTTATTAATATTTTTTATTTCATCTAAATTATTAAAATTAAAATTTATGTAATTTATATTGTCTATTTTTTTGCTACAATTACAATAATATATATTTACATCAAAGTATTTTGATAATTTTAAAGCGGTTATAAAAAATAAAAATTCTGAAGCTCCTGAACCTTTTTGTGTTATAGAAATATGATTTGAACTATTATTTATAAACATATTAATTGTTTTTTGTTTCATATTATAATATAAGTTTATAATTTATTTATAATTGAATGATTGAAACAACTAAAAAATAATTAATGTTATTTACCAATAACAACCATTTTCTATTTGTTTATAATTATCTGGCTTATATTTATCTGGAATATCTGTAATTATATAAGGACTAAAATCATTTATATTTTCATTTTCATATAATAATTTATTCCCGGCATTATTTTTTTCCCTTTTACCAAATATACCAAACATAATTGGTAAATTACCACCTATATAAATAGCATCCTTACCTATTTCATTTATATAATTTGATATTATACCTGCATCCGCACCACAAGATAATAATGCAATATCAAAATCCATATTTTTTATTTCATTTTTTATTTTTTCCAATGTTTCAAAACTATTATTATCCGGTCCAGAGTTCATAAATTTATATGGAAATTTATAATATGCAAAAATTGTATTTTTATAAATATTATTATACAATACATTAAAATTATTATTATCTATTTGCTCTTTAATTAATTCACTGAATGGAGTTATTAATAATACTTTTTTATTTAAAATATATGATTTTATTGTTTTTAAATAATATATAAAACCATTTTCTACTAATAAATTAGCATTTAAATATTCTTTATATTCATCCATATATTTAGATAAAACCGTTTTCTCAAAATTTTTAAAAAATGGAATATATAAAATATCACTATTTCTATAACTTTCCAATAAATTACTTATATAAGTCTTTAAATTTACACTATAATCATTTAATGAATATTTTGATTTTATTTTTACACTTTTATCATAATAACCAGCTGTTTTATAAATCCAATCAATATATGTTTTTTTATGATTATTAATACTTTTTAATTCTTCATTATTATAATCTTTTTTAAGTATTTCTTCTAAAAAAAATATATATGTTAAACAATTTTCAGTATTCCCTAATCTTTGTAATTTCATAAGTTATTATAGTTATTAATTATTAATTTTATTTACACCAAAACATTTAATTTAAAATTATATTTGGTATAATAGTTCAAATATTAAATTATAACAATCATTAATTAAATTTTTAATTTCATTATTTAATAATAATTTTTTAAAATTAATATATTTTTTATTATATATTTTACAACTACTTAAATTACAACTTAATATATTATTATTTATATTAAATATTGTTTTCAAATAATTATTATTAATTAATTTATCAAAACTTAATACATATAATTTAATCAAATTATTTTCATAATAATAATAATTATCTATAATTTCTAAATTATTTATAATATTATAATTAAATATTTCATCTATTTCAAATAAACTTTCACTCATTCCAGGCAATCCATTTCTTAAAATTTCATTTTTTTTATTAAATAAATATTCTTCTTCTTCTCTTTTATTATTTAATATTTTATTACAAAATATATTAAATAAAAAATTAAAATTATTTTTATTAACAAATGTATCATTTTCATTAACATTTAAAAATGAAATTTGATCTGTGTGAAAAGTTTGAAAAAAACTTGATTTTAATCTATCAAATGGATTTCTTAAAATTGTAATTATTTCTAATTTTTTATTATTTTTTTTATTATAATCATAACAGTAATTTTTAAAATTAATATAATTATTTTTATCAATTGTATGTAAATGCATAGTTAAAAAACCATTATTATTTAATGTATTTTTTAATGATTGAGAACAAGTTTTATGTGATGAATATATTAAATAATTAATATTGTCATTAAACATAAATATTAATTTTATTTTTATAATATTTTTTTTACTTAATTATTAATTTTTCAAGATTTTTTTTTTTTAAAATTGTATTATATAAAATAATATCTTTTTCACATTTTTCTTTTATTTTTTTGTATAAATCATCATCCACAAATTCTTTATAGTTGAAATTATTTTTATTTTTATTTATATTATTTTTATTAAATTCAAAATTAACATTATAATAATTATTTAATTTATTATTTAATTCAATAATATCATTATCAAAATTTTCTAATATTAAAAAAAATGATACATCTTCTATATTATTCAAAGCTTTATTTAAATCATATTTGCCTCCACCAAGTTTAAATGTTTGTAAATTACCTAATGATATAAAATTATTAAATTCGGTATTATTTAAATCTTTTAAATGTATTTTTGTATTTTTATAAACAAAATAATAATAATGAGAAATCACTCTATCTATTGGATTTCTTAATGATATAAATGAAAAATCACAATTGATTAAATAATCATTATCTTTATAATTCATATGACTTAATATTATTTCTAAATTATTAAAATCAAATAAATCACTATTTTTTATTATTTCTACATTATTTGGAAAAAAATGTGTAAATTTATCATTAATAAAACAAGATTTAAAAATTTTTTTTTTATCTATAAATTTTAAAAAATAATCATTTAATATTCTTTCTAAAAATGAACCACCACATTTTTCAATATGATAATAACTGAATTTAATATTCATAATACTTATATTATATTATTGTATTTTAATTTGTATATAAAACTTAAATTTTAGAATATTTTTTTGTATATAATACCTTATATATTTCTAATAAATTCCATTCTTTTTTATTAAATTTATATTTACTTAACATAAAATATTCATCAAAATTTTCATATTTAATACTTGTTTTACTATTTATTTCATTTATTATTATTTCACTTTTATTTTTGTCATCAATCAAATATTTTTTTTGTGTAAATACTTCCAAATTTTTTATTAAATTTATTAACTCTATAAATTCATCTTTTACCAATACTCTTATATCTTCATATTTATATTTAGGAGCTTCCCAAATTGTATCCCACTTTTTTTCAAAATATAATTTATTATTACCGGTTGATACATTATAACTTCCAATTGTTGCACTCTCTTGATGATATACAAATGAACCATATGAATAATAATTATTATTTTTATTATTATATATCTGTAATTTACATTGTAAATCATCATCTTCCCATCCACCTCTTCCATAATTTATATCTAACATTCCTATTTTATAAAATAAATCTTTTTTAATTAAAGGAGCAAAAAAAGGACACACTTTATTTTTATAATATTTATATAATTTATTATGTTGTAAATATTTTGCTTTTATTTTTAAATCATCAATATCATCAAATATTAAAAATTGTTTTACTTCATTTCCACAATTATTTGTTGTTGGAGATATTATTCCCGCATTATTATCTTTTAAATATGGTTTTATTAATGGATATAACCAATCACTCATACAATATGTATCATTATTTAATAACACCAAATAATCACCTGAAGAATATACAGCTCCAATATTCATGCCTTTTGCAAAACCATAATTTTTCTTATTATTTATTATTTTTACTCTATTGCTTTTTTTATATTTTTTTAATTTTTCTTTTGTATTATCACTTGAATTATTATTTACAATTATTAATTCAAAATTTTTATATTTAATATTTTTAAAAATACTGTTAATACATTGTTCTGTTAAATTCCAATTATTATAGCATAATAATACTATTGATATTAATGGAACTGAATTAATTACTATTCTTTCAAAATTATTTACTCTTTCATCCCAACTATTATTTTTTGCAAATTCAATTCTCTTTTTTTTCATCTCACCATTTTCATTTAAAGCTATTTTAATATTTTCCATAAAATTATCTTGTGATTTTGAAACATAATATAATTCATCATTTTTTAATGTTAAAACATCTGGCATTTCGGTCATAACCACTGGAATACCCATACTCATCATTTCATATAATTTTACTGGATTACAACACTCTATTAAAGGATTTATACAAAATGGTATTAAACCAACAGATATATACTTCAAATAAAAACATAACTCTTTATATGGTATTTCACCTAATAATTTTACATTTTTATATTTATTTAATCGTTTTATTCTATTTGTTCTTTCAGTATCATTACAATAAACAAATCCAATTATATATATTATACAATCACTAAATTCTTCTACTACTTTTTCCATTAAATCTATATCAAACCAGTCAGAAACTGCTCCATAATAACATATGACCTTTTTATTCTTCTCTATTAATTTAATATTATTAAAATATTCAAAATCACAACCATTTCTTATTAATTCATAATTTTTTACATCTAATTTTTCACCTAATATAGGACTTGACATTATTAATCTATCACAATTATTTAATAATTTTTTTTCACAATCTATAATTACCTCTGAAATATTTCCAAAACCATCGTGATAATCAACACAATCATATATTATTGCTGTATTATTTATATACTTTAATAATTGATACCAAAAGGGATTTGCAATATATGAAATAAAAAAATTAAAATTATATTTCTTTTTTAAATCATTAATGGACTTTGTTAATTTATTAATATTCTCTTTATTTAATTTACTTGTATAAATACTTACATCATCATTGCAATTTAAATTTATTTCTATTAAATTTTCATTAATATTATTTTCCAAAAATTCTTCATTAAATCTTGTTCTAACATAAAAAACTGTATAACCTCTTTCAGCCATAATTCTACACATATGTTGATTTCTTTGTATTCTAAAATAATAATCAATCATTGAAAAAAATATAATTACAGGTTTTTCATAATTATCAATTATTTCCTTATTCAATACACTATTATTTATATTTTTCAAATATTCCAAATTTAAATCATAAATATTATTACATTTTATACTTTTAGTATATTTATGCAATTCTAACGGTATTGTTTTTTTAATATTTTCCTCATATTTATTAATATCAATTTCATCTAATTCATAATCATCTTCATTTTCTAAAATTGAATTATAATAAATAGAATATTTTATTATTTTATTATCCATTAATAATAAAATAATTTCTAAAAAATAAATATATTTTTAACACAATATTTTTTTAATTTTTATCCAAGAATATCCATCACCAAAAGGACACTCTTTATTTATTTCATAATTTTTCATAAAATTATTTATATAATTTTCTAATTTATCTATATCATCACATAATACACCATAATTTTCTAATATTTCTGGTCTTTCAGTTGTTTTTCTACAAATAATTATTTTTTTTTTTAAAAAACTACACTCCTCTTGTATTCCACCACTATCACTTATAATAAATTTACATTCTTTTATTAAATTTATCAAATTATTATGATTTAATGGTTCTATCACATTTACCTTTTTTAACAAATACTTATATTTTGTTATGTTTGGATTAGGATGTATTGGTAATATAAATTCTATTTCATTGTATTTGTTAGCTATTTTTTCTAATTCTTTAAACCACAAATCCATTATATTATGATTATCTCTTCTATGAAGTGTTATTAATATTTTATTTCCATACTTTATATTATTTCTATTAATATTATCTAATCCCGTATTACCCACAACATAAACATTATCTTTTATATTTTCCTTAATCAAATTCATTTTATTTAATTCCGTCGGACATAAATGAATATCCGCCATTCTACTTATTAAACATCTATTCATTTCCTCTGGATATGGTTCTATTTTATTATGACTTCTTAATCCAGCCTCTAAATGAATAATTTTTTTATTATTATTGAATGCTGATAAAGCTATGCTTAATGCACTTGTAGTATCACCCTGAACTAACACATAATCAATATTATTAAAAATATTATCTTCACATAATATATTTGAAATAATATTATTTAATCTATTATTTGATTTTTCATTTATATCAATAACATAATCCGTTTGTATATTTGACAATAAATCTTTATGTTGTTTTATATAACAAGTCTTTACATTATTTAAATTTTCAATTAATGATTTAACTTTTATATATTCTGGTCTTGTTCCAAAGCATATTAAAATTTTCATATAATTATTTAATATAATTATCAATAAAAAAAAATTCATAATAAATACTCATTTCTTAATTTTATTTGTTCCATTATAGTTTTCTCTTCAATATCATCCATTTTTTCAATATATTTATTTTTATTATTACATAAACAATAAACATAAAATATATCACTTATCTTATTTTCTAATCTTATACTAAAATTGTATTCATTTATAATACATAACTTTTTAATATTTTTCTTAATATCATTATCTAAATATTTATATTTATCCATTTTTAATCTTTCATTTATCTTATTTAATAATTCTAAACTTATCTTTATTTTTATCTTATTTTTTTCAAATATATCATTATAACGATATGACAAAAATTTATAATCTATCTCTTGAAATAATTTATTATTTATTATTAAAAAACAACTTCTTAACCAATACTCAAAATTATTTTTACCAATATTATACTTTTTTCCAAAACTATCTACATTACCCACACATATTTCATTCTCGAATACATATCTAATTATTTCCAAATTTATAAAATTTAAATAATTTGTTGGAGAATTAAATAAAGCATCCGTTATTAAAATACTAATATCATAATTATTAATTATTTCAAATTTTTTTAAATATTCCAAACATTTTTGTATCCCTGTAAATTCATATATATTATTATTACCCTTAAATATTTTACATATCTCCTTATATTCAATTAATTCATCTTTTACATTTTCATTATTATTTATTAAATAAATATCAAAATCATTTTCATCCATAATTTTAATAAAAAATTTGTAAATATTTTTAACAACATGGTGATTGTTGTAACAATTTAATAATATTACTATTTTCATTATTAAATAAATATTTAAATATCTTTAAATTTATTAACAATTAAAATATCATTATTTGAAATTATATTTTCATACATTTTATAACAAATCTTATAATTTCTAATATAATCTACATCCTTATACTCTTCATCAAATAATATTATTGATTTTTTTTATTATTATCCATTCACACACAATTATTTCATATTTTTTTATTTTTACATTTGATTTTAATAACTAAAAATAATTTTTCTGTTTTCAACACAAATTTCATAAAAATGGTTTCTTTTTTTTTGAGAAACCATTTTTATGAAATTTGTTAATATTTTCATAACTAAAAATAATTTTTCTGTTTTCAACACAAATTTCATAAAAATGGTTTCTTTTTTTTTGAGAAACCATTTTTATGAAATTTGTTAATATTTTCATAACTAAAAAAATTAATAAATTTTATAAAAAAAATTTTTAATTTTTAATATTATTAAACATATCATTTAAATATTCTACATTTTTCTCTAATGAATATTTTTCTTTCATTATTTTATATCCATTATCAGATATTTTTTTTAATAATTCAATATCATTATAATATTTTTCAAATTTTTCTGGAAATGTATTATCTAAATATTCTACTATAATATGCTCTCTGTCAATTAATTCCATACCCTCAACAGCTACTTTTGTTGCAATACAAGGTATTTTTAAATTTAAACTCTGTAAAATTTTACCCTTTATACCACCACCATATCTTAACGGAACTATATTTATTCTACATTTCATTATAATATCATTTAATTTTTCATCTGGAACATAACCGTGAAATACTATTGTTGGATTTTTCTTATATTCCACTTTTAAATTTGTTAAACCAAATCCAATAATATGTAATTTAATATTTCCTAATCTTTCTATTATAAACTCCCATTGATTTTTTAAAAAATGTCTTAAAGCATCTACATTTGCATTATAACCACTCCCTATAAAATATATATCCTTTGTATCCTCTATTTTTCTATTATAATCATTTTCCATTTCATAACATATTGGAGAGTAATATATTTTTTTTAAATTTTCTTCATTCTTTAAATATTCATATTCATACTTGCTAACAATTAATGACATATCACAATTATTTATATATTTTAATTCATCTTCTCCTTTAGGATTATTTGCAATATTCATACCCAAATTTAATTGTTTTCTATTTTTTAATAAATAAATATCATGAGTTATGAAAATCATTTTTGTTTTACTGCAATACTTTTTTATATCTTCAAATAAATAATTCATTGAAAATACCCTTGAAATAAATATATAATCATACACATTATTATTATTTATAATATTTTTCACTTTTAAATTCTTATCAAATACATAAATACCCATTTCTTGTAAAATTTTATTATATTTTCCATCACTTAATATATTATAAAAATGAATATTAAAACCCATATTTAATAATGTCTTCATTAAATAATATATATATCTTGAACCACAATCTTTATCAGGTGTGAATTTACAATATTCTACTATTAATATAGTTTTTCTATTTGATAAATTTAAATAATACTTTTCATCACATAATTTTAATGACACTAATCCATTTTTATTATACATTTTATATATCTCACTTATTTTCTCATTATTCATAACAAATGGATATTCATTTTTATAATTTATTTGAATATTTTTTTTATATTCCCTATCATAGCTTTCAATTTTTACAAATGGACTAACCTTTATTTCTTTTAATTTTATACAAATACTAATTATTTTTTCCATATAATTTTTTATATCTATTCCACATAATACATTATTCTTATTCTTTATTATAAATAATGTTAAATATGGCATCATTGTTCCCTGATTATACAAACACCAAAAATTATTATTTATATCTTCCATTTTTAATAATTTTTCATTAACATAATTATAATCATTTTCATTAATAATTCCACCATAATATTCTAATATATCCTGACATATAATTAATGGAGACATAACATAACAATAACTTTTTTCCAAGTGCATTTCTAACTCTTTTATTTTTTCTACATTCAAATCAAAATCCCCATTAATAAATAAATAATTTCTATCCTCTTTAAACTCTAAATTCTCTATATTATCATACACTTCAAACTTATTATATATTTCTTCATCTAATACACCTGATATTAATATTATATCAACAGTTTCTACCACTTTTTTTTTATTAAATTTATTATTAACTATATTCAAATAATTATTATTATTCCAAATATTATAATAACAAAAACATTCATTATTATAATTTATAGAACAATAATTACTTTCTTCTTCAGGAATATAAACATTTTCTATTTTCATTTTTAATATAACTCTTTCTAAAAATTTAGAAAAAAAATATATATCATTATTACTATTTCTTACATTTTTAAATTTTATTATTTTTAATATATTTTTAATTACTTCTGTTTTTATTAATATTACATAACGATTATTTATAATATTATAATTTAAATACTCTTCATCTATATTTTTCATAAAAAATAAATTTTCATCAATTATCAAATTATTTTTACTATCTATTTTATTCCAAATATTTTCATCCAATAAACAATATTTACTTAAATCAACTTTAATAATATTAATATTTTCTGATATTTCATTACACATAGTTTTAATAACCTCATAATTCTTATTATCACATATTACTGTGTGAGACCAATCTTTAAAATTTTTTATTACTAAATATAATAATATTTTAAAATGTGGCTTTTCATCAAAGTATAAAAAAATTATATTATTATCCGAATTATTTATTTTTAATTTTTCTATATTTTTATTTAATAAATTGTAATAAAATTCTAAATTTTTATTTTTATTAAATTTTTCTCTTATATTATCTGTTTCAATATCATATATATTTTCAAAATCTTCTAAATTCATAAATATTTATTAAAAAATATTATTTATATTATTAAATAATGAATAATTTATTATTTAACTTTACAAACAATACACAATTATTAATAAGCATAATAATATTAGTTAATAATCCAGAAACATTAAAATTACAACTTGAAAAATTATCTTCTTATAATAATATTGAAATTATTTTAACACTAAAAAATATTGAAATTTTAAAAACTATCAAAAATTTTAATTTTAAATACACAATTGGAAATACTTTTAATCACGGTTTTAAAAAATCATCTGGAGATATGCTTTTATTTTTATATGATAATATAATAATTAATGAAGATATAATAACTTATATTTACAGTAATTTTAAATATAATCAATCATATATATATAAAATAAACGATAATGAAATATTTTTAATATCAAGAAATTATTTTAAATTATTGAATAAATTTAATGACGAATATAATTATAGATTTACTTTTGATTATCAAGATTTTTTATTAAAAATTAAACATTGTAATAATTTACAAAAAATATATATTGATAATAATTTTACTGTAATACCTACAAAAAATAAATATGAAAAAATTATTAATTATAATGAAGATAATGTTAAAAAATTAGCAATTAAAGAACTTTATTTAATGAATACTTCACTTATTAATTATTATAAAAATTATTTTAGAAATAAAATAATTTATTTTATTATTGATAAAACTTTTAATAAATCAAAATTATTTCAATTAAAAGATAATATTAAAAAAAATAATTATTATGTTATTTTTATAGTTGATAAAGAGAATAAATTTTTAAGAAATATTAAATATTTAAAAAATGTTAGTGTTATATTAATTAATTTATTTGATAATTTTGAAGAAAATAT
>Ga0233431_1004580_pt1 | contig 14601 bp, 14 predicted proteins | sample SI_118_April2016_FD_179867 | JGI IMG/M metagenome (GOLD analysis project Ga0233431, IMG submission 179867) | Seawater microbial communities from Saanich Inlet, British Columbia, Canada - SI_118_April2016_200_MG | ecosystem: Environmental > Aquatic > Marine > Inlet | place: Canada: British...
TTCCGGCATTTGGCCCTTCAAGAGCTGTTACTACGACAACTTTTCGGGAGAAATGATCGATGGCCACTAGAACATAGATCTTCCATAGGCCCCAATAGTATACTTCTGTCAGATCAACACTCCACAAATGATTTGGATACCAGGCGGGAATACGACAACCTTTACTATTCTTTGCTGCAGGTTTTTCGGAACAAGTAGTAGATGATGGGTTCTGAGGTTTGAGGCGATTCAATATATTGCGAACAGCCGAAGCGGAAAGGAAGATATTCAGAAGTTTTAATTGATTGGAAATCCGAACTCGGCCCCAGTCAATGTTATCTTTGGAAATACGCCAAACCAGAGCGGTTAAGGCTTCAGGTGTTTTATTCCAGGGGCATTGAGTTGAATTGGGAATATCATCAATACGTTTCAACCAATGATACAAAGTTGATCTGGCAATACCAAAGGTCTTTGTTATCTGACGTCGAGGAATTTGGAAGTACTCCATATACCACATGATAAACAATCTCTCTTTCAGGCTGTATCTGGATCTACTTGATGATGAGTGGGCCTGTTTTTGAAAAATCTTGATTCGGATTTCGAGTTGATAGATTCGATCCCATAAAAAGATGATTTCCTTGTCCTTCTCATCAATGGGAAGTTTAGAGATTGATTCCAATCCATGTCTTCGAGATTTTCCGGGCCAACTTGCTGCTAATAAAGCTGCTTTCATAATCATAGAAACTGCATATGCTATAATTTCGGTCTTCTTCATTACTATTGATTTTGGGTCTGCATTTTATAAAATTGGCTTCAAAATGACCGATGAATAGCATAGAATCACATAAAAATGCAAAAGGATTGATGATTAAATAAGTAAATTTTATCAGTATTTTAAATGGTCTCATTGTCGCATAACAGGGACAACTGGTAAGGAATATCGAAATATTTGAAAGAGAAGGAAAGTTATTGGAACATACCATGACAGTAATAAAGGAAGACATTGTTAGCCAGCTAATGAAGGAAATCAATCTTGATAAGAATAAAGCAAAATACCTGATAGAATCCCTGTTAAAAATTGTTAAAGGTACACTTGCTTCTGGTGAGGATGTCTTGATATCTGGCTTTGGGTTGTTTCAAGTTAGACATAAGCGGGCTCGTGTTGGAAGAAACCCGAAAACTAAAATAGAGTATGAGATTTCGGAAAGAAAGGTGGTAACGTTTTATCCGTCGAAGGTTTTTCGTAAGGAGATGAACCCTTAATCTTTGGGATTGGCTACAAAATGAACAATGAATAGTATGGAATTATCCAATATGCAAAGGGTTGATGAATTAATTATCCCTTATTATCAGTTTATTCTAACAATAAAAACCATCTCCTTTGGGGATGGTCAGAGGCCAATGGCTTTGCCGTTTGGTCGACCCAGTGTTAATACTCTTGGTTAAGTTGTTCCCGCAACATTAACTTAGGAGATAACAATGAGCCGATTTAAAAAACTATCAAAATCCATTTGGCATTGCAAATACCATATAGTATGGGTTCCAAAATATCGATTACAAATACTAACAGGTGAAATTGCTATCGAAATAGCAAAATGTATAAGAGCTTTTTCAGAGCAGCAAAAATGTGAAATCATTGAACTGAATATTCAAACAGATCATGTTCATCTGCTTGTAATGATTCCACCCAAAATTTCAGTATCCAAATATGTTGGGATAGTGAAAGGAAGGACTGCAATACGAATATTTAACAAATTTCATAGTCTTAAAAATAAACCATACTGGGGGAATCATTTCTGGGCAGAAGGGTATTGTGTTGATACAATAGGACTTGATGAAGAAATGATTCGCAAATATATAAAATATCAAGATAAATAAAGATATTCATCAAAAAAACATTAGTAGTGTGAATGTAATCTAATAATATGGGAACAACTACCCTGCCCCTTTTAGGGGCAAAGCATATTACCCCCTCTGGGGTTATACCAATACCGTCTCCTTTGGGGACGGATTTTTATTAAGTAATAGATAGACAATAACTATAAAGGCCCGGCAGTTGCCTGAAAAAGTAAAATAAAATAAAAGTGATTATGTTAATAGTGTTTATATTTTGGGTTTTCTAAGTTAATTTTAAGAAGATTAAATCCAGAAATAAAGTTATAATATTAATGTCTTGGTAAAAATATAAAGCTGTTCTAATAATGAAAATTCTTGAATGAAAAGACTATCAAAAAAAACCTTGACAATTAACTAAATGCCTTTTATATTTCTAACCGAGTTCTTGAGAACGCCGCTAAAATAACAGCTACCCCGCCAGGGGACCGCAGGTTCTAGGGATTCCACTAAAAACAGCTACCCCACCCAAGGGGATCGCTTGCTATGAAACTCCTGCACCGCCGTCATAGCCAAGTTGCTAAAACGCAGTTTGGTTGTCCGCATTAAAGCCAGATTGCAATAAAAAGGCAGTCAGGTTATCTGACTCAAAGCTGAAGATTTCAAAAAAGGTAAGATTGTACTGCTATAATATTCTAGTATGATAATATATTTACTATTATCAGTAGACTAGTTATTAAATGGGGCTGGAACTAAAAAAAATGTATTTTTTTTAAGGCGGTGGTTGATGCTATTTAGCGTCCAGCAATAAGCTAATCAAAAACATTATGGAGGTACAGAATATGTCCATCTATGAAAAAATGATCAACGAAGCAGTTGGTGCAACTAAAGCAGTTTTTTCTGTGATCGAAAAAAAGAGAGGCACAGAATTCAAACTGACTGATTGTAAACCTTATGTAGATGCTGTAAACAACATGGTTGCAGCTGAAGGACAGTCTCAGGAAGTAATTGATCTTCATGTTAAGTCTGTTAATGCACATTATAACATTCTTACTGGCCTTTGTGACACAATTCGTCCTGAAGATGATCCGTTTGTTGAGCATTATCAAACACCTCCGATCTTAGAAATTCTTTATGATGAATATTCAGGCTTTAAAGCTTCCATGGATAAATTCATCGCTGCTATCGGTGACAATCAAGCCCTAATGGGACGTGAAGCAGTAAGAAGATATGGTGGAATGTACGGCCTGACTTGTGTCGTTGATTTTGGTTACTCTTGTGGTTCAGTACCTAATGTGGTTAACGTAATCCTGGCTGACTTGGATATCCCACTTGAGCACAAGCACACCATCATTTCCTCTAAATCATGGGGAATGAACACTTCTTACGGAATCGGTGGTGCTTTTAGAGCAGCTCTGGAAAGTGGTAAAACTGCTTCAGAAGCTGAAGCTGCTGAAGTTAAGCAATTTCAGTATATTTATGAAGAGCCTTGTGAGTCACAATCCAAATTGATGGATACTCACAACTTAGGCGGAAACGGCCCTCATACTTCTTTTGATACACGGAAGTACATGGCTCAGTACAAAGCCAAAATGAAGCCCGTTATTCTTGCTGCTTTAAAGGCTGGTGTTCATCCTGCTAATATCGTGACTGTTCCTGCATATTGTGTTGGTGACGTCGGTCATCACATTGCTCAATCTGCTTTCAACATGTTCAAAGACGATATGGCTTTTGGTATCTACGATGCAGTTATGGGTGTTTTTGAAAATACCTTACGTGCTGGATTGTCACAAGACGCCTATAAGTCACCATATGATGTCTTGTCAGTAGCTACTGGTGCTCCTGCTTGTGCCACTTCCTACATTATGCAGCAGGATAGCTTTACAGCACCGATGATTGTTGATCTATTCAACAAACGTTTTCATAACTATGCTGTTATGAATCCAAAGCGTGGTGAAGCTGATGAACTTCATAATGCTGACTTCATTGATATCCTGAGTCGTGGCGAGAAAATCCTCGAAATTAAGCCTAAAGGTAAAGGTGGAAAAGTTAAGGGTATTCAAGTAGACCTGAGTCCTGTTGACAATCATGAAGTTGTTATGAATCCACAACGTTATACATACCCAGCTTGCGCCATTACACAACGTTTTGCTGCTCTGATGAGTATGTCTGACTTCCCATGTTATTTAACTCCTGAGTGTACAACCGCTACATTGATGACTAACATCATCGCTCTTGATCCTGCACAGCCAGGTTCTCCACTTCGTGGTTGTAAAGATTGTGCCGTAACTTCTTTGAACAAAAGATGTTCTCCTATGGTAAAAGGATACGGTGCTGGCAAAAAAGGTTATTGCCAATTTGACGTTGCTATATAAGTAGCAAATAGTCTGGTAACATTCTGTTCTGAATCGGAGGGAGATATTTCAACTCCTCCCGGTTCAGATTCTTTTGAGACATTAAAGGAGAGTTGAAAGTTATGGAGAAAGAAATTAGCTCGATGCAAAAATACTTAGCAGAAATGCTGGGTACTTTTATGTTAGTATGGATAGGACCTGGCGCTGGCGTCGTTGCAGGAATCGTCGGTGTAAAAGGTCTGTCTGATGTGTTAGCCATTGCTATGGCCTTTGGAATCGCGGTTGCTCTGGCGATTCATGTTGTTGGAAAAATTTCCGGATGTCATATTAACCCTGCGGTAACCATTGCTTTGGCTGCCAGAGGTCGTTTTCCTTGGAAAGATGTTGTTCCCTATATCGCTTTTCAGTGTGCTGGAGCAGTTTTGGCTGCATTGGCAATAGTTTTATGCGTTGGAGCCCAGGCTTCTACGACATACGGCTTAGGTGCGACTACTATCAATGAAGCGGTAGGCATTACAATGTCCATGGGAATGGCCGGTGAGTTTATCGGTACATTCTTCCTGATGCTTGTTATTATGGGTGTAGCAGTTGATGGTCGTGCCCCTGAAGGTTGGGCTGGTTGGATTATTGGTATGGCTGTCGTAGCTATTATCATAACATTAGGTCCGTTGACAGGGTCATCTATTAACCCAGCTCGTACTTTTGGACCTTACATTGGTAACCTGATTTATGGCGGTCCTAATCCTTGGGATCAGTTTGGTTTGGTTTACTTTATTGCGCCGATTGCAGGAGCTGTCTCAGCTGTTTTCGTTTATGACTACATTGCTGGCACTAGTCCTGAAAAATAAGTCGAATCCTATCTACTCTGCAACAGGGTAAAACTCGGCTCAGGCTGGATGATTTGCGTTTAAGGACGCAATAAAGTACTTATTGGGGTAACATCAGCTTCATGTTTGATACTTGGTGGTCCTTCTAAATATAATGGTTGGTATTCATATCCTGTTAAAACGAGTTTTTTAGCCTGGTGCCAAACGGGGGTTATCCCTCAAAGAGAGAAACAACTAAGAGGAGTACTGTTATGAAATGTTATGTTTGCGATTCAGATGCTGTCGCTATTTGTATCGTGTGTGGTATGGCTCTTTGTAAGGAGCATGTAATTAGGAAAGATGTTGATATGTGGGAAGGGGGATATCCTTTTCCATCTCAAAAAGCAAAGAAAAAGATGCCTAGAATTCTATGTCAAGAATGTTCTGACGCTATGGTAGAATAGAATCAATTGGTGTCAACTTTGTTGTAAGAGTGACAACACAAGGGAGGAACATATCTGTCTAGCCGTGCAAATTAAAATCACAACAGATTGAAAAAGCAGGGAATTTACAAAGAAGTTTCTCCCATGTGGGAAAGTTGTAATATCCACGATCTTAAATGTTAATTACTATCGAGATCGATTTAACGGCTGTGAGAAAAAACTGAGAAAAGGGAAAATAGCATGAATTCAACCGAACAAAAAAATGAATCAGATACCCCAACTCTTGTTAAACTGGCTTGGGGACTAGCTGGGGCTGGAGATCTATTACCTGAAACTTTCGAGATAATGAAGAAATTGAATGAAAAAGGTAATATAAAGATAACTGCTATCTTGTCGCAAGCTGCTGTCAAGGTGCTTAAGATGTACAAATTATGGGATGCACTGCCTACCATTGTACATAAAGTTAGGGTTGAACAAGATGCGAATACACCCTTCGTCGTTGGTTCTTTACAACTTGGAAAGTTTGATGCGCTGTTGGTTGCGCCGACAACAGGGAACTCAGTTGCTAAAATTGTCCATGGAATATCAGATTCATTATTAACCAACGTCGTGTCGATGACGAATAGAACCAAAGTACCCATATTTATACTTCCGGTTGAAAAAAAGGGAAAGGTTGTTGTTACCACACTACCTGATGGAAATAAGTTGGAATTGCTGACCAGGGACTTGGATGCAGATAATACAGAAAAACTTCAAAAGATGAAAGGAATAACCGTGTTGGAGGAACCAAAGGAAATTCTAAAGATAATTGAACAAGTTTGAGCTAGAAGAGGTAGATCCTTCTGTTAAACTGGACCGGAACCCTCTCCTTACCAAAAAAGGTAGGCGCTGTTGAGATTCTCATGGTTTTATTTTGAAAAACTATTTATGAGGTATACCCAATGACAATACGAATAAAAACATTAAGTCGTCTGCATCTCGGTTTTATGGATTTAAACGGAAATTTGGGAAGACGTTTCGGTAGTATCGGGGTTTCATTATCAGACCCCTATACAGAAATTTCTGTAAAGAAACATAGTCATTTAGTTATTCATAATGCAAATGACAGACTGGAAAAGAGAATCTCCACCTACGTTAATATTTTTTCAAAACACTATAAAACGGACCCAAATGTAGCAATCGAGGTACATAAGGCTATCCCACAACACAAAGGGCTTGGTTCCGGTAGTCAGACGGCTTTAGCCGTATCTAATGCCTTAGCTGATCTCTTTGGTTGCGAAACGACAATCAAAGAACTTTCAAAAATTATGGGAAGAGGGCAAAGATCTAATATCGGCCTTCAAAGTTTTGTAAAAGGTGGTTTTATAATAGATTCAGGAAAAAAACTGGATCACAAGGGGAATCCCTCTTTGGATCCTCCTGAAACACTTTTTAGATTCGATTTTCCCGATGAATGGAAATTTGTTATCGTTGTTCCGGAAAAAAAACAAGGTTTAACCAGTGAACAAGAAAAAAAAGCCATTGGTAAATTGAAACCCTCAAAAGAAATATCCGGAAAAATATGCCGTCTGGTCATGATGCAGCTACTACCCTCATTCATGTCTCGGGATATTGAAAAATTTGGTAATGCGATATCTGAACTTGATCATCAGACCGGCCTCTTTTTTAAACCGGTTCAAGGGGGGATTTACTGCGAAAAGCTATCCTATGGTTTAAGTGACCATTTGTTAGCCTCCGGTGCATACGGGGTGGGACAAAGTTCTTGGGGACCGACAATATACGGTCTGACATTAAGGGAAGAAGCTGAATTAGTAGTTGATAAGATGAAACGATACCTAAAACAAAATAAAATCGAAGGAAATGTTATGATCACTTCTGTCTGCAATAAAGGCGCAGAAATAGTGAGAGTTGATGAAACAAATACCACCAGTACGAAAAAAGCTCGGGGTTCAATTTTGGAAATCAATAGATCCAGTAATGTGAAAATAGCTGGCAACCGATCATCAGCGCTTTGTATTTGATCATCTAAATTGCAAATTTTATAAAGAGAAAGTTCGATGAAAAAGATTTTAGTTCAAATAGATAGTGATCCGTTTGCCAGTGTTTTCGATGCTGTTACGGCATACGATGCGGGTACGGATCGTATACTTCAATATGGTAACGTCACAACAGATCAAGTTCGTGGTCTGGTTTATGGTGCGATGTTTACCCGGGGTGGCAAATCCCTTAAGAACTCTGCATTTTTTGTTGGAGGATCTAATGTCACTGTCGGAGAAGAGATGTTAAAGGCTGTGACCGACTCATTTTTCGGTCCGGTACGTGTTTCCGTTATGTTAGACTCCAATGGTTGCAATACAACTGCTGTAGCCGCGGTAAGAAAAATGATGTCTGCAGGTGACATTAAAGGAAAGAAAGTTGTTATCCTGGCCGGAACCGGTCCTGTAGGAATGCGCGCAGCTGGGTTATTGGCACTGGAAGGGGCTGATGTCATACTAACTTCCCGCAATATGGAAAAGTCAGAAAGCGCCTGTACCACCGTTAGAGACCGTTTTAAGACAGAGCTTTCAGCTGCAAAAGTTAGCTCTTTCGAAGAGACTAAAGATATACTGAACGACGCTTATGCAGTTCTTTGCGCAGGGGCGGCCGGTATTACGTTAATACCTGAATCAATATGGCAAGATCATCCTAGTTTACACGTTTTAGCGGACGTTAACGCCGTTCCTCCTCTTGGCATTGAGAATACCAAACCTCATTGGGCTGGGAAAGAAGTCGGCGGAAAAATTATCTATGGTGCTTTGGGTATTGGGGAATTTAAAATGGATATTCACAAAAAATGTATTGCTCAGTTGTTTACTCAAAACGATCTTGTTCTTGATGCTGAGGAAGTTTACTCTGTAGCCAAGGCCATTGATCAGAAATGAGTCGACATTTGCTCATCGGTCTGAGCACACGTGCTCTGGCCGAATCAGCAGTTAAGCATTGCCGAAACGTTGTCACTCTTGACTATTTCGGCGATCAGGACCAAAGGGCTCAGGTAGAGAATTTTTCCCTTGCCAGGGAATATCGATTACCATTTAGCGCAGCTAATCTATTGAAGGCAAGTCAAGATCTTACATTTGATACTGTGGCGTACACAGCCAATTTTGAAAATCATCCAAATATTGTGGCAGCTTTGAGTGATCGTGCTAGCTTGGCTGGCAACGGAGCTGAAACTGTTAGAAGAATTCGTGATTGGTCGGTATTAAGAGAATTTTGTGAAAAAAGAAAAATCCCACATCCCCAGACCCTTTTACCAGGAGAGGAAAGACTGGCCACGAACGGACAGAAATGGCTTTGCAAGCCAGTCAATCAAGGAGGAGGCCACTCGATACGGCCTTGGGATGGTAGACCGCTTAACGATTCTTCTATCCTCCAATCCTATATGGATGGGATGTCGGCTTCTGCAACTTTCCTGGCTGATGGACAAAGATGCAAGATTATCGGATTAACTCGCCAACTTATTGGCCGGTCCGAGTTGGGAGGTAGTGGGTATACTTGGTGTGGCAATATTTTGCCTCTTGGTTTGAATGCTCATAAAACAAAAACCCTGCTTGAAGCAGTTGAAAATATGGTGAGTAAGCTAACTCAAAATTTTGGGCTAAAAGGTTTTGGTGGTATGGATTTTATAATTTCGGAAGGAGTAGATGGTAAACTTTATCCGTCTTTGCTTGAGATCAATCCACGTTATACCGGTTCGATGGAATTGATTGAAAGTGCCTACGGACTTAATATCTATACATTGCATCTGGATGCTTGTGGTGGTCAGTTGCCAGATTTTAACTTATTGAAACACCCGAATGAAAAGTACTATGGCAAAAGCATTGTATATGCTCGAAAAGAACTCAACATTCAAAACACTTACGATTGGGCAGAATTGGGGCGAAAAGATATACCGTTTCCAAATGATAGCATTAAACCAGGACATCCGATTTGTACGATAACTGCTGAGGCTGATACATACAATACTTGTCTGGCAAAGTTAATTACGAGAGCCGATACTTTAAGATTGGAAATCGGCGATTTAAAGAGGGATGAATGAAAAATAAATATACCTTAATAACAGGGCGAACCAAAAAACAGACCGATGGGTTGCACAAAGGTGCTTGCTCTCCTGACCATGTAAATGCAACGTCATTTGTGGAAATCGGGCCGGATGATATGGCTCAATTAGAAATCACGGAGGGCCAGATTATTAAATTGTTATCTAGCGCAGGAATTGTGGAACTACCGGTTCAAGCAGGAGATCTCCCGGTAGGTTTACTTTTTATGCCAATGGGGCCGACTGCGAATAAGCTTGTGGGAGCAGAAACTTTCGGTACAGGAATGCCCTCTTTTAAAGGACTACAAGTAGAGGTGGAAATAGTATGAGCCAGGTATTTCAAAACATTGTGTGCAAATTCTGTGGGTGTCTGTGCGATGATATAACCATTGAGGTTGAAGACGCTCGAATAAAAAAGGTCAAAAAAGCTTGTGTTAGTGGCCGGGGCTATTTTCTAGATTACGATCCAAGTGACGTTAAACCCATGATCGATGGTCAGGAAGTCGAGTGGGATGAAGCGATTGCTGCAGCTGTCGATATACTGGATCGTGCGGACAGTCCACTCATTTATGGACTTAGTTCAACCAGTTCAGAAGGCCAGAGAAAAGCTGCTAAACTAGCTGATCGGATTGGAGCTACTATCGATTCAACATCTTCGGTATGCCATTTCCCAACGTCTCAGGCATTTCAGGCTGTTGGTGAGGCTACCTGTACATTAGGTGAAGTGAAAGATCGAGCAGATCTCATGGTTTTTTGGGGCTGTAATCCGATGATTGCTCATCCCCGCCATTTCGCCCGTTATTCAGCAAATGCCAAAGGGATGCTCACAAAAAATGGTCGTAAAGACAGAACTGTTGTGGTGGTTGATGTTCGTCCGACAAAAACATCAAAATTAGCCGACCATTTCTTGCAGATTAAGCCAGGAACCGATTACGAAGTGATGACGACCTTACGCGCCTTGATTCACGGGAAAAAAATTGGCAAGGGTGTTGAAGGTGTTGATATGCAACAGGTTGAGCAGTTGGCAGATCTTATGAAAAGCTGTCGATACGGAGTGACTTTCTTTGGAATGGGATTAACCATGAGCCCAGGGCGTGCTTATAATATAGCTGAGCTTTTTACGTTGGTTGCTGAGTTAAACAAATTCACACGATTTTCAGCAATGCCGATGAGAGGACATGGTAACGTGGCTGGAGCAGATCAGGTTCTGGCCTGGCTAAGTGGTTATCCAACCGCTGTTAGTATGGCTTGTGGTGTTCCAAAAATGGGACCTGGAGAGTTTACAAGTGTTGACATGCTCGCTAACAAAGAAGCTGATGCCGCATTGATTATTGCTTCGAATCCAGCGGCTCACTTTCCACAAGCAGCAGTGAAGCATCTAAAAAGCATACCTTCAATCCACATAGCACCAGCAGGTGAGTGTTTACCGGATATTGCCAATGTTATCTTACCAACAGCTTGTTGCGGTATTGATGCCCCAGGCACGGCTTACAGGATGGATAATGTTCCTTTACGATTGCAGACAGTCATGCCCAACATAAGACCCACGGATGAGGAAATACTTTCAAGAATTATCAAGGCGGTAAAACAATGATAGGAATAAAAGGTGGTACGGTTTATGATCCTCTGAAAGGGGTTGAAGGCCATGTTCAGGATCTTTGGATTAAAAATGGAAAAGTAGTATCTCCAGAAGATGTTGACAAAAATGCAGCACAGATTATTGATGCTTCAGGGAAAATAATTATGCCTGGTGGTGTAGATATTCACAGCCATATTGCCGGTGCAAAGGTTAATTCAGGACGCAAACTTTGCCCTGAAGATAGTTTAAGGTTATTAAGGCCACGGGAAAAGAATGCCCGATCCGGATCGGGATACACTGTTCCGTCGACCCATTTGACCGGTTATCTTTACTCTGAAATGGGCTACACAACAGTTATGGAGGCAGCCGCAGCTCCTCTGGTTGCCAGACATACTCATGAAGAGTTGGAAGATATCCCAAATCTGGATAAAGGAATTTTTATCACTATGGGCAATAACCACTTTATCATGAAATGCATTCGTGACGGCGAATATAACAAAGCCCGTGACTACGTGGGATGGTTAATTAAAGCAACTAAGGGATTTGCGATTAAAATCGTCAACCCGGGTGGATTGGAAAATTGGAAGTATGGTAAGAACGTTCATAGCCTTGATGATGAAGTAATCGGTTTTGGAGTAACGCCACGTCAGATTTTAACAACGTTGGGAAAGATCAACCAGGAACTGAAGCTACCACATCCGATCCATGTCCATGGACTGGCACTTGGTCGGACTGGGAATGTGGATACTACCATTGAAACCATGGCTTTGATGGATGAGTTTAATGCTCACTTTTGTCATGTTCAATTTATGGGTTATGATGGTCAATATGGTAAATTCCCTCGTTCCGGTGCCCAAAAACTAGCTCGGTTCATTAATGAAAGATCAGGAATTACCGTCGATGTGGGACAAATTATATTTGGTCCTGCAACGACCATGACTTCGGATGGTCCAGCTCAGTTTAGTCTACACAGCAAAGTTGGTGGAAAATGGGTAAACGACGACTTGGAAAGTGAATCCGGTGGAGGTATCGTACCATTAACGTTTAAATGCAATAATCCGTTGCATGGCATCATGTGGCTGACCGGGCTGGAAACATTTTTGTTGGTTGATGATCCCTGGAAAGTCTATCTGACAACTGATCATCCCAATGCCGGACCATTTTTAGGCTATCCCGAAGTGATTCGATTGTTGATGGACAAGGAATATCGGAACCAAGAGTTTGAAAAACTACATCCTAAAGCCAAGAAAAACGCACTACTTCCAGCCTTAGAAAGAGAATATACATTAGACGAAATTGCAATAATCACCCGTTCAGGTCCGGCTCAACGACTGGGTTTAAAAAATAAGGGACATTTGGGGATGGGTGCTGATGCGGATATCACCATTTATTCACCCAAAAATAACAAAGAAGAGATGTTTGCGCATCCGGCTTGGGTAATAAAAGACGGTGAGGTTGTTGTAATCGATGGAAAAATGGTTCTCGAGCAGCCAGGAAGAACCCTATATGCCAATCCTAAATATGATTCAGCTATCGAAGATGATATAAGAGCACATTTTGCTGAATCTTATACGATCGCCTTTGATAATTACCCAATTCAGACTGAACATATTGGCCTTTGCGAAAAAATTGACTGCGAATAAAAGAAAGACATGTCCAAACTACATCAAGCGTTTTTAAATATTAGCTCTAATTCCGGTGATAGTATCGTTAATATATTGGAAGCGGTACAATTAGTCCAAACCCGAGCTTATATCCGGCAGATATCGGATTTTTATGAAAATAGCGAGACGGAAAAACAGAAAAAGCCTCTCAATAGAGTGTGCCTTTTGAAAACTGAACTATCGCTAAACGAACTCATTAATCATCTAAAATGGATTGAAAATCGGATTCGTAGGCGCAACGCAAAATTAAACGGAGATGAGGCTATTACATTGGAAATTCTGCTGTTTGATGAAGTAATCATGGAAACGCCGGAACTGGTTCTTCCTCATCCTTTCTTGAATAGTGAGATTTCAATCCTGAAACCCATGTGGGAAATAGCACCCAAATTGATAATTCACCCCAAATCAGGAAAGACAGTTGAGGAGGTGTTTAGTGCGGTGGATGCGAGTCACTTTAATAAAGTGGAACATGGGAGTTCTCTTAATCTTTCAGACGATGCCCAGTTAGCAACACCAGTAATTCCTGTATCTCTAAGCCGAGTTGGTGTGGCAAACCTTTCCCGAATTATTCTAATATCAAAAAATGGAAAAGCCATTCCATTTCTGGCTGACTTGGAATTTTATGCTGATTTGAATTTTGACCAGGCCGGGGTGCATATGTCCCGTTTTAGTGATGTGCTTGAGGAAATAGTAGAAGAATTTACTCAGGAACCTGCTTCAGATATTGAATCTTTGGCAGAACGTCTGGCACAACAAGTATTGCAGACTCAAGAGGGCACTTATGCTGAAGTTCATATTCGTGGTAAATCAGCTTTACAAAAAACCACGCCTGTTTCGGGAAAGAAAACCCATGAAATATATACCTTGATCGGAATAGCGGCAGCCACCAAAGACCACGTCCGGAAGTTGGTGGGTATTGAAACGGAAGGTGTGACGGCCTGCCCGTGTGCTCAGGGACTGATGCGGAGTCACTCGGCAAAAATGCTACAAGATGAAGGGTTCTCGCCTGAGGAGGCGAAACGTATTTTAAAAGTCCTACCGGCGCCTTCTCACAACCAAAGAGGGCGAGGGACGTTGATTATCGGTTCTCAAGAAAGAGTAGCTGCGGAAAACTTGGTGCATATCGTTGAAGCTTCAATGAGTTCTGAGACTTATGAATTACTGAAGCGTCCTGATGAGTTTATGGTTGTAAATAAAGCCCATCACAATCCCAGGTTTGTAGAAGATGTGGTTCGTGAAATGCTGCTTAATGTCGCAGAAATTTTTACTTTTTTACCGGATGATTCTTTTGTACTCGCCAAACAAGTTAACTATGAAGGCATCCACAAGCACGATGCCTATGCTGAACGAAATGGCTTATTAGGAGATATCAGGGCTGAATTAAACCAGAATCGACCATTAACCAAACGCACCACTCTCCATGATTGGTTAAGGGGACTAAGTTAAAAATCGATATTTATAGATTATTGCAGAGTGATTATTAAAAAGGAGTATTTATAAAATGCATATAAATCAAGTCGAAATTGAGGATACTTTTGCTGAGGCTTTTGGTATGAAAGTAGCCAAAGTAATTATTACGGCTGTAAATCAGAAATGGGCGCTGACTGCTGCACAAACAGCAACTGGATTTGCCACTTCTATTATTGGGTGCGGTTGTGAAGCTGGAATTACGGCCATGTTGCCCCCTGAAAAGACTCCTGACGGACGTCCCGGCGTGTTAGCGTTATTTTTTTCAACGTCTACAAAGGAATTAGAAAAGCAGTTGCTAAACCGTTTGGGTCAGTGCGTTATGACCTCACCCACCTCAGCCTGTTATAGCGGGATGGAAAGTGAAAAAAAAGTAAAAATTGGCGGAAAATTGCGTT
>Ga0233431_1004581_pt1 | contig 14600 bp, 16 predicted proteins | sample SI_118_April2016_FD_179867 | JGI IMG/M metagenome (GOLD analysis project Ga0233431, IMG submission 179867) | Seawater microbial communities from Saanich Inlet, British Columbia, Canada - SI_118_April2016_200_MG | ecosystem: Environmental > Aquatic > Marine > Inlet | place: Canada: British...
TAGAGATTCGACCATGATCAACCTGCATGTTAGAGTTTGAATAATTTTCGAATCGATATTATAAAGCTAAATAGTCGAAATTATACCTCAAAATTAGTTTGGGACAAAACTTTTCTGGCGAACTATAGCACCAAGTTTTCTTGTAGCAGCAGCAACATTTCCATTATTTTCTTTTAGTGCCTCAACTATCAGTTCTTTTTCAAAGGATTCTACTAAAGTTATAAAATTTGCTTTACCGTCTTTTAGTATAGACGTTTTACTTTCTTTGGCTGTTTGCAGTGAGGGTGGTAAATCATAGGCATTTATTACATCATTACCACTAACCAGTACAGCTCTCTCTATACAATTTTCAAGTTCACGGACATTACCGGGCCAGTGATATGCCATCAACATATTAATTGCAGGAGATGAAATTCTCCTTATCTGCTTAAAATATAATCTGTTATATTTTTCTAAAAAATAATCAGCCAAAAGTATAATATCTGTTTTTCTTTCCTTTAAAGACGGCATATGTATAGGAAATATATTTAGACGATAAAACAGATCTTCCCTGAATTTACCTATGGCCATATTTTCTTCAAGATTTCTGCTGGTGGCTGCAATGATTCTTACATCTGCTTTTATCGGGGTATGCCCTCCAACTCTTTCAAATACTTTTTCCTGAAGCACACGAAGAAGTTTGACCTGTACTGAAATAGAAATATCTCCAATTTCATCTAGAAATAGAGTTCCTCCTTCTGCTATCTCAAATCTGCCCTTTCTCTGAATATTAGCTCCAGTGAAGGAACCTTTTTCATGTCCAAACAGTTCACTCTCAATCAAATTTTCAGGAAGAGCAGCACAATTTACTGCAATAAATGGTTTATGTTTCCTATTACTCGCATAATGTATTGCCTTAGCTATAAGCTCTTTACCTGTACCTGAATCACCTCTAATTAAGACAGTGGCAAGGCTTGAAGCAACTTGTCCAATCATCCCATACACAGCTTTCATACTATTACAGTTTCCTATAATATTTTTAGGTCTAAAATGACTTTCAAGTTCATTTTTCAATCTAATATTTTCAGCACGCAGTGTTGCTTTTTCTTCAAGTTCATTTCTTAGCAGAGCAACACCGTCAGCTAGGAGGTTAGCAACAATTTCAAGCAGTTGTTGAGTATGGAGCAGATTCAAATTTAAATTTGGAGGACAATCAATACTAAGAGTGCCTATAACCTCTTCTTCGTCTACAACAGGTACACAAATAAAAGAAGTTTTATCTGAACGCCTAGCTTTTGTCCTATCTAAAAAGAAAGCATCTTTAGTAATATCAGGTATCACAATAGATTTACCTGTTTTACCTACTTTCCCCGTAATACCTTCACCTAAATGATACGGTCCTCTACTCTGTTCTTTTTCCGTAAGCCCTTTAGAAGCCTCAATTACTAATAAATCATCTCTTTTTAGCGTAAGTGTAGCTCTCTCAAGCCCCATATCTTCCTGTAGAACATCCAAAACAACCTGGAGTAATGAATTAATATTTTCTTTATGTATAATAATTGCATGGCTTACGTCAGATATTACTTTTAGCTTTGTGCTTTCTCTGTTTTTGTTCATACTTTAATAAAAGTTACAAATATGTTATAATAATGTATCAAAGTATAATATTTTATTATAAATTTAACAAATATCCAATACGTATGCGAGAAAAATATAATGAAATTAAATAATTATGTAGCACATGTTCTTAAAGTTTTAACTAATAGGCACAGTGCTGAAACAGAATATGTACAGGCTATATCTCACTTTTTATACTCAATAAGCCCAATACTCGATGTCGAAAACAAATACCGTAAATACAACATACTGGAAAGACTCTTAATACCTGACAGAATAATTATATTCAAAGTTCCATGGATAAATGATAAAAATGAAATAAACGTGAATACTGCATATAGAGTTCAATTCAATAATACTATTGGACCTTATAAGGGAGGTCTAAGATTCCACCCTTCTGTAAATTTGAGCATTCTAAAATTTTTAGGTTTTGAGCAAATCTTTAAAAATAGTTTAACAGGATTTCCAATTGGAGGCGGCAAAGGAGGAAGTGATTTTGATCCCAAAGGAAAATCTGATTATGAAGTGTTAAAGTTCTGTCAAAATTTCATGAGAGAACTCTCAAGATATATCGGTCCTGATGTAGATGTACCGGCTGGTGATATTGGTGTAGGTAAAAGGGAAATAGGTTTTCTATTTGGTCAATACAAAAAGATTATAAATGCACATAGAAGTTCAATTACAGGTAAAAGCATTGCATGGGGAGGTAGTTATTTAAGAACTGAAGCTACCGGTTACGGTCTAATATATTTCACTAAAACGATGCTGAATAACAATGACTCAACAATACAGGATAAAAAAGTATTAATCTCAGGTTCAGGGAATGTAGCCCTGCATGCTGCGGAAAAAGCAATCAGCTGCGGTGCAAAAGTAATGTCTCTTTCTGATTCAAGTGGATGTATTATAGTTCCTGAAGGAATATCTGAAGATTTACTCTTAGAAATTAAAAATTTAAAGATAAATGAAAGAGAAAGAATAAAAGAAATTACAAAGCATTTCTCCAGTATAAAATATTATCATGGTAAAAGACCATGGCAGCTTATTCCATGTGATATTGCTTTACCATGTGCAACACAAAATGAATTAAATAAGGCTGAAGCTGAAACTCTTGTCAAAAACGGATGTTTTGCAGTTGCTGAAGGTGCAAATATGCCCTCTACAGGTGATGCGGTAAAAGTATTTCAAAAAAATAAAATTTTATTTGCACCTGGCAAAGCCTCTAATGCCGGAGGAGTCGCAGTATCAAGTTTAGAAATGGCTCAAAATGCAACTACACTTCAATGGAAAGCATCAAAGGTTGATAATATTTTAAAGAAAACAATGGAAAAAATATTTCATCTGATAAATCAAACTTCAGAAGAATACGGTTGCAGAGAAAATTTTGTTCTTGGTGCAAATATTGCAGGCTTTAAAAAAGTTGCCGACTCAATGATAGATTTAGGCGTCTAAAAATAATATTTCATTCATAAATTTACACATTGACTATTATTTATTATAGGACTTTCTATGATAAATGAGATGCGAAATACTGTCAACAGTAAGGGATAAATAATATAATTCTTTAAGGTAGAAATAAGTGGGATTATGTTGATTAAATTTATCTGTATTCAATAAAAAAGAAAATAGTTCATGTGTAGAATTATCTTTTCTACCATAAAAATAATTAGTAATATTATTAAATTTCTCTGCCAATCTTTCATTAAAATATACAAGTTTATCTTCGGATAAATATTCTAAATCTAATTTGCTATGATTAACAAAGCATAATATTTTGCGTAAATGAACATTTATTCTCTGAATATTGAAAAAGAGTTCCTTCAAAACCACCTGCTGCCCTTCAAAAGAAAATTCAAACCTTAGACTACTATAAATAGACTCCATAGATGAAATTGAATCCATTGTACTTAGCAAAGTATATTTTTGCTCATTTTTAAGAACTTCATCTTTTTTAAAGGTTAAACATGCTACAGTTAAAATATTACTCATATTAGCAAATAAAGATCTTGTATTATATTTCATTTTCCCAGAGTTTGATGCAGCATTTTTATAAATTACCTGTTCACATATCATTCCAATAGCAATTGCGACAGAGGTAAATATAACTCGCTGTAGAAATACCCTGTCCATCTGCAAAATTTGATTTTTGGTAATATCGTCAATTATTGGGATAAACATAGCTGTTGCCAGGGCAGGAAGAGCAGGACTCCCTGTTGTTCCTTGAATATAAAATATTATAAACCATATTATCGGCAGGATATATACCCACTGAAAGTCAATAAAAAGAAAAGTTCCTGCAAAACAGAAAGCGACAGTAATCCCTAGAAATGTACCTAAAATCCTGTCATGAGACCTTTTTATCACACTCCCCCTGGAAGAAAGGGCAAACATTGTAGCAATCATCATTGGCAGCCAGTAAGCATAAAAAGTATCAAGCCAAAAATATAGAGCAATGCCTATGGAAAATGCAATGGCTGCGGCAAATGCTTCCTGATATTTGAGTCTTAATTTTAACTTCTCACGTAACATATTTATATTTTTAACATTTTGGTATTTTTTTTGATAATAATTTTTCTAGAAGATCTAAATCTTTTGAAATACATTTTATTCCATATAAGAATTGTGAAAAACCAACACTGTTATCTTTTCCATTACTTTCTAAGTCTTTCTCAACCCAATTTGCCCATTGATCAATAAGATTATTATTAAGCTTTCTCTCAGGTAATATTTTTTCCATTTTTATAATTTTAACAACTCTTCTCAGTCTTTTACTAATATTATTTACTACCTGTTCAGTATTGTAAACGGAATAATCACCATGCTTCCTGTACTCCATCAATATGGTGATATCCCGAATCAATTTTCTGTATATATAGTAAACAGGAGTAAAATAAGCAGCATATTTTTTATTTTTTATAAAATAATATTCTTCATCTAAAATAACTTTGCTTGCTTTGTGTTCAGCTACAGTAACTTTATGAAAAAACTTATCTCTTTTATCTGAAAAATAGCTTTCAATTAACCCGTCAGCTCTTGAAACGAACTGTTTATCAAGCAAATGTTTATTATATATTTCATTACTTTTAATTTTTTCATGCAGATTAGTAAACAGATAAAATGAATCATATATCAGTTCAGCAAGATAAATCATAGTAGTTTTTATTCTTAACTTTGAGGAAATATATTCAAATATAAATAGATAAGAAACTGCTATTGCAAAAACAATACACATTTCTATTACCTGATTTACACTATTTACCCAGCCATAGCCGACCGAAAGCGACACACAAATCCACATAGGAGCAACATCTGCAACAGCTCTATGTTTATCTGTAGCATACATAAAAAAAGCCAAAATAAAAATAGCAGTAACCAAATAGCCATTATGCGCACCTTTTAACATACAGATTAAAAATTGCCCACATGCAATAGCAATACAAACAAGAAATATGTCAGAAATTTTTGATTTATAAGTCGGCTTGGTGATAGTTACAGCAAATACATATGAAGTAATAAAATAAATAGAAGAAGAAAAAGGTCTCCGCATAAAAAGAAACAATATGAGACCTGTTACATTAGGTAAAGTATACTTTAAACCATAAATAAGATGCTCAAATGTCGGGTCATATGCCCTAATACGCCCCTTATTTTTTATAAATAAGCGAGATAATCTCTTAATCTTAAAATTTTCCATTTATTTTACTATTAATTGCACATAATATCTTAAAATATATTTAATATTAAAATAATGTATTTATTAGTAGCAAAAGTAATTTTTCATAAAAATTTTAACTGCTTAAGGTGTATTTTTTATAAAAAATCAGAAGGAAAATAAGTGAAGGAATTATGATTAGTGGCGAAAATAGTATTGAAAATAGAAGCCAAATTGAAAAATCAATTTTAATAAATATTCTTAATACTAATGTTAGCATAACTGATATTATTAATGATAAAACTATTATTCCCCATACAAGTTCATACCTTCCTGCGTACAGAAGAAGAACTACAAATGCCAGTTCAATAAGTGAATATAAAATCAAATAAAACTTTGATAAAATTTTAATTTTGTTATTATTGGTCGCTGTAAAAATAAATGAAGCAAATAGCAGCACAAAAAACACATAAAAACCAAAATGTAAAAACAGAACAAAATAAATCACAAAAAATTCCTTCTAAAAATGTCGCACTTTGTGCGTGTTATAAAGTTATCATGTTAAAAGTTACAAGTTATTAAAAAGCCTTTGCAGGGTTTTCTACAAAGGCAATAAATAAAATCTTTATATAAAAGAATCAGGCATCAACAACAGCAAATGTAATTTCACCATGTGATACTTTTTTAGAATCAACATACATATCTCCTGCTCCACGACCAAACCTAGACTTAGTTGCAGGAATATCTAATTCAATACGCAGTTGATCACCAGGATGCACAGGATGATAAAATTCTGCTTTACTAATAGTCATAAACAGAGCAATTTTACCTTTATTTTCAGGACTTGAAAGTGCACTTGCACAACCTGCCTGAGCAATAATCTCACATTGAATAGCTCCAGAAAGAACTGAAAATCCAGAAGAATATGCATGCATAATAGGATCATTATACGTAATATTTTTAATTGCTGTAATATGAGAACCCTCTTGTTTTGCAATATAGTCAATAAAGAGGAAAGGATATCTGTGAGGAATGAATGATTTAATTTCGCCAACATCCATATGAATATCTTCTGATCTGTCATACGGTGTAAACAGTTCCGGTTTTTTTACATCATAAACTCTTGATCTTATAGATATAACCATCTCAACCTGGGAACATACGCCGGCATTATTTTTATTTACAGCTTTTACGATTGCTTCATCTCCATCAATACTGATAATATCCAATTCAATTAAAAGTCTGTCTCCAGGATAATTTGGCTTTCTAAATTTAGCACCTTTCAATGATTTAATATAAATATCAAATCTGTTTTCAGGGTCTAATCTTTTTCTAAGTGCGACTACAGCAACCTGAAATGTTGCTTCAATCTGTAAGACTCCGGGCATTATTGGATGATTAGGGAAATGACCTATGAAATAATTTTCAGTTGTTGTAACATTTTTCAATCCAAAATACTTAGTATCTGATTCGTGGCACATTCGATCAACCAGCAGCATTGGATAATTATATGGAAGCAGTTCTTTTATTTCTGTAAGTGATAAAACTTTCAAAGACATTATAGTATCCTTTATTTAATAATATAAAAATAAACAGTTTAATATAGAGGAATGTGAATAAATAACAATATTTTACTAAGCTTTATTAAAAAACGCCTCAATTTTATTATAACTTATAAATTCTTCTATTAAAATAATAAATTTCAATCAGGAAGCATAAATATATAAAACATCATATGCTATAAAATATATAGTAAATCTAAAATTATGGGTAAGTAGCTTATGAAAAACAAAGTAATTATTATAACCGGGCCGACAGCCACAGGGAAAACTTCTTTAGGAATTTCAATAGCACGAAATTTTAATGGAGAAGTAATAAGTGCTGATTCAAGACAGGTCTATAAAGGTTTAGATATTGGAACAGGTAAGGATTTAGTTGACTATAGCAGCGGAGGTCAAACTGTCGCCTATCATTTAATTGATATAGTTTCTCCAATGGAAGAGTATAATCTTAAAGAATTTTATATTGATGCAAATGAAAAAATAAAAGAAATAATTAATAAAAAGAAACAGCCTATAATCGTTGGCGGCACTGCACTTTATATTGATTCACTTATTTCTTCATACAAATTCCCTATCGCTCCCCCCGATCAAATTTTAAGGGATAGTATTAAAGATAAATCTTCTCAAGAAATTGCTGACTATTTAAAAAAGAATTATCCAAAAGAATATGCCAAAATTGATCTGAAAAAGAGTAAGCCAAGATTAACTAGAGCACTTGAAAAAGTATTAAGCACTCCAAAAACAGCAGCAAAAGCTACTTATGATAAAAATGATTATCTTATTATCGGAACTTATTATCCAAGACTTGAAGTACATGACAGAATAGAAAAAAGACTCGATGAAAGACTGTCAGAAGGAATGATCGATGAAATAAAGCACCTACACGACAATGGAGTTACATGGGAACGTTTAGATCGTTTTGGACTTGAATACAGATATATAAGTCTCTATTTACAAAATAAGATAAGTTATGACGAAATGAGGTCAACACTTTTTGCACGAATAAGACGGCTGGCACGCAGACAGGATATATGGTTCAGAAAAATAGAAATAGCAGGTCATAAAATTCACTGGATAAAAAAAGGTGATTACGGACAGGCATCCTCATTAATAGAAAAATTCTTAAATAACGAAACACTCCCTGATCCTGAGATTAAATTAAGCAATATACATTATGGAAAAAAAACGCAATAAAATAAGAAATTATTTGACATAACAAAAAATTATAGTAAGTTTTATATCTCTTCTGACGTCCCCATCGTCTAGAGGCCTAGGACACCGGGTTTTCATCCCGGCAACAGGGGTTCGAAACCCCTTGGGGATGCCATTTTTTTATTTCAGATCTTAGAATTCAAATTTTAAATTTTTTCCCTTATCCAATCAACTACTTATTGATTCCTAAAACCTTTAATTTACAAATGGATTGTAGCTCATTTCATGGCTGATTTTTGTAGAAGGACCATGCCCGGGGTAAACTAAAGTTTCTCCTGGCAATATAAATAATTTATTTTTTACATTACTTATTAAACTGTTATAATCACCACCAGGTAGATCTGTTCTTCCAATAGATTCACAAAATAGAGTATCTCCGCTAAATAAAATATTATCTTCTTTAAAATAATAACAAATTGATCCAAGCGAATGTCCTGCCGTATGAATTATAGAAAAATAGGAATTTTCAAATGATTCAACTGTATTTACATGTTGAGTCAATGGCGGATAATAAGGTGCCAAACTATTTTCTGGACTAAAATAAAGCTTTACATCTTCTTTATTAAGTATTACAGGTACGTTTAATTCAGCCTCTAAATCATAGACGGCAGAGCAGTGATCAATATGTGCATGTGTCAACAATATTGCTTTTACATCTAATTTGTTACTTTTTACATAGTTGAGTATCACATCAAAATCAGCACCTGGATCAATAATAAAAGAGCTGTCCTGAATCGTTACAACATAACAATTAACCTCTAAAGGACCTACCGGTATAATTTTTATATTCATAAGTTTATGAGATTTCTTTGATATTTACATTTACTTCTAATTTATGCTTCTATTATTAGGAGAATAGTTCTTCTTTGCCTGAACTGTCGTTCTCTTCTTTGCAACATATTTTTTAGGAGAGTTAATTCTTTCAGTTTTAACTAGATTCGTATCTTTATAAATAAGCCTTATAGGACTCCAGCCACTAAAATTATCCGGAGAAATACCAACGACCATTAAAGATATTTTTGGTTTAGGAAGATTCCACACCAAACATAGTTGAGAATATGGATGTGCTTGATCATATCCATAATTTGCTATTTCATTTTCCAGTATTTCAGGGTATGTATATTTAATATAGGTAGCATTTTCTATGCTCATATGGGGAACTTTTTCAAAGATATAATCTCTGGCATCGGCTACAGCATTATCTTTATTTTTTTCAGTTGTTGCACATCCGGCTAGCAATAATAAAAAAGTCAAAACACAAAAAAATTTAACCATTAAACTCCTTTAGCTGTCGCACTGGTATGCGAGTTAAAAGTTATCATGTTAAAAGTCACAAGATAGTTAGATCCTGTAACTTTAAAAGCAATACCTAAAAATTAACTATCTAGTATTTTCCTTATTTCAGTTGCCAAATCAGCAATTTTATGAGGTTTGTGAAGAAAGCCTTTAGCACCCTGTTCGAATAAATCTTCTAGTTCTTCCTGTGCAACATATCCACTTGATAAAAGTATTTTAACATCAGGATCAATAGCCTGTAATTGATAAAATGTTGCATGTCCTCCAAGTTTAGGCATAACCATATCAAGAAAAACAAGATCTATCTGCTTAGGATTATTTTTATAAATTTCAACAGCTTCCTCTCCATTACCGGCAAGAATTACAGAATAGCCTAAATTTTGTAAAGCTTCAATAACAAAATCCCATATTGCATCTTCATCATCTACAACCAGGACTGTTTCGTTCTCTTTTGCCATTGGTAGATCAATCATTTTTACTTACTCCTAAAATATATTGTGTTACATTTAAAATCTTCAAATTATTTACCAAAAATCATTATATCAGAATTTCTATATGTTAATAGAGTTTTTACAATATTAAACAGAAAATCTTACATTAATAACATCGCCATCCTGAACAATATAATCTTTCCCTTCGATTCTCATTTTTCCGGCACTTTTAGCATTTGCTTCACTGCCATATTCAAGAATATCATTATAAGCAACGACTTCCATTCTTATAAAACCTCTTTCCATATCTGTGTGTATTTTACCTGCAGCCTGAGGTGCGGCAGTATTTCTTATAATTGTCCAGGCTCTTGTTTCATCAGGTCCGGTGGTAAGAAATGTTATATAATTTAAAATCCTATAACCGGTTTTTATAATTTTATTAAGCCCGCTATCAGTCAGAGAAAGTTCTTCCATAAAAACTTTAGCATCTTCAGGTGATAGTTCTATTATTTCTTCTTCAAGTTTTGCACAGATAGGAATAATTTCCATATTATTTTTTTTTGCAAATTCATAAATAGGAAGTCCCTTTATAAACTCGTCTATACCATCGTCCAGCATATTTTCATCTACATTTGCACAAATGAATGCCGGCAGTGTGCTTAACAAATTCAATTCTTTCAACAGTGCATTTCTATCTTCATTTTCGCCATATTCAGGAATTGAGCCATCAGCTAAAATATCATAAAAATATTTTAATATTTCCAACTCTTTAAGTGCGTCTTTATCACCTGAGCGTGCTTTTTTATTTGTTCTCTCTATTCTTCGTTCAACAACCTCTAAATCTGACAATGCCAATTCAGTTATAATAGTTTCAACATCATTTACAGGATCAACTTTTCCGGATACATGAGTGACATTTTCATCGTCAAATAAGCGAACTACATGTGCAATAGCATCAACATTTCTGATATGCCCTAAAAATTTATTCCCTAATCCCTGCCCCTGGCTTGCTCCGCCGACAAGTCCGGCAATATCAATAAATTTCATAACTGCGGGAACAATTTTCTTTGATTTATGCATTTCTGATAAAACATCTAATCTTTTATCAGGTACAGGTACAATTCCGGTATTAGGTTCGATTGTACAGAAAGGAAAATTAGCAGCTTCTGCTCCGGCTTTAGTCAATGCGTTAAATAGTGTTGATTTACCTACGTTAGGCAAACCTACAAATCCACAGGAAAATCCCATAATATATTAAAAACCTTTTTATTTAAATTTCACAAATAATGATTTAATAAAAATGAATCATAATAACGAAAATTCAAATAAAGAATCAGCCCTAATTAAATGAACTTACGACTTTTAGCTATCTATTTTTAATTTACGGGGAAGTTTGGATAAACAGTATTGTACGGATCTGTTTGAAAAGTCAATATCCATTCAGGCTGCATGAGAGGTCCATATCCCCAACCTGTAGCGAATGGTCCTTTTGCCGCTCCAGGCAAAGGCATTGGGAAAGTGACTATTTCAAGGACACCGGTTAATTCCCTGGCGATAAAATAGAAAAGACCATTAACTATACCATAACTGCAGGCAGCTATGCCTCCTTCTTCCATATTTGTACGATATATCTTCAAAGGTATTTCAACTACACCAAAAATAACATTAGACAAACCACGTCCAAGTTTGCGAATAGGTCCGTCAGAAACCTTATCCAGCACTTGCTTATCATCCATACTGTCATGCGTAACTTCCTGATCATATACATATAAATCAGCAGTCTCAAGACCTTTTTCCGTGCTGTCTTCTGCAAAGATATTTATCGGAGATATAAAAATAAAACATGCAACAAAAACAAACAAAATCGAATAAAAATGTCTTTTCATATATTACACCAGCTAATTATTTTAGATTTAAAGTTTATAATTCAGATATTTTAAGTATATTGTAATATTAAAATGCTGTCAATTATTGAACGAATATACTTTTGTATATTGTCACCTTTAAAATAATTTTATTAAAGATTTAATATTTAGAATTAGATAATTATATGAAACCTGAAGACCAATTTATAGAATTTATTGCTGAAAAATATTCCCAAATAAGTATAGATAAAGATAAAATAACAGAACTTGATTTAGGATGCGGCAAAGGTTCATTTACGACACAACTGGCAACTAAATATCCTGACAGGGTAATTTTTGCTGCAGATATAATGCTTGGAAGACTTAGAAAACTTTATAAAAGGAATGAACGGAGCGGTATTAAAAATATGCGTTTACTAAGGTGTGAGGCATGGCATTTAATTAATCAAAGCATTCCTGACAGTTCATTAAATAGAATTCATATATTATGTCCTGACCCTTGGCCTAAAAGCAGACATAAAGGCAACAGACTGGTAAGTTCAGAATTTGTAAGCAGGTTATATAACAAGATAAAAGAAAATGGGGTCTTTCATTTTTCATCCGATGATATACCATATTTTACACTTGCACTGGAAGTTTTAGGTAAAAGCGGACTATTTATCCGTGATGATTCCAAGCTTAACGATATTTCAAATATAAAAACTGATTTCGAAGAAAGGTGGAATGAGATGGGATTAGAAGTATTTCACTCAGCCTGGATAAAAAAATCAATTTAACTTTAAAGATATTTCAATTTAAAGGAAACAGCAAAATGATAGAGACAGTCAGATGGAAACAGGAAATACCCGGCAAACTTATACCAGGCAAATTAAGATTGATTGACCAGACATTACTGCCTGAAGAGTTTCTATACGTTGAAACAAATAATGCTGAAGAAATTTTTGATTATATAAAACGTTTGGTTGTTAGAGGAGCTCCTGCAATTGGTTGTGCTGCCGCGTTGGGTTTAGCTGCAGTTAGTCAGCACAGCACAGCTAAAAATAGAGAACTGTTTTTAAAAGAAGTTAAAAATAGTGCCGATTATTTAGCTCAATCACGACCAACTGCTGTTAATCTATTCTGGGCTCTTGAACGGTGCATTAAAAAATTAAATTCAGTTGAAGAAAATGATGTATTCATATTGAAAGAACTACTTGTCCAGGAAGGTATCAATATACTTAATGAAGATATACACATGTGCCGTTCAATTGGTGAACATGGTGTAAAATTACTAAAAGATAATTATGGTATATTAACACACTGTAATGCCGGTGCTTTAGCTACAGCTGACTATGGAACTGCTCTCTCTCCTATATATGTTGCAAATGAAAAAGGTCTAAACATCAGAGTTTATTCCGACGAAACAAGACCTCTCCTTCAAGGATCAAGACTAACTGCCTGGGAATTAAAAAAAGCAGATATAGATGTAATAACAATTTGTGATAATATGGCAGCACAGGTAATGAGAGAAGGAAAAATTAATATTGTTATAACCGGAGCAGACAGAATAGCCGCAAATGGCGATACTGCAAACAAGATTGGCACTTATGGCGTTGCAATACTGGCAAAATACCATAATATCCCTTTTTATATCGCAGCACCTCACTCTACTATTGATACAGAAATAAAGCACGGTTCTGATATCCCTATTGAACAGAGAGAAGCTGACGAAATACGTCATGGATTCGGTAAATTAACAGCTCCGGCTGATGTAAGTGTTTATAATCCTGCCTTTGACGTAACACCTAATGAATTAATTGCAGGTATAATTACGGAAGACGGAATACTTAGACCACCTTTTGAAAAAAGTATCAAAGAATTCATGCAGACAAAAAAACATTGATCATTATTTATTATACATAGTTGCTATATTTAGGATTTCACCAAATTAGCAACTAGCTGAATAAACAAAACATTCTGGAGGCAGACATTGAAAAAAAATTATAAAATAGGAATCATAGGAACAGGAAAAATCGGTACTGCTATAGCAAACGGATTATTTGAATCAGGAGAATTTGAAATAGCAAATATTATACTTGCAGATTTACATCCTGAAAAACTTCACCCAATGAAAGAAAAAGGATTTCAGATCAGCAGCGATAACATTGATACAGTCAAAAAATCTGACATCATTATTGTATCAGTTGAACCACATCATGCGAATAAAGTATTTGAAGAAATTAAAAATGATCTGAATCCTGAAAAACATACTCTTATTTCTATTGTTACAGGATTCAAAGTAGATCATATCAAATCTAAATTATGCAATAATACAGACATCATTAGAGTTATGCCTAATACAGCTGTTGCTGTTCGTGAATCAATGACCTGCATCGCTTTTGATAAAATAAAAGATAGTTCAAAAGAGAAGGTTATTTCTATATTTGCGACTGTTGGCAAGACTGTAATCATCAGAGAAGACCTTATGCCTGCTGCAACTGCTTTATGCGCTTGCGGAACTGCTTTTTTTATGCGTGCTGTAAGGGCTGCATCACAAGGCGGGATTGAAGTAGGATTTCATTCTGAGCTTGCTATTACCATGGCAGCACAGACAGCGAAAGGAGCTGCTTCACTGATTTTAAGCAAAGGCAGACACCCTGAATTTGAAATTGATAAAGTAACTACTCCGATGGGATGTACAATTGCCGGATTGAATAGAATGGAACACGAAGGTTTTAGCTCTTCAATAATTGAAGGGATTACAACTTCTACCCAAAAAGCCGCCGAACTAGGCAAAGAAAAATAAGAATTTTATAAATAAAATGACCTGTTTGCTATAGAAGCTCACAGGTCATTTTTATATGAATTCAACGAACCTAATATCTTTTAGGGATTGTAAAATAATAAACTAAGCGATATTTAATAATCCTGTAAAACGAGTATACTTTTATGTATGAGTATAAAACAGGAAGAAATAGATTTATTCAGAGAAAAATATTTGACCCTAAAG
>Ga0233431_1004584_pt1 | contig 14598 bp, 11 predicted proteins | sample SI_118_April2016_FD_179867 | JGI IMG/M metagenome (GOLD analysis project Ga0233431, IMG submission 179867) | Seawater microbial communities from Saanich Inlet, British Columbia, Canada - SI_118_April2016_200_MG | ecosystem: Environmental > Aquatic > Marine > Inlet | place: Canada: British...
CGTACGTGGCCGACGAGGCGCGCACGGTCGGCCTGCTCTCCAGAATCCCTCCCATCCGTTCTCTGCGTCGGGATCGCGGCGATGGAGCGGGTTATTCAGAGGATTCGCCCGAGGCGTGGGAACGCCAATTGGAAACAGTTTTCATCGCCGCTATGGAGTTCCATCCACAGGGGGTGGAACTGGTCTATCTGGACGACCGGGGCGAAGCGGTGGCGCACGTGCGCAGATCGGCAAACGGGCGCGAGGCGATCTCTCCGGGACAGTTTCAGAACGGGGCGGAGGATGCGCATTTCAGCGGGGCGAGTGAGCTGGAAGAGGGACAGTTCCATCTCTCGGCGCTGGGCGATCACGGACTGTCGAAACCGACTTTCTGGCTATCCGTTCCGGTCTTCGATCCGGAGAAGGTGCGCCGGGGAGTACTGGCCCTCCACGTCGATCCGAGCGAATTGCTGGCGCGTATAGTTCCCCCCGGCGAAGAGGGGCAGGCCTACCTGGTCGACCCCCGGGGCAAGCTGCTCTATCACTCTCATCAGGAGCTCCCTTTCGATCCGGAAGACCTGGCCGAGATCCATCCGCTCCTGGTTGAAAAACTGATCGCAGAGGATGCGGCCGAAGTGTACGCCGCCTGCGAGTTGGAGCGAATGGATGGAGCGGACCATGCCGGTTTGTGCATGCATGGGTACGGGAAAATTCCCTTCGATCCGTTCGCTCCGGAGCGGTACTGGGCGATCGTCTTCGACGCGCCGGCCGGGACGGTTACGGCGCTGGTGGACGACCTCGGAGAACGATTTGCAGGCTGGGGCGGGATGGCGGTGATTCTGAGTCTGGCGGTCACTCTGGCGCTGAGCCAGATGATGGTCGTGCGGCCGGTCCAGCAGCTGAGCCGAGCGGCCGAGAAGGTGGCATCCGGAGATCTGCGGCCGACGATTCCGCGCTACGATCGACTGGATCGCAGTTGGGGTCGGGTCAAAGACGAGATCAGTCGCCTGTACGGCTCCTTCGGAATCATGGTCGAGCAACTGCGCGAGGCGACCGAACATCTGCAGGATCAGATCCGGGCTCGCACCGCCGAGCTGGAGGCATCGGAGGCTCGGTTGGAGGAGCAGAATGGGGAACTGATCCGCCTGAATTCGTACAAATCGCGTCTCCTTTCGGTCGTTTCCCACGAGCTCAAAACCCCTCTCGCATCGCTGGACGGCTTCGCTCGGATCATCAACCAGCTGTTTCTGACCGACCGCTTCCTGGCGCGGTTTGAAGGAGAGGAGCGGGACAGGCTGGAGCAGGTTCGCAGACGAATCGGGAGGATGGATCGAAATCTGGCTCGCCTGATTCGCCTGGTCGACGAGTTGCTGGATTTTTCGCGCATCGATCGAGGGCGGGAACTCGAGATGAATTCGACGCGCATCGATCTGGCGCCCATTCTGGATGAAGCGCTGGAGGTCTATCGCGATCAGGCGAGGCACAAGGGGTTGGAGATCCGCTACGAAGAGGAATCCGCCGGAGAGGATATGTGGGCGGTAGCCGATCCGGACAGGATACGGCAGGTCTTCGACAACCTGCTGAACAACGCGGTCAAGTTCACCGATGCGGGGAATGGAATCCGGGTTGCCATCCGGTCGACGGAAGATTTTCTGGAGTTTTCCGTGCGCGACAGCGGCGCGGGAATCGAGCCCCGGGAGTTGGAGCGGATATTCGATCTCTACGAGCAGGCGGGAGACGAACCCTCGCAACGGCAGGGAACCGGCATCGGCCTGGCGGTCGCCAAAAATATCGCGGAGCGGCACGGCGGCTATATCCGCGCCGAATCGGGTGGACGAGGGGCGGGGAGCATCTTCATCTTCGGGATTCCGCGCGGCGGCGTGGAGAGGGCGGAACGGCGAAATTCGAGAATTGAACCTGTGGTGCCGATGGCATCGTAGCAACGAGATCTTTCCATGGAAAAACAGGTGCGCGAGAGAACCGTTCTGATCGTCGACGACGAAGAGGATATCCGTCTGATGCTGGAGGATATCCTGAGCGTGCGCTATCGAGTGCTCTCCGCCGTCGACGGTATAGATGCCCTGGAACAGATCGACGCGCACGGGGAGCGGATCGATCTGGTGCTCACCGATCTGCGCATGCCGCGCATGGATGGCATGGAGCTGTTGGAGCGGATCGGCCGCCAATATCCGCATCTGGGCGTGATGCTCATCAGCGCTCACGGCACAGTCGTCGAAGCGGTGGATGCGCTCAAAAACGGGGCCTACGACTATATCACCAAACCACTGCCCGCCGATCTGAACGATCTCTACGCCCAGTTCGAGCGATTTTTCCAGACTCGCACCCTGCGCCAGCAGCAGGCGGAGTTACAGGAGGAGATCCTCCGTCTCTCTTACTTCCCCCGTTCCAATCCCAATTTTATCCTCCGCGCCATTACCATCGAAGGGGATGTGATACTGTTGCCGGGGAATGAGCGGACGACCGGGCTGCTGCGCCGGGCGGCGGGAGAGTCGCCGGCGGTCGAGGGAAGATTCTGCTATATCCAGGGGGAAACTTCCGGTCTGTTCCCCGCCGGCTTTCCCGATATTCTGCGCCGCATTGTGGGCACCGACGAAGTGGTGGAGATCGAACGGGTAACCTGGAGAGGGCGCCATTTTCGCCACACCTATACCCCTTTTGTCGACAACCGCAGCGAGATATTCATCAACATGGTCGACATCACCCGGCAGGTGGAAAACGAGCAGTTGCGCACCGTGCTGGAAGCGGGGATGGAGCACGAGTTCAAGAACCACCTGACGCTGATTACCCCGGTCGCCGAGATGCTGCAGAGCGAAATGCTGGGGAAACTGAATGCGGACCAGAAGGAGGCGGTGGCGCGTATCAAAGGAGCGGGCAGTGCCCTGCTGGACAGCTTGACCGAAAGATTGGAGTTCTCCCGGGCCTACTCGGGCAATCTGCGGCTCGACACCAGAGAGGTGGATATTTACCGGCTGGTCTATCAGATATACGATCGTCTACTCCGCAACGCCGCCGGATCGCGCTGCCGATTGGAGGGGGAGATCTATCGATCTGCCGGCGTTCCGGAAGGTATTGCGGTGGTCTGCGATCCTCAATATATCGAACGGGTTCTAGGCAACCTGATCAACAATGCCCTCAAGCACGCTCCCTGGGTCGACGTGCGCATCGGCCGACGAGAGGAGAGCCTGCAGGTCGAGGTGATCGACGCCGGGGAGGGTATGGATGCCGCAGATGCCGAGGGAATCTGGCAATTGGGCTACCGGGCCAAAAATCGCAAGGGGGGGAGCACGGGCATCGGCCTTCCCTATTCCAAACTCATAGTCGAGGCGCACGGGGGACGGATCGGGGTGCACACTGTTCCCGGGCAGGGGAGCCGTTTCTATTTTACCCTGCCTTTCGCCAGCGCATCCGCACAGTAGTCACGCCCGGTCGCCAGCGATGTGCTGCATTGTCAACAGGTGCGGCTTTGCCCGCGCTCAATAGGAGCCGACTACCGATATGATTGCCATTCCTTCAGCACTGCGCCGTAGCGCTCTGGTCCTGCTGTTGAGCGGCTGTGCCCCGCTCTCTTCGGGACAGGTTCAGACGGGGTTGCAGGAAGAGAGGATCTACATCACCGACAGGCGCGGAGAGCGTTTCGATATCACCCACGCCGTCCGCCATTACGGAATGCGCCCCGAAGGGTTCGAATACGGGCTCGGCAAAGGGGCGATTCCGGCCCTCGATCATCCGGGGATGAGTCGACCCGGAGACAGCCGATTTCCGAGCCCCGGCGAGAGCCACCAGATCATCGGTCTGGTGGCGGAGGGGGATGCCCGCAGCTATCCGCTACGCTACCTGCGGGCTCACGAGGTGGTCAACGAGACGATCGGCCACACCCAGGCGGCGGTCGCCTACTGACCACTGGTCGACCTGGCTGCCGTGTACAGCCGCGAAATCGACGGTAAGGTGCTGAGTCTGGAAGCGAGTGGTTGGACCTACCGGAAGACGTTTGTGCTCTACGATCGGGAGACCGGCACGCTGTGGTACCCCCTGCCCGATAGGGCGGGATTGACCGGGGTGGCCGGGCCACTCGAGGATCGCATTTTGCGTCTCCTGCCCTCCACTCGAACGACCTGGCAGAGATGGTACGAACGACAGCCCGAGAGCGGGTATATGCGCTATCCCGGGCATCGTCCTCGTTGATGCCTGAGTGCATGCTGGCTGGCTGGATCCAGCCCTTTTCCCGTTTATCGAATTTCTTCTTTTGTAGTGCATGATCGAGCTTCCACCATCCGTTTTTTTGCAACCGTCAGCACTCTAACCGCTATCTAATGGGCTCGTTCACCGGGCGACACCCTTCCTCCCCCATTTCCGCGAGACGACGCATGCGCTCACTCTGTCTGACTTTCGCCGCTCTGGCAACCATTCTGTCGGTTGCGGCCTGCAGCGATTCCCGTTCGGAGCCGTCCGGTCCGGTCGCCATTTCCGACGGGGACAGCCGCCTGCTCATTCGCGACGTGACCGGCAAGGAGTGGGACGTCGCCCACGCCCGTAGCCGATACGGCATGCAGCCCTCCCAGTTCCAGTACGGTCTGGGCCCCCAGGCGATCCGCCCGATTCTCCAGCCGCACATGCTCCTGCCGGGGGAAGAGGGGTATCCGGAAGCGGACGGCAGATTTTTGGTCATCGGCGTCGATCTGTTCAATTCGCTCCGCTCCTACCCGATCCAGGTGATGGGCTGGCACGAGGTGGCCAACGAAAGATTCGGCAAGGCGCACGTCGCCGTCGCCTACTGACCGCTGGTCGACCTGGCTGCCGTGTACAGCCGCGAAATCGATGGAGAGGTACTGACGCTGAGCGCCAGCGGATGGACGTATCGAAACACCTTCGTACTCTACGACTATGAGACCGAAAGTCTCTGGTATCATCTGGAAGGCACCGACGGATTGACCTGCATCAACGGCGTCTACGCCGACCGACACCTGGAGGAGTTTCCCTCCACTTTCACGCGCTGGAACGAGTGGAAGGGGGCGCATCCCGAAACCGGCATCCTCGCCTATCCGTGAGCGCGCGCAGTTTTATCATTCTCTCGGTTCTATCGTCGCTGCTGGCTGTCGGCCCCCTGCTGGCGGGCGCCTGGGTGCAGCCGCACAGGGGCTATTTTTTTAAGGTGGCTCCCACCTATCTGCACGCCACCGAGGAGTTCGATCACCGGGGCGATCGTCAGGTCATGCAGGCGGAGCAGTTCGCCTCGGAGGATGTCGCGTTCACCGACTTCGGCATAGCGACCTATCTGGAATACGGTGTGCGGGATGAATTCACACTGGTCGCACAGCTTCCTTTCAAAGCAGTGCGCTCCGAACGCCGACTGCTGATCGGTGGGGGAAGAGTGCGCCCATCGGAACGGCTGCACACCGTCGGCTTCGGCGACCTCTCTCTGGCGCTCCGCCTGAGTTTGAGCCGTGAACCGCTGGCCTCCGCCCTGCAGGTCGAGATAAAAATCCCCAGCGGCTACGCCGCACATCCGCAGGACGGCCCTCCCCTGGGATCGGGTGAACTGGACGGGGAGGTTCGCTTCGCCATCGGCAAAAGCCTCCACCCTCTGCCACTCTATACGAGTGGCGAACTGGGCTATCGGAGGCGAGGGGGGGATCTGAACGACGAGTTCCTCTACGCCGCCGAAATCGGGTTTTCATCGGGACGACTGTTCTTCAAACTCGCCGTAGACGGGATTCGGAATACCTCCACTCCCCCCGATATCGCCGGCCGCACCGTGGTCACGCCGCTACCGGGGGGCGGGGGCGTCGTCCCCGAACTGATCGTCGGCGACCAGCATATCACCAAGCTGAATCCCGCTTTCGCATACAGCTTGCGACCCGGCCTGGCCCTGCAGATCGAAGCGCTCCATGCGGTCGCCGGAACCAACAGTCTGGCCGGAACCATCTACTCACTCGGGATCCTCTTCACCCGGAAGTGAACCCCACTCTCCCGCGGGATTATCCATGTTTTCAGTGAGGGGGACTCCCCAGGGATGATCGATTTGGAAACTGATGTACCCTTTCAAGCGAGGTACGATTGGAATTTTTAGGACAGAGCCGGCTTTTCATCAGAGGGGTCGATGCTCGCGCGGTATAATAGCTGCATTTTCGGTCCCGAAGGGAATAGAAGTGCGATTGGTGAAAATTTGCTGGATATTTCCATTTCTGCGCGTATGTTAGGTAGATCTCAACCACCGCGCTGACAGGACTTCAGGCTGTCAGAGCAGATACAGAGAGCCTTCGCTTTTCAGCAGAATCATCTGCAGGTATATAGCTGCGACAGAGTCCAAGCGGAAGGGAAGGAACCTTTGGTCTTTTCGGCCTATGAAGACCGCAGACCCGAGCTGGATGACGACGACGAGCGACTGGCGGAAATCCACCTCTACTTCGGCTCCTTCTGCAATCGCTCCTGCGACTTCTGCGTCGTTTTCGGCAGCCCGGAGGGCTGGGTGGCCGAGGTGGATGCACCCCTGCTCGACAACCTGCTCGAATTGATCCACCCCGAAGCCCAGTTCAAAATCTACGGTGGCGAGCCAACCCTGCTGAGCGACAATCTGCTCTGGGCATGCCGCTATCTGCGGCAAGGCGGCTTTGCCGGACGGTTTGTGATCTTCAGCAACGGCGTCCAGGCGGACAGGCTGATTCGGCTTTTGGATGCGGACGAGCATTCCTGCTGCGCGCTCAATTACTCCATTCTCACCGGGACCGATGCAGAACCGTTGCCCGCCGCCGCTCTGCGGACCTTGAGCGCATATGAATGCGACCACCCCGGCCGCATTTTTGCCGGTCACGCCGCTCTGGTTGAAGTGGGCCGGGCGGTCGACTGGGAGCGCGAACAGTCCAGTGGTCGCGACGATTTCGCCGGCGCCTGTCCCCGCTGCCATCCGGTGGTGACCACCCGCGGGCAACACCACGCCTGCCCCTTCGCCGTCGAGAATTCGGCAGCCCACTACCAACTCGGCAATCTGGAGACTCCACCCGAGGAGGTGCTGAGCAATTTTCGCGCTTTCCTGGAATGGATCGATGCCGTGCTGGAGCCGGCAGCTGGTCGCCAGCGCCGCCATCCCTGCGCGGTCTGCGTCGCTCCCGAAGATCTACCTATGCCCGCATACGCCATCCCTTTCGCAACCGCTGCTCAATCCTGATTTTTCCCCACCAGGTGCCCCATGCTCAGAGAAACTGCCAAAACCGCTCTCGTCTATCTGCTGAGTATCGGTCTGCTCAGCTACTACGGGATCGAGGTCTGCCCTTTCCTGGAGTCGATGACCGCGCAGCAGCTGATAGGGATTCACGCGGGCGCCTTTTTGATCGGCTTTGCCTGTCGCATGCTCCTGGTCTACCGTCTCCGTTGTCAGGAGGCTGTTCCCGATGAATGGGAATACGAGATCGATCTTGAACGGCCGTGGAAATACCTGCAGGTCGACCTGGGATGCTGGCTGCTGATCGGTCTGCTGGTCACCGCCTGGAACAGCGCGGCCTACGACTTTCCCGTTGGCAGCGGACTGAAGGTAGTGCTCGGTTGCTTGACCCTGGGTGTTTTCACCTCTACCTCTCTGGCACTCGACATCGAGCGGGAGCTCATCCACTGCCTTTCCGAAGCGACCAAGCCGGCGCATTTCAAATCGGGACGCTTTCTGTCGATCACCACCAAATTCCTGCTCTTCATCGGCCTGTGCATTGGCGTCATCTGCATGATTCTGCTGCTGCTCATCTACAAGGATTTCCAGTACGTCATCGAGCAGTTCTCCCGCGACGAACCGTTCCAGTTCAGCTGGATCGTTCGCGAAATCCTCTTCGTCTTTGCCGTGCTCCTTACGGGTACGGTCGTCGTGCTGCGAAAATACAGTCGCAACTTGCGGCTGATGTTCGATCTCCAGTTGAATGCGCTCGGGGCGGTGGGCAGTGGCGACTACGAATCTTTTGTGCCGGTGGTCAGCCGCGACGAATTCAGCGTGATCGCCGAGCAGACCAATGACATGATCGCCGGCCTGCGGGAAAAGGAGCGGGTCGAGAAGATCTTCGGGAAATACGTGAGTGCGCCGGTCGCCCAGGAGATTTTGAATCAGGAAGGGGGAGATATTCTGGGAGGACGGGAAGCACATGCAGCCGTGCTCTTCACCGACCTGAGGAACTTCACCCCCTTTTCGGAGCGCTGTTCCCCACCGGAGGTGATTCAGGTGCTCAACGAGTACTTCGGCATGGTCGTCGACGCCGTCCATCACCAGCGGGGCATCCTCGACAAATTTATCGGCGACGCCGCCATGGCGGTCTTCGGGCTGGACGGCGGTGAGAAGCCCTGCGTCGAAGCGGTGGCCGCCGCCGCCGAAATTCGCCGCGGGCTGGCCGTCCTCAACCAGCGCCTGGAGGAGCGGGGCCTCCCTCCCTTAGAGTGCGGCATCGGCATCCACTTCGGTCCGCTGGTGGCCGGCAACATCGGCTCGCGCGAGCGGATGGAATACACGGTCATCGGCGACACGGTCAATACCGCCTCGCGGCTGGAGCAGCTGACCAAGAATCTACCCGCGTCGGTCGCCCTGTCGGAAGAAGTGGTCCTGCATTTGGAGGAAGACGTCCGGAGTCAACTGCAGCATCTGGGAGAGCACCAGCTCAAGGGGAAAGCCGCACCCCTGCCCGTGTACGGCATGTCCGATTTGTAGAGAGGTGGTGTCGCTACTCGAGCCGACCGATTTGCAGGGGCACGCTGTGCATCCATTCGATCGGCTGCAGGCAGCGATTTTCATCGCAGGCCTGATAGCGGATCAGCAGGTTGAGATCGCCGCTCTGGCCGCTCGCAGCCTCCGCGCGCAGGCGCAGATCGGCGCGCACGGTCACCTGTCCACCGTACACCTGGAGCGTATCTCCCGTGGGGGCGAAGAGGAGGGGCATTGCCTGCGGATAGCGGATATCGACCACTTCGATTGGCAGTTCGCCGCCGATCGTCAGCGAGGTGGGCAGGAGCCAGTCGGCGGCGGCCGGGTGGGCGTTGATATGCCAGCCGTCGCGGATGTCCAGATGTACGGCGACCTGGAAGTCTGCGGCGGGGTCGATGCGCTCGACTTCGACGCGAATCTGAACCACCTCTTCCGCAGCTTCGGGCTCCAGCATCATCACCAATTGAGCCGGTTTCGAGGCGCGATCTCCGTATTCTTCCAGATAGCGTTCGGCCGCCGCAATCATGTGCGTGAATCCCCCGGGTTGGGCCTGCATCATGCCGCCGAAGGCACGGAGGGTTTGCTCCGCTTTTTCCAGGTAGATTTCTTTTTCGGTTCTGGTCGCCAGTTCCAGCAGCGCGTGGACGGCCACTGCGTTGGCCGCCGGCAGCGCTCCATCCTGAGCGGTCTTGCTGCGCACGATCAACTCGGCGTCGACGCGGCTGATGAAGAAACCGCCGGCCCCTTCGTCCCAGAAACGGAGAATCATCTGGTCGGCGATCTCCTCGGCCAGTGCCAGCCAGCGCTTTTCGCCGGTGGCCCGGTGGAGATCGATAAGGGACTGACTGAAGAAGGCGTAATCCTCGAGATAGCCAATGCGACGCACCTCCCCCTGGCGATAGCTCCGCCAGAGCCCCCCGTCCGGGGTCCGCATCTGCTCGAGGACGAAGCGGGCGGCCGCCGTGGCCATTTCTCGATACTCCGGCACTCCGAGAACCTCGTAGCCGTACGCAAAGGCGGAGATCATCATCCCGTTCCAGGAGGTAAGCTGCTTGTCGTCGAGCCGCGGATAGGCTCGCTGTGAGCGGACTTGCAGCAGCTGTGAGCGCATCTTGCCGATCTTTTCCCGCAGACGCTCTGCCGCCATTTCCAGCTCGACCGCCGCCTCAGCGGGTGGGGTGGCCACAAAGAGGACCCCCCCTTCTTCATCGGGCATCGGTTCCAGGCCGTAGACCTCGAAAAACAGTTCGGCATCCTCGCCCAGCACCGACTCGATCTCCGCCCCGGTCCACAGGTAGTATTTCCCCTCCACACCTTCCGTTTCGGCATCCAGGGCGGAGTAGAACCCGCCCCCATCAGAGGTCATCTCGCGACGCACGAAGCGGAAGATCTCCTTGGCCGTTCGCCGCCACTCCTCCGCGCCCGTGAGCCGATAGGCGTGCAGATAGAGCCTGGCCATGTGGGCCTGGTTGTAGAGCATCTTCTCGAAGTGCGGGATGCGCCATTCGGCATCGGTGGCATAGCGGTGGAAGCCGCCGCCCAGCTGATCGAAGAGCCCTCCCCGGGCCATCGCCGCCAGACTGTGCTCGACGATGCCCATGAGCCGGGGATCGGCACGGCGCTCTGCGTTTCCGAGCAGGAATTCCAGACGCATACAGGGGGGAAATTTGGGAGGCCCGCCAAAACCGCCGTACTCCGCGTCGTAGCGCCCTCTGATGCCCGCCAGCGCCCGGCTGACCAGCACCGAATCCGGGTCCATTGGGGGGGCCTGCTGGCCCGCCTCCAGTTCGCGGATCGCCTCGGTCACCCGGGCGGCCACCTTGAGCACTTCGGCGCGGCGCAATTCCCACGCCTCGTGCAGCTGGTTCAGGACGCGCGGAAAACCGGGCCTGCCGTAGGTGTCTTCGGGTGGAAAGTAGGTGCCGGCGAAGAACGGCTCCAGATCCGGAGTCAGAAAGACCGAGTTGGGCCAGCCGCCGTGGCCGGAGAGGAGCTGAGTGGCTGTCATGTAGATCTGGTCGAGATCGGGGCGCTCTTCGCGGTCGACCTTGATATTGACGAACCAGGCGTTCATCTTCGCGGCGATCTCCGGATCGGAGAAGACCAGCCGTTCCATGACGTGACACCAGTAGCAGGTGGAGTAGCCGACCGACAGAAAGATCGGCTTGTTCTCGCGCCGCGCCTTTTGCAGCGCCTCCTCACCCCACGGGTACCAGTCGACCGGATTGTGGGCGTGGAGCCGGAGATACGGACTGACTTCATCGATCAGGCGGTTGCGATACTCCTCCTGATCGGCCGTCGCCGTCGATACCAGCAGCAGGCAGAATAAGCCGGCCAAACAGCGCAACCTCGAAGGTCGTTTATTCGTTCTCAAGTACAGTCGACACTCCTCCACACAGTGGGGTAAATCGCCGGTCGCGGGATCTGCGTTCCCAATAGCCCGCGGGACATCGGATCAGCGCGCGGCCACCAGTTCCCGGGTGCGCTCGACGACGTAATCGACATCCGTCGCTTCGATGTGGCGGTGGGTGACCAGGCGGGCGCCGGTCGGGGGTCTGGGATTGCAGCGGATGCCGCACGCCGTCCATTTTTCGAGCAGCTCCGTCGAACTCCATCCCAAACCGGCGACGTCGAGCAGCAGGATGTTGGTCGATATCGGCGGCAGCGAGACCTGGAACCCTTCGATTGCGCCCAATCCCGCGGCCAGCCGGCGGATGTTTTCGTGGTCGTCGGCCAGCCGATCGACCATCTTCTCGATGGCGATGATGCCGGCGGCGGCGACGATGCCGGACTGGCGCATCGATCCGCCCAGCCGTTTGCGCATGGCGTGCGCCTTTTCGATGAACTCTCTGGTGCCGCACAGCAGCGAGCCGATCGGTCCGCTCAAGCCTTTGGAGACGCAGAACATGATCGAGTCGATGTGCCGGGTGTATTCCTCGACATCTACGCCCATGGCCACTGCGGCGTTGAAAATTCTCGCTCCGTCCATGTGCAGCTTCAGGCCACGCGCCTTTGTCAGCGTGCCGATCGCCTCCACCTCTGCCGGCGTCCAGACCGCTCCGGCCCAGTTGTTGTGGGAGTTCTCGATACAGACCAGCGTGGTCTTTGGATAGTGCACGTTGTCGGGCCGCAGCATCGCCTCCAACTGATCGGGCGCGATCACCCCGTATTCTCCGGCAATGGCGCGCGACCCGAGCCCGGCGATCACGGCGAAGTTGGCGCACTCCCAGCTGTACATGTGGGCCTTTTCTTCGAAGATCACTTCCTCTCCCATGCGAGCGTGGGCCAGCAGGGCGCAGGTATTGCCCATGGTGCCGCTGGGCACGTAGAGCGCCTCCTCCATCCCCACCTTTGCGGCCGCCAGTTCCTGTAACCGGTTGACCGTGGGATCGTCTCCGTACACATCGTCGCCCACCGGCGCTGTGGCCATCGCCTCGCGCATCTCCTCGGTCGGCAGGGTTATGGTGTCGCTGCGCAGATCGACCGTTCTGTCGGACATGGTGCTCTTCCCCCCTCTATTCCTCTATATGATTGGTGCTTGACGCTGCCGGGGCAGTGTCGTATGATTTGGCGACCTCGCGAAAATCACCTCCATCCCTCCGTCGTGCGAGAGGAAGGATGGAGGTCGAGTCTCCATACATCAGAGACGGTAGGCGAGGCCGGCTGTATGGGACATGGTTCGACGGCATCGGATCCGTCGATTTTCGAAAACTAATCGATGAGGGGAGTTCTGTCTAATGGCCTTTTCCGCGCAGGGTAGTTCCCACCGCTCGACGGTCACCGGCCGGCGCGGCATGGTCGCCTCGGGTCATCCCCTGGCCAGTCTGGCCGGTCTGCGCATGCTGATGCAGGGAGGGAATGCCATCGACGCCGCCGTGGCTACAGCCGCCGCGCTCAACGTGGTCGAGCCGTACATGTCGGGCATCGGCGGGGTGGGGTATATGCACATATACAGCGCCGCTGCCGACGAGCACAAAATCCTCGACTATGTCGGTCTGACTCCCGCGGCCACCGATATCAGCATGTATTCCGGTGAAGCCGCGCGCGACCGGGGTCCGCTTTCGCCTCTGGTGCCCGGCGCCTGCGGCGGCTGGCTGGAAGCGCTGCGCCGGTACGGCAGCATGGATCCGCTGGCCGTCTTTACCCCGGCGATCGAATACGCCGAAGGAGGCTTCCCCCTCACCGTCAAAAACCACGAATTCTTCGCCGGCAACGCCGCCGATCTGCGCCGTTTCCCGACCGGGGGAGCCACCTATCTGCACGACGGCGAGGCGCCGCAGCCGGGGGATCTGCTGATCCAGGCCGATCTGGCCGATACCTTCCGCCGGGTCGCCGAGGGGGGGGCAGAATTTTTCTATCGCGGAGAATTCGCCGCTCGCCTGGTCCGCTTTATGGAGGAGACCGGCGGTCTTTTGACTGAGCAAGACCTGATCCGGTTCCAGCCGGCCTGGCTCGACCCGGTTCACATCGAATATCGAGGCCGACGGATCTTCGCCCCACCCCCTCCGTGCCAGGCGGTGCAGTATCTGGAGACGCTCAAGATCATGGAGGGGTTCGACGTTGGCGGCATGGGCCACAACAGCGTCGAGACGCTGCACCGGTTCATCGAGACGACCAAGCTGGCGATGGCCGATCGCGCCGAATACGCCGCCATCTCCCAGCCACCCACCGCCGGTCTACTCTCCGCCGAATACGCCGCCGCTCGCCGCAGTCTGATCGGCGAGCGGGCGCAGTACACCGGAGGCGAGCGGTACACCGCGACCAAGGCGGAGGGAGAGGTGGTAGCGGGGGATCCCAGCGCCTGGATGCAGAGCGAGTGCACCACCCACTTCGACGCCATCGACGCCGACGGCAACGGGGTAGCGGTCACCCAGAGCCTGGGCAGCGGCTTCGGCTCGGCCATGGTGGTGCCCGGCAGCGGGGTGGCGCTCAACAATTTCATGCGCTGGTTCGACCTGGAGCCGACCAGTCCCAACGCCATCGGACCGGCCAAGAAGAACGAGATGTGCCTGTCGCCGGCCCAGGTCTGGGACGAGCACGGCCTGCGCCTGCTGATCGGCACTCCGGGTGGCCACGGCATACTGCAGACCACGCCGCAGATGATCATGAATGTTCTCGATCACCAGATGAACATCCAGGCGGCGATCGAGGCTCCCCGATTAAAGACCGGCAGTCCCGGCTATCAGGTAGATGCCGAAACCCGAATCGTCCCCGAGGTTCTGGCCGCACTGGAGGAGAAGGGACACCGGATCGCCCGTCTGGGAGACTGGTCTCCCGGAGTCGGCGGCGGCCAGGGGATCATGATAGACCCGGATTCCGGCAGTTTCATGGGTGGAGCCGACCCCCGACGCGACGGGTACGCCCTGGGCTGGTAGGAGGAAATTATGTCCCAAGCGGATGCGAGTTTCACCTGTGAGCGGGCCGGCCATCGGTTCGCCGTCCACCATGCGGACTGCCTCACCGGCATGCCCGAAAAACTCGAGCCGGGCTCGGTCGACGTGGTCGTCACCTCCCCTCCCTACAATCTGGGAACCCGCTACAGTGGCTACGACGACAAGATCGGCCGCCCGGACTACGTCCGCTGGCTGGGCGAGTGGGGCGGTATCCTGTGCGAACGGATGAGCGACGGCGGCTCCCTCTTTCTCAACATTGCCGGCAAGCCGTCCGATCCCTGGGGACCGTTCGAGGTGTTGTTCGAGATGCGCCAGCACTTCATTCTCCAGAACGTCATCCACTGGGTCAAATCGATCGCCATCCAGAAGGAAGACGTCGGCCGCTATCCGGGCATCACGAGCAACGTTTCTGTCGGCCACTACAAGCCGATCAACAGCAAGCGCTACATCAACGATTGCCATGAGTACATCTTCCACCTGACCAAGAAGGGACAGGTCGAGCTCGACCGCCTGGCGATCGGCGTCGAGTATCAGGAC
>Ga0233431_1004587_pt1 | contig 14594 bp, 15 predicted proteins | sample SI_118_April2016_FD_179867 | JGI IMG/M metagenome (GOLD analysis project Ga0233431, IMG submission 179867) | Seawater microbial communities from Saanich Inlet, British Columbia, Canada - SI_118_April2016_200_MG | ecosystem: Environmental > Aquatic > Marine > Inlet | place: Canada: British...
CTTTCATTTTGTAATAGCTCAAGCACTAGTTTTGTTTTAAATGCCGAGCTGTAATTAGTTCGTTTTTTACTCATATTTTTTACTCCGAATTGTTGGGTTAAGTTTAACTCGTTCGAAATAAGAAATTTTAAATTGTTGTCTTAATTTGTTGGGGCACTATACAATTATTACTATGCTTAGATTATAGGAAAATTTTATATTTAACATCTTTAAAAAAGATCGATATAAACCATAAAGGCAAGCATCTTCTTTTAAATTTTTGTTATAAAATTGTGATTAATATCAACCCAATACAAAGTTAGACTTATAATAAGCACGACCTATAAAATCCACCCATCATCAATAATAATATTCTGGCCGTTAACATATTTAGATGCATTTGATAACAAATATACGACGGTGCCGTTCAAGTCTTGGGAATCCATCATTCCTTTACTTGAACATATAGAGTTATATTTTTCAAGAAATATCTCTGGCTGATTATCCAATATACCCCCAGGACTTATACAATTTACCCTAATATTTTGACCTTTACAATATTTGGCTAAATATCTTGTTATAGATATAACGCCAGATTTTATTGCACTATACTCTATAGGTGAAACCATTTTAGTTCCCTCATAATGCTCAAATTTAGGTGCAGAAACCCCTTGAATTGATGAAACATGAAGTAAATTTCCATGTCCTTGCTTTTTAAAAAATGAAATTAATCGTTGAGAAAATAGTATAGCCCCTCCTAAATGGTTAAATAAGTCATATTTAAGTCCCTCTGCTTTTATATCTTCAAACCTAGTACCCCATTGCTCTGATCGTGGATAAGAACAATGAATGGCAGAATCAATTACACCGAAATTATCTTTACCCAGCTCTAAAAACCTATCAATAGAGTTTATATCTGATGTGTCTACTTTAACAAATAGAGCGTTGTCTTTACCTAGTTTATTTTGAAGAGCCATCCCTTTATCACTAGAAATATCTCCAATAATAACCTTGCCTCCATTATCAACAATAGCCTTAGAAAAGACCGAACCAATCCGTCCAGCCCCACCCGTAATTGCAACTACATTATCTTTCAGCATTTACTTTCCCCTGTTTTTCTTTTATTAACATTTCTGCCATTTTAAAATCAACCTCATCGTCAATATCAATTGCACGTTCTTTAGGTACTAATACGGCTTTAACACGTCCGTCAAAAAGTTTTTCATTGCTTTTAATAAAATTTGGACGGGTGACATACGCAACTGTCGTCATATCATATACTTTAGGCACATCTTGCCTTCTTGAATACCCTTCTTTACTTTCCATCAATAACTTTATGTACCCATCTTCTTTACTAACCATATTAAAATATGGGCTTCTTGACGTGTCTGTCATTGTTACTACAATATCTGTTTGCTTATCTAATAAATTTAGACACTTAATCACATCACCTTTATTACGTAGTGGTGATGTAGTTGGTAGAGATACAAATCGATCAAATAATTCTCCTTTACTCTCTAACCATTCAACAGCATGTAGCCATGCCAGCCACTCTGGCGAGTCATCCTGTGCAAATTCAGTTGGGCGATTAATAACTTCTGCACCATACTTGATTCCAACATCAGCAATATCTTGATCATCAGTTGAAACAAATATACGAGATATTTCATCTACACTTTGTGCGGTAATTATAGAGTGTGCCAATAACGGCATTCCGCCTAAATTACGAATATTTTTACCTGGCACACCTTTCGATCCACCCCTAGCAAATATAAACGCAAATGTTTTCATAAGGATACTCTAATCCCTTTTTCAGATGCATTACGCACCGCATCAATTAGACTTATAACGTTAATTCCATCTTTCACTGTTACTATTGGATCATTGTCATTTTCTATACAGTCAAAAAATACTTCTAACTGTTTACGATAAATAGAATTTCGTTCATTATTGTATTCGTATTTAGATTGTTCTTTATTAACTCCCTTCCAAGTTACATTTTTATTAACTGCATCCCAGATTAATTCACCTTCTGTTGTTAAAACCTTGCATTTTCTTTCTATATGGCGTCGATTGAAGTCAATTTGTACCGTAATAGGATAACCTTGTTTACTTGTTATTAATAAATCAGCTTGATCTTCTACATTGATATCTAGTGTGCCACTATTCCTTATCTGCGCTTGCACATCAACTGGATTTCCAAAAAACCAATGTAAATAATCCAGCTCATGACTCAACTCTAGCAATACGCCTCCACCTAATTCAGGTAATGCTGATACTGTCTTTCGATAATCCTGGTCAGGTCTCCAATCAGGAAGATAGGATCCGCATTCAATTCTTACATGCAAAATTTTACCTTTTATCTTATTATCTAGCCATTTTTTAAATTTTATTGCACCGTGGTCATAGCGCAATACATAGCCAACCATAGCCGTTAAGTCATTTTCATCTAGAATCTTAAGTAATTCATTCACCCTGTCTGATGTGTGCGATATTGGCTTTTCTATCAATAAATGCACACCGCGCTTTGCCAGCTCTAATGACTGCTCTAGATGTAGTGTTGCAGGCGATGATACAATGGCAGCTTGAACGCCTTCGTTAACAACCTCGTCAACAGAATGTACAATTTTAGTGGCTAACTGCTCCTCTTTACAAACACTTCCATGCCCGGAGCGCATAACGATTATCTCTATATCTGGTCTTATTTCTGCTATCAACCTAAGATGTCTTTTTCCAATACTCCCTAATCCTATTATTGCCAATCTATTTATGATCAAAATATATCCTTTACTTCTCTATTGGCTTTCTCATATTCTTCCATTCTTCCTATATCCAGCCAATACTCATGAATTGGGAAAGTACTAACACCCCCATTATTCAACTCCTGATTTAAAAAATCTGTCATGTCTAGATAGGATTTTCCATCTATTTTATCAACTAAATTTTTACTTAAAACATAAATACCGGCATTGACAAAAAATTTATGTATTGGCTTTTCTTCTATCTTTTTAATTTTGTAATTATCAATTTCTATTACCCCGTAAGGCACTTGAAAATCATATTCTCTTACGCACATTGTTGCTTCTGTATTGCTTTCGTGATGAAAATTCAATAGATTTTTAAAGTCAACCTTAGTTAAAAGATCCCCATTCATCACTATTAAAGGCAAATCTGTCAAATTGTCAGGTAATAATCCTAAAGATCCGGCTGTCCCTAGTGGATTGTCCTCATGAACATACTCAATACTCACGCCATACGCCTCACCAGTTTTAAAGTAATCTCTAATCTGTGCAGATTTAAAGTGGGTAGAAATATAAAAATTATGAAAGCCATAACTAATAAATTGTTCAATAATCATTTCTAGAATTGGCTTTAAACCAACTTTCAGTAGCGGCTTTGGCGTGCTTTCAGTTAAAGGACGTAATCTAGTGCCAAAGCCTCCTGCCATAAGAAAAACAGGGTTATCATGTTTCGGACTTTTAATCAAGTGTTCTAAGGTTTCTAGCCCGCAAAGAATTCCATCTTTATTAACAATTGGCATATGCAGAAAACCCTGGCTAGACATTAGAGACAATATTTCTTTATTTTCAACCTTATCATCTACAGTTACCGGATTGCAATTCATTATCAAGCCAACAGGACTTTTCACAGTTGATTGACTGATTAACGCACGTCTAATATCACCATCAGTAATCGTTCCTAACAATCTATCATTTTCATCAGAGACAAGTGCAATTCTACGTCCTCCATCGTGCAATACTTTAATAGCTCTATCTAACGAATCGTTAGGACTTAATAGAAGCTCTCTCCAATCAGGCATCAACTCTTGTTCCAAATAGGGTTTTTTAATTCCCAGTTGCTGTTAACCTTATGCCACAAATGTGGAGACCTAAACTTTTCAATTGCGTCATGATACTGCTGCATAGTTATATCCATATAATTACAACAATCCTGAATATACTGTTGTGGGAACTCACCATCAAATCTTTTAATTAGTGCGACACCGTCCTCTCTTGTAATGTCACCATTTCTAATTTCTTGTGCAGAATCATAAGTAGCCCTACCAATGCCAAATTTAATAGTTGTCGTATGATAATGAAGCCAATCAATCTTATCATCCAAAGAACTATACTTGCTAAAACTACCTTCAGTTCTATAATCATTGGGCATAAAATTACTATTTTCAACTGAGTAGTAATAAACATCTTGAGGGTGCCACTTTATGTAATAACCCAAGTAATGAACTTCAGTTCCTATTTTTTCCACTTCATATGGACTCACTGGGAAATAAGCCTCAAGATCAGATAGCTTAAATCCAAAATCATCAATCAAGTCTTTTGCAGGAATACCTCCCAATACCAAATCTTTTATACTTAGCTCTGCGCTGTAATATTTTGAATCTCTAGTAGGCCTCTCATTATCCTCAATAGCATTACCATATTCAGCCTCATTTTCACCAAAAACCACCAAGGGAATATCTAATAAAACTGATAACCTAGGGGCAAGATTTTTCTGACCCAAAATAAAAGGCTGAAACGGATGTCCGAGATTTAAGAAAGCATTTTTTGTTAGAAATCTATGGAGTTTTTTATTTTGATTATAGGTGTAATTAGCAAAGCCAGCATCTAGCCATGCATCAAAGTTCCTTCTACCAATGTCGGTATACAAGGCAGGTGGCCAAGTAATCAATATAGGATTCATGTTGTACTTATACTTCAAAATGTGAGCCGCTTGAACACTATCCTTACCACCACTACCTGGTACCACAACATCATACCGACCATCATTACGTCTAAATCGATTACACAATTCTTCAAGCTCTTTATGTCTTTCTTTCCAATTTATAGATTTTTTCATCTCGGCATAGCGACATGCATCACAGACTCCATCCTCACCAAAGGCTAAAGTTTTTTTCTGTTCTTTATATGTCTGTTTAAACTCAATAGTTGAAGACGGCCTCTGATTATTCATGGTGCATTTTTTGCAAAATTTTACTTCAAGTGGGAGGCCATATTTTCCAGTTAATTTTTTCATTTATATGTTAATCACTATTTTTATAATTTAACAAAGTTTGACAGTAACTTTATGCCAGCTTCGCGGCTTTTTTCTGGATGAAATTGAACTCCATAAAGATTTTCTTTATGCACTGCAGAAACAAAGCTGTGGTTGTTATATGTTGTTAATGCAATAATATCAGTATAGTTGACCATCTCATATGAGTGCATAAAATAAAATTCTTCGCTCTCCACGCCATTTAACAAAATATTAGCAGTTTTTACATTGATCTTATTAAAACCCATATGTGGTATCTTCCCATCACATAAAATCGGTTTGACCTCTCCATCTATCAAACTCAAACCTTTAGTTTTGCCAAATTCATAACCTAATTCTGACAGAATTTGCATCCCTAGACATATGCCCAGGACAGGTTTACTAAATTCTTGTATTGGGCCTATAAAATTGTCATTCTCTAGTTCTTGCATAGCATCTTTGAAACTACCAACACCTGGAATTACAAGTTTATCAACTAAATCAAAATCTGATGGGCTATTAATAACCAGCGCATTACCGCCAGCTTTTTCAACGGCTTTTTTAACACTGTGAATATTACCAGCAACACCATAATTTACAATTCCGATTATATTATTCACTGTGACGCCATCATATTATTTAGATATTGCTTAATCTCTTGAGTAGTTACTCTGTCATAATGCAACAAACTTGCTATTGCCACACCACTAGGGTGAGCCGCTTCAATTAATGCTTTAATGTCCTCCAAGGACCCTGCGCCACTTGAGACAACAACAGGAATGTTGACTAAATCTACTACTTTTTTTGCCAATTCAATATCAAAGCCTCTACATCTACCATCTGCATCTACAGATTGTAATAAAATCTCGCCAGCCCCTCTTTGCTCCACTTCACTTGCCCAATCTGACACATCTTTTTGACTTTGAATACGGCCACAGTCAGTATAACACTCCCAATAATTATTCCAACTTTTAGCTTCAATATTAACGACAACCGCTTGACTTCCAAATATTTTTGCAGCTTTGTCAATAATACCTGGGCTTTTTTGAATGGCATGTGTATTAATAACAACCTTATCTGCCCCCATATCAAACATCTTGGAAAAATCATCAATACTTTTCACACCGCCACCAGCAGCAAATGGAATAAATAATTTATTTGCCGCTTTCTCAATTTCATTAAATAGAATTTCACGCTGAAATAATGAGGAGACTATGTCAATATAGAATAACTCGTCAGCACCTTGATCATAATACTTCTTGGCCATTTCTGATGGGTCTCCCATCTTTCTATAACCTTCAAAGTGTACTGGCTTAACCACATAGGGTGGCTTTACATCTAATTTTGCAATTATTCTAACTGTCATTTTTAGTTATCTTAAAAAATTAATAAATTCTTTACAAGTCATAAAAAGTTTTTTTAAGAATTTCATTTAAATCAAAGTTTTTAATTATATCAACAACAGCTTTACTTGCGCCGCCGTTTCCATAAGGATTTTTAGTGTTATTAACTATATTTTGAAAGCCTTCAGAATATGCCTTATCAAATGCACTGCCGATACTCTCTTGTGTAGGCAAACAACTTATAACGCTATCTGCCTTAATGCGCCCTTTCTGTCTATCACCTATATCAATAGTTGCAATATTAAAACTTGGCGCTTCAAGCAAGCCACTTGAACTATTACCAACAACAGCATCTACAAACTGTAAAGCACTAAGGTAATTAAGCTGTCCCATTGACGTAAAAGCGATTGAATTATCATTAACAGAAGTATAAGTTTCAATCATACTATTTATTACCCTGCTATCAGTATCACTATTAGCTTTTGTAAAAATTATTCTTGTATTTTTTAATTCATCGATGGAGTTCAGTAACTCTTGAAACTGCACTTTAGAAGTAAAGTTTTCAAGAGTCACAGGATGAAAAGTGACCAATATGTTTTTCTTTCCAAGTTTAAAATCAATAGCATTTTCAAAATCAGATTTAGATAATAACTTTAACTTATTGATACTATCAACCCCTAGTCCACCAACATTGAATACTCTATTTGGCTGTTCACCTAATTGAATAATTCTGTTCCTGTATTTATTAGTGGCAGCAAAGTGCAAATGACTCATCTTGGTTATTGAATGTCTAATCGATTCGTCAAATGCACCTTCTGTAACCTCACCGCCATGCAAGTGTGCCACAGGTATTTTTGCAATCATTGCTGAACTTACCGCTGAGAAGATTTCAAAACGATCACCTAAGACTACTATTAAATTAGACTGCAACTCATCAAATGCATCTGCAAATCCAATCATTCCTAAACCCATGGATTTACTAATAGCCAACTCTGTATCAGATGTAAGTGATATGTCTACTTTTTTATTTATAAAAAAACCATCTTCCTCTATTTGTTGATAGGTATTGCCAAACTCTGGAGACAGGTGCATTCCAGTTGCGATAATTTGCAACTCTAGATCTTTATCTACATCAATCTCCCTTATAAGCCAATACAATAAGCCATATTCAGCACGAGTTCCAGTAACAACGCAGATTTTTCTCATTTTTTTATTAGTTTTTATACATTATTTTGATATAAATAATGGCTTTTAGAATGTCTAGCATTATTTTTTTAATCCTGCTCCACTATAAAAACATATTATGTTAAAAATTTTCTAATTCTTTATAGCTGATAATTATATTAAATCATCTATTTTGTAATTTTTAGTTGCAACAGTCCCAATAATACCATCCCATTTCATTGGGCTAATACCATATCCTGGTCTTTTAACTATAATATTTTTATCAGTTAATAAATCACCTTTTTGAATATCTTTATTAGCAACAATAGATTTTCTAACAATATTAATATTAATACTTTCACTTGGTGATGGTTTTTTCTTACTACTGCCTAATGCTTTTTCAATATTTCTAATCCCCTTCACCATAATCATCAATTCTTCCGGCTCTAGTGATGCTTTATGATCCGGCCCATCCATTACCTTATCTAATGTAAAGTGCTTTTCGATAACTGTTGCACCCATTGCAACAGCAGCGATATCTACTTCGATACCTAGTGTGTGGTCACTATAACCAACAGAAATATCAAATTCTTTCTGTATTGTCAACATAGCATTTAAATTTACATCTTCCATTGGTGTTGGGTACATTGTATTCGCATGTAATACTGTAATATTGGTTTTAGATGTTCCTGCGTCAATCAAGATACTTAATGCATCTTCAACTTCTTTAAGATCTGACATGCCTGTAGATAATATAACTCGCTTACCTAATGAGCCAATATGCTTTAAATACGGTAAATTGGTAATTTCACCGCTAGGTATTTTGAAAATTTGCAATCCTAAATCACTCAAGAGATCAATGCTATCATGATCAAATGGTGTAGATAGAAACATAATGCCTTTTTCTTGACAGTAAGCAAGTAACTCTTTATGAGTACTTACATCAAGTTCAAGCTTTTTAATCATATCAAATTGTGACTCTAACGCATCAGTGGTTTTTTTTTGATAATCAGCTTTTTCAGCAGTTTTAGATACTAAATTTTCAGCTTTAAATGTTTGGAATTTAACTGCATCAGCGCCAGATTCAACTGCCACATCAATTAGATCTTTTGCTAATTTTATTGAACCATTATGATTAACTCCAGCTTCGGCAATGATGAAAACACTCACTTAATAACACTCCCGGCCTTTGCAAAACAGTTATCACCAATCCTAACACCTTCTTTACTAATAGCGCCACTACCAATAAAACTGCCATTACCCACAACAACATCTCCATTAATAACCGCGTTGGTTGAAATATGGCAATGATTTCCAATGCTACTACCATGCTCTACTATTGACTTTGTGTTAATGATACAATTATCTCCAATTTTTGCACCGACATTAACAACCACATCGTGCATAATTACAGAACCCTTTCCAATACTAGCATGCTGTGAAACATATGCTCTTGGTGAAACAATACTTGGTAAAGTAAATCCTAATTTTAAAACTGTATCAAATAAATTGATTCTTGGTAATGGGCTTCTTATTTGTCCAATCGTTATTAGCGTGTTTTTACATCGTTTAACTAAAATATTCAATTCTGAATCGTTTCCGATAATTGGATATCCAAGTACATTTTTTCCGAGCAATTCTGGTTTATCTATTATTCCAACAATATTAAATAGACCTTCTTGCTCTATAACATCAATAACAGCTTTACAATGCCCACCGCCACCAATTAAAACAATATCTTTCATAATACTACACTGCTAGGTATATTAACAACACGTTCTTCTAGCCATTCGGCATTTAATAAATCACCGCATTCGGCATCTTCAAACATTGGTAATTTGTTCATCAGCGTCCAAATTGGGCGAGTCATAATATTATTAGAGTTGGTCTCATCTAGAAGCTCATCTCGTTGTTGCTTATTCTGAAGTATGATTGAATTTAACCAATAATTTGATTTACAGTCAGTCGACTCTGTAACAAATTTATAGTTCATACTATTAAAAAATTCATTATATGCATCCGCCAACTCCCTCTTACCTTTTAAAAAGGTGTCTAATTTTTCTAACTGCGCAACTAACAAGGCCGCATTTAAATTTGGCATACGATAATTGTAACCAATCATATCGTGATAAAAATCCCACTTATGTGGAACCTTAGCTGTTGTAGTTAAATGCTTAGCTTTTTTTGCAAGAATCTTGTCACTAGTAACAATACACCCACCTCCGCCAGCAGTAATTATTTTATTTCCATTGAAACTCATTACACCCACTTGCCCAAAATTTCCAGTATGCTTACCTTTATAAGAGCTACCAATACTTTCGGCCGCATCCTCAATTAGAAATATATAGTACTTATCGCAAATATCTTTAATTTCATCTATCCTACAAGGGTGTCCAAAAGTATGCATGGGTATGCAAGCTTTAATCACTTTACCTGTTTTATTGTTTATACACTGTTGGTTTTTGACTGATGTATTATTCTCGACAAACTCTTTCAATGCAGAAGGTGATAACCCCATAGTGTCCCTATCAACATCAACAAATATAGGTTGCGCACCACAATAACTAATTGCATTACAAGTAGCCACAAATGTAAGTGGCTGAGTAATCACCTCATCACCCCGCCCTACATTTGCCAGTAGCAACGATATATGCAATGCTGAAGTTCCGTTGCTAGTTGCAATTACATACTTTGCTCCAGTATAGTTTGCAAACTCCCCTTCAAATCTATCTACAAACTTACCAACAGACGAAACAAATGTTGAGTCAATACATTCATTTAAATACTTCTTTTCATTGCCAGTAAATTTTGGCTCATGCAATGGTATAAAATCTGTAGTTTTATAAGTTTTTTTAATAAACTGTATTACATCTTTAAACATTATAAAAAGTAATCTATATCAACTGTGTTTATGTTTATTGGATCTGAACAATGATCATTGATAGCCTTATTAAAAGCTATAGATCTACAGTTCTTACAATTTCCACCACTCCACCTTTTGTTTAACATTTTAATTACCTCATAATGCCTGTCGGAGTTCCAAATATCAATAAAACGTTTATCATTTAAATTACCAATTTCTAGTTCTTTATTTCCAATATCAGGTTGACATAAATATACCCCGCCATCATAATTAAAGAAAGCACCAGTGCCTACTTTTAGGGAATGACAAGACTCTAAACTGGCATTTGTCATATCACCCAAGTAATTATCACTGTAATGCTTCACTTTCTTTTTCAATAAAGATTTAACATTAGTTCTTGTATGATCAAAATTATCAAACTTTTCTTTAATATCATTCTGTACATGTTCAATCCATCTATCTTCTAAAAAAATACCTGCTCCCTCATAATCTACAGCAGGTATAAATATAATATAGTCAAATCCTGCATCAATTGTGGCGCAATATATTTCATACAATTCATCGTAGTTAATCTTATTTAAAACACAACGTGCGCCAATAATAGTGCTAGATTTACTATTTTTAATCTTTTTAGGCAAGGAAAATTGCCTATCAAAAAACTTACTTTCAGTTATCTCTTTATATCTTTCCTCTTGTGTTGAATACACTGATACTGCAACATAATTCATCTTTCTAACAGTATCAATATGCTTATCCAGCACAGCAATACCATTTGTTATTAGTGCAACCTCTAAGCCACCAGAGACCAACTGTTCAGTATATTGATCCCACTTTTTTATTACTGTAGGCTCTCCGCCACCAGACAGATAAACTGCCTTACAATTCATGTTTATCAAATCCTGAATAAGTGCTTCAATAATATCACTCTTTAAATAACTTGTAGTTTGCCTTCTACTGCCATATGAACAATGAATACAATCGTAATTACAATTTGATGTCCAATGAAATTCTGCTGAAATTGGGAAAATATTTTTTTTATCGACGTCAATTCTACCCTCATAATGAGGGATTATTTTATTTGTATTTAGTAAAGCATCAAGAGACTTAAAAATCATATTTTCATTATAAATAACTAAAAAAATTAAGGGCTGACACCTAATAATTCTCCTTTAGTAACTTTTTTAAGTCTACCAACAGATCCATTGGCGTACCAGTATTAAACCTCCATTCACATTCCTTTAAGAATAAATGAAAGTGTTGCCTAGGAATTCCATTAAATTTTCTCATGTGCCTCTTTGCTTGATTCCAAAAGTTTTCAATACCATTAATATGGTTTTGTTTTTGTGCAAATAGCTTTGAGTGGTTAATTCTGTAATGTTTAAATTCTGATACATCTAAAGCATTATACGAACGCCAACAATCTGTATAAACAACGCTATCAGGCTTGATTCTATTGCGTATGATGGGCATTAATGTATCTGTCTTCGCATCTAATACAATTTGCGTATAAACTTTACCACCTCGTTTTAAAATACCAAAAACTGCAACTTTTCCTGCTGCACCTCTACCACGCTTACCTTTTCTGACACCACCAAAATAACTTTCATCAACTCTAATTGCTTATTATTGCTGAATTTACAATGCTTTACATACATGCTGACACCTAACATTTTAAATGTTAGGTGTCAGCCCTAAAATAAATATTGCTCTAATTAAAATATACTTATTTATATAACTGCATATTCCATGCTTTAGAATACCAACCACCTTGGTTCAATAATTCTAAGTGTGTGCCACATGACTCAATTATACCTTGATTTAATACAACAATATTATCAGCATCAGAAATACTAGCCAGCTTATGTGAAATAATTACAATTGTTGTATTTGTGTTGTTAATAATTTTATAAAGTGAACTCTTAAATTTTTCTTCTGCCTCAGCATCTAAGCTACTAGTTGGCTCATCCAAAATTAAGATCGGTGATTTTCTCACTAATGCTCTGGCTAAATCTAATCTTTGTCTCTCACCCCCGGAAAGATTGCATGCACATCCACTCAAAACAGTATTAATCCCTTGTGGTAAATTATTAATAAAATTTTCAGAACCTGATAAATATATCGCCTCTTGCACCTCATCATTGGTTGCGTCTACTTTCCCATAAAGTATATGATTTTTCACTGTACCATCAAAAATTTGTGGGAATTGAGGGGCATAAGAAATTGATTGTCTAAGGCTTTTTAATGTATATTTCTTAATATTAACTCCGTCAATCTGCACCAACCCTTTAGTAGGATGTCTCAACATTGGAAGCAGGTCAATTAGAGTTGATTTACCACTGCCTGAAGGCCCAACTATCGCTGTTAACTCTCCCTTTTTAAATTCAATTGTAATATTTTTTAGCGCTTTATCTTTAGCATTTGGATACTGATAACTAACACTACGAAATAGTACCGATTGCTTAAAAGAATTTAAATTCTTTTTACCGTCATCATGCTCACGGTGTTCTTGCATTGTCTTTAATGTGTCCTCTATTAATTCTATAGAGCCAGCAAATCTCTTTATAGTCTGCAATTGCATTAAAGATCCTTTTACAATTGGCAATAATCTTAATGCAATTAATAGATAAATTCCGATTACCTCCATATGAAGATGGAATCTAGCATACGATAAGTATAAAAATACTAAACTCAAACCAATTACGACAGGCTCTACAAAAACCTCTGTTTTTGCTCGAAGAATAGACCCTAATATAAAAATTTTACGCTGTGATTTCACTAGCTTATGAAATTCATTTTTTTCTGCCTTCTCAGTCCCTGAAAGACGCACCAACCTAGGAGACTTTAACCTGTCTATTATGAATTCTGTCATCAATGTATTTGCATTAACAATTCTACGTCCCATAATAGCACTTTTTTTAATCCAAAAACTAGGGGCTTTAGACGCAACTAATAAAACAACAGATGAAAGTAATGTCATCTCCCATGAGAGAATTAATAAAGTAAACGTATAGCCAAATAACATTAAAATTGATCCAACTAAACTTAGAGGGATTAAGACCCCTCTCACAGCACCATTAATCTCATTTGTCATTAAATTTACTAAACCTCCTACCTGGTTTATATCGTGATAAGATGTGTATGCATCAATATATCTACCAAATAGCTTATCCCGTTGAACTTGAGTGATACGCTGTTTAATCGCTGCTCCATAAAGCATACTAATAAAAATTAACACCTGTCGCATAATAAAAAGACTGAATGTCAAAAATAACAAAGGGAGTATTGACAACTCAATATTCAGAACAAAAAGTGTATCAACAATATACTGCCATAAAGTAGACTCGTTAATTAAAGCATCCAAATTCCCATCAAGACGAATAAACTGAAATATAGGTAAAAACATACTTATACCAAAAATCTCTGTTACAGTTGTTGCTAGAGATATTAGAATAAAAATAGAAATATCTCGGTATGACAATCCCATATTACGTATACGATAAAGCCAACCAATGTGTGTGTGTGTGTTCAAAGTTTTGATATAAATCAGTTAATATTATTTAAGTAAGCGATCTCTAGAAGTATTTTTCTATTTCTACTAAAGTCTAATCATATTTTTCATAAACAAGGTAACCCTTCTTGTTATTCTCTACCTTTTGATAAAATTCCTCATTTTTTAAAAAGAACTTTCCCTTATTTATATTTTCTGGCAATGTATATGGCCTTGTAAATAATCGACTAATTATATCTCTCATAACCCACCTCCACTGTGTCAATCCCTTTATGCGTCTTTCTGTTTTTTTTAGCCAGCTATTATCCATAACCTCTCTTCGTATTTGTTCTTCAGTCATTTTTGACTTTAAAGAAGTATTTAAATATCTACTCACACTCCAAGATAAACAACTTGAAGATCGTGTAGTTAATCCGAAAATATTTGCAATATTTTCTCTATACAAAGTAAGTTTAACTGCAATTTTTGAGTATGAACTATTCAACCTTCTTACCTTATTCATATCATTTTTTAAAGTTAAAATCTGATCTTTTCTTATAGGAAATAATTCCTGAAGAAAATCTAAATTATCTATACTGGAGATTGGAACCACTACAACTTTTTTAAAATAATCAGTATACAATCTAATCATGTACTCTAAATCAAACGCATCCACATCAAAAAACATCGTAGTGTTTTTGTCAAATATTTTTTTTTCAACTTATTA
>Ga0233431_1004590_pt1 | contig 14590 bp, 13 predicted proteins | sample SI_118_April2016_FD_179867 | JGI IMG/M metagenome (GOLD analysis project Ga0233431, IMG submission 179867) | Seawater microbial communities from Saanich Inlet, British Columbia, Canada - SI_118_April2016_200_MG | ecosystem: Environmental > Aquatic > Marine > Inlet | place: Canada: British...
ATATCCGCGACATTTACAAGACTGACGAGATAAATTCCCATAAGTCCTGCAAAGATATGAATTGCCGTACCGATAAATTCACAAAAATATTCAGTCCAATGCAATTTTATTGCCTCCTTTCAAATCCTTAATAGAACAAAAGCCAATCCCCCGGCCTGGATAACGGCGTAGGCAAAAATCCCGAACGGCAAAAAGGTCATGAAATCAAATGTCGTCTTTTGTCCCTCTCGGGTTGTCAACCCCGATTTTTCCACAATCGATTGCGCCAGGGGCCCTGCGGTGGCGGCGGTTAGAAGAAAACTCGATCCTGCGCACACCGATAACGCCAGGCCAACGTAAACCGTCTCCCCCGGGACACCCCCTTTTGCGATAATCTGCTGGGCGATGGGCAGCATGGTCGCCATGCTGGGTCCGGCGGAAAATATGGCCGTAGAGATCCCGCAACAGATCATCAGGGCGCAAACAAGCATCTTTGTGTCCGTAAAATACACCGTCATGTAACCGGCAATGGAATCCAAGATGCCGGAGCCGGCCATGCAGGATACCATGAGAAAAAGGGCGGTTAAAAAAAGAATCGATTCGAAATCAATCCCATGCCTGACAATATCCTCAGCCGCTTCGTTCTTAATGACCATCAGCAACCCCACGCCGAGAAAACAGATGACCCCGGGACTCAAACCGATATTACCTGCGACAATCCACAATCCGAACATGACGCAGAAAACGCCTATCCCAGGGTAAAGGATCGTTTTGTCAATGGTAAAATTCCGGTATAGTTTTGCCATGGAGATCAATGCCAGAGATCTTTCCAATGGCGCGGCATCCTCACTCCCCCTTCTGTTGTAGTAAACTGAAAACAGGATAAGAATCACACCAAACAGCAGGATGCACATGGGAAAGGCCAGGATCAAATATCTCACAAAGGAGATGCTCCCGGTGCCCATAAGGAGTATTGCCGGAAAATCGCCGATGGGGGTGGCGGCGCCCCCCAGGTTGCAGGCCACAATCACCATGGAAAAGCAAAGCGCAACAAACCCTTGCGTCGCGCCGAGGGCCTTGAGGATACTGAGCAGCACGGGCAGAACCAGCAAAAGGGCGGTCAGGTTATTCAATGTGCAGGAAAGAATAAACATAATGGATGAGAACATGATCAGAATCAGGAGATATTTCCCCCGGCTGGCACGGGAACACCAGACCGCGAGAGCGCTGAAAAGACGACTCCGGGCAAACAAAGACGAAAAAATTCCCAATCCTAACAGAATAACCAATACATCCCAGGGAACGCCGCTATATATGTCGGATATGCGCTGATTCCCTACGGTAGCCGCAATGGTCAGGGTAACCGTTGCTCCACCGAGAATAACAATCATCTTCCTGGCCGGTACCAGGGCCTGAATGATTAAGGTTGCGATCATTACGCTGATCAGAACGACGCCAATCATTTTTTGTCCGGTTCCCCCTAAATGATCTCGAATTGATGGGTGAAAAATTGACGCGTCGAATAAAGCGGGGCCATATCATCGAGATACCGGTTATAGCCTGATAGCATATTTAAGCCGATAATCCGATTATATGAACTCCTGACATCGGGCCCGACGGCCCTGAACGTAATCGGATAGATAAAGGAGTCCTCCTGCACCTGGCAGAAGGCGTATGAAAGCAGGACGCTGTGCGTTCCCCCGAGCTCCATAATCTCACGGACATCAATCAAATGAACATTCGGCGGGAAGTTGGCCAGAACCCTTTCCGATTCAAGGGCCTCCGAGTGGGGAATAAAATAGAACCTGGATTCCGGCAATTTCCGGGTGAGGATGTCCAGGATCACGGATTCTATGCCGACCACCACAATAGAAGAAAAGGTTCTCAATGTTTCGGATAATCGGTCGGTATTCTCGTTGATGATACGCTCGGTTTCAGCGGGGGAAAGATCATTTTCAATAATCTCTCCGTAAAGCGGGAAATATCCGCCGAGGGTTTCCGCAAGCCGGACGGCACCCTCACGCCGGGTCAGCCCATAGACCGTATCATGAAGAATCAGGGCGGCGCTGAAAGCGCCCAATTCCGAAATCAGGGCGGAGATTGTCCTCATAACCCCCTCGGGGTCCACGTCAATAACTGAGTTAGCGGGGGCTTCATTCATAACGAGCCTTTACACGCTTTTATGGGTTTCGCCCAATGTCAACTCTTAAATTTCAATTCCGTTCGAAGCATTACAATGACATCCCTCATGGCTTCAGACCCCAGCATAACATATATGGTTTTTCGGTAATTTTCCCCCCTCATGATGCACATGCGGACGGTTTCACCGGCCTGGGCGCCGGAAAGATCACTCAGGAATTCTCTTAAGGTAGTTGTTTTACGGGAATTAAATGACATGATCAGATCCCCGTCCTGCAAACCGGCTTTATCCGCCGGAGAGTTGGGGATCACCCTCTCCACCAGAACGCCGCCGGACTTTCCCTCTTCTTCAAGTTTTTCGATCTGGTCGCTGTCAAAAGCGGCGTCGCTCACGGTCGCCCCGAGAAAAGGGTAGGTTTTGATCAGCACCGGAAGATCGGAAGGTCTTTCTTCAGGGACCGCATACGCCGTAACCCTGTAATCGTCTTTTGCGACGCACATGTACACTTCACTGCCGATTTTGCTCCCCGCGATGTCGTTTTGAAACTGCTGGGGGGTTCTTATTTTTCTGCCGTTAAAGGAAATGACGATGTCTCCCGGATCGATGTCCGCCTTCATGGCGGGAGAACCGGCCGCAACATTGTTTACATACGCCCCTTCAACCCTGTCAAGCTGGGCTTTTGCCGCCATCTCCGGGGTAACATCGCTAACCTCCAGCCCGAGCCACGCTTTGCCCCACTCCACCTTGAAAGTTTCGTAATTCAGGGGGAGCTGTTCCGTGGTTTTTGTTCCGTGTTCGTCTTGGGTTGCCGAATCTTGAAGCAGAAGCAATACCGCAACGACATTGAAAGCCAGGGATATGATTGTTACAATGCTTAACCATTTTTTTTTCATGGGCCAGGTCCTTTTCCTTTTTCAAATTTCAAGTTTTTTACACTCAATGGGGCACTTGGATGAACATCGATTGCACATCATGCATTCATTGCCGTCGATAGTGGGTTTGTTCGATCTCTCATCGTAATTGATGGCATCTATCTGGCATTCTTTTTGGGCCAATCTGCAGCCCCTGCACCCCTCCTGCGGCAAATTTACCCTGAAACATCTCAATTTCAAAAAGACGCAAATAGAAACGATTACCGCGAAAAATGCGCCCAACGGGCAGAAATACCGGCAAAAAAAACGAGATACCACGGAAGAGAGAACCAGCATCCCTATCAGCCATGTCCAGGAAATCAGATCACCGTCCAAGTGAAAAAACGTGGCAAATGGTTCTACAATGCCGGTTAAATATACGGCAAGCAACTTGTCTGAAATGACAAACGCGATTACCAGAAAAATTACAAGATTGATGTATTTGATGATTTTTAGAATCTTGTCGGCGTTTCCGCTTATGCGCCATTCAAGCGGTGTCAGGCGAAACAGAATTTCCGTGAAAGCCCCAAACGGACAGAGCCACCCGCAATAAGCTCTTCCGGCGATAATCGTTAAACCGATGGCAACAACAACCAGAGAGTACCAGTACAGGTTAGTGAGGAGTACGGGGTTGTGAAAAGACAACAGCCTGATCACGTCAATCAGGGAAAACCCGCCGCCCTTGTAAACGCCCAGATAGGCAAAGGCCATCCCCAGGGCGCAATAACGCAAAAATTGATTCTTTCTTAGAAATGCAAAAAACGCCAGTCCAACGGTAATCCACAAGAGAATGAGGTCTATCTGCCAGATCAGGTGCTGCAAAAAATCATGTTTGACGATGCTGTCTTCATTTACCCGCTGGTACAGGACTTCTTTCGTAATCAGTTGCAACCCGGATTTTATGGAATGGGTAATGGCGCTCGATGTTATGGTGGCGCCGGTTATGGCATCGATGTCGTAGTTGAGTACAAAGCTGCCGCTGGAGTCCTTACCCGTGAATTGCGTCAGGAACCAACTGCCGTCGCCGAGCAGCCCTTGTGTATATCTCGGGCTCTCAAATTCGCTGAGTATTTTAACGCCGCTGATCCGTCCGGATACATCCACGCCGACCAGGGTTGTGATTTGGTCCCGGTAACCCCAGCTTTCTTCAGGTACAACCTCCGTTGTCAAAAACACCACGCCCACGAACTGCCCACCTTCGAGGCTGTTGTATCCCAGGTAGTGGCCGAAGGGATCTGTTTGCCTTACAAACTTATCGGCAGCGGACAAAACATCTTTCAAGTCTTTTTCCGTGACCAGCTTGGCGGAACTGTGCGATGCGACACTCAAAAAGACTATAATGCCCAATATGAGCAGTGAAATTCTTGGTTTCATCAGATCGTATTCAAAGACGGGAAATATATGGAACGGTGCCCTATATACGATGAATAGGCATATGTAATTCCGCCCTTTATAGGGAAGAAGGGGATATGTGTCAACCATAAAAAAAAAGGGGTGTGTTTGTTCGGTGTGCGGGTGGTTTGGGGTAAGTGGTTGAAAGTGTTGAATAGATAGCCGAAATTTCTTGGTTACCACATCTTTGCAAGACGCCTCAAAATGCTGAGTAACGAATACCGCGAATAATGAGAAATACCCGCAAAAAAACGCGATACCACGGAAGTGAGAACCGTGGTATCGCTATCAGCCATTGTCTACGAAATCAGATCTCCGTTATCCCGTCTCGGTCATTGCCATGATCAAAGTTCCCTTCGCCGCCGTATTCAGCGGGTCTTCAGCAAGTCGCACTGCCGAGATCTCAACGGGCAGGGAGATGTCCTTGAGCATGGACTCGTGATATATCATGCAGCAATTCCCGCTTACTGCTGAAAGGCCTAATATCAGTGTATCTTGAGATTTTCTTTTCGTGAAGCTTTGGCTTGAAAAATAGCTGAGAATCGCTTTATGAAGTTTTTCTTAAAAAATTAGAGCCCAAACAGCACATAAAATAAGAAAATTCTGGACATTATACGAACGATGGTTCATGATTAGTCCCTATAAAAATCATGAAACATCAAAGCCAACAAAAATCTCCTTACACATGTTGTGGTCCTTTTTCTTTGACCTACAATCCGGTTGTTTCATAATTGAGATTTAAAAAAGCAAAGTCTTACCATCTCACCTGCTTTTAAGGATTGATAAAGGAGTCCCCCGATGCAAAAAAGATCAGCATCAACCTTAAGGGCTCACCGCATTACGGCTTACAACCTGCCGTTCCGGTCAGGCGATGTCCTCGAGTAGTTTTTTAAAGATATCGGCGTTACTGAGAATCCCAACCAATTGATTTCCATCAAGTACCGGCAGTCTTCTTACGCCTACCATACGCATCAATAGCTGGCAGTTGTAAATGGACATGCCCAAATTGACGGTGATCGCCGGTTTGGTCATTGCATCCTCTACCTGGTGCGGGGGCCCGCTAATTGTGCTCGATAGAAACGCTTCAATGATATCTCTCCGCGTAATGATCCCGAATGCGTCCCCATCGTCATCAGGTTCGACAATCAGACTCGATACACCTGAATCGCGCATCATTCTTGCGGCTTTGAAAATGGTTGTTGATTTATTGGCCAGTTTAACGTCTTTCTGCATAAGTTCCTGGACCCTCAATTTCTCTATGTTCATATTGATAATTTCTCCTGTATCATGGATTACTTTATCATCTTTACAGCCAATTCTTCCTTGTCGAAAATAAAAGTGACTTTCCCCTTTATATCGTCCTTGACCTTAAAAACATATCCGCTCACGAATACTGTGGTCCCCGCATAAACGATCCCTTTCACTTTCACTGTCAAGAGTTCGCCGTCGGTAGTCGACAGCTTTATTGATAGCGCATCCCTCTCTTTTACAATCCTGTTTTCCTCAACGACTATCTTGAGTCTGTTTTTCCTGAGCGTCTCAAGTTTGTGTAAAAGCTCACCGGGCATCTTTTTACCTTTTCCGAATTTATCGGATTTTGCTAAAATCATGTTCATTTTTGCCTTGTTTTTTCTGTGCCCGGCCAATTTTTTTTTAATATTAACGAGCCTTTCCCTGAATTCCGAAGCCGCACCCACACTCACATGCGTTATGATGCCGGCGGGTGATCCAATTTCGTTCATTACGATAGCCTTGCCGGCTCTGACAACGCCACCCCTTATACGACCCTTTCCGCCTGTACAGATAATGCTGCCACCGGCCGATACATTACTGCGAACAATATCATTGCGGATGTGTATGTTGCCGTTCGCGTGGACTTGGGTGTTTTCAATAAAACGGACTGTGATATCTCCTCCGGCATGGATCTTTCCCTTTCCTGAACCAATAATGCCGCCCCTTATGGAGATATCGGCGTCAGCTTCGACGTTCGCACCTTCAATACCTCCGCCGACCAGGATTTCACCTTTGGCCTGTACATGGAACCCCGACCGAATCCAGCCTTTGATATCCAATGTTCCGTCCATGGACAGGTTGCCCGTTGAGTAATCGACATGACCGGGTACTTGGAACTGTTCGAAAACCCCAATTTTATTATCATGGGTGAGAACAACGACACCATCGATTGCCGAAGTTAAGACAAGACCATCATCCGAAACCTCCACGTTTTCACCAGGGGTAAGGATTACATCGGCATCCGGTTCAGCAGGAATGATGTCACCGTACACGTTAATCCCCATTTTCCCCTTGGTCGGTGGCGATTTAACCGCCAGGACCTCCCCGGTTTTCACGTTTTGGAGGGTTTGACGTTCTTTATAGTCGATGACTCCGGTTTTCCGGTCAACCGTCCCAACCATTTTCTCGGTTTGAAACTTGAACTCGATTCCGGCGCTTTTCCCTAACTCAGGGGTCTTTCCCTCAGCAATAACGGCATTGAGTATCGGCATTCCCCCCGCAATCGCATCCTTCAATGCCTGCTCAATAGCGTTTTTATTGATGCCATGGGTTATACCTGAATCCATTAAGGTCTCTTCAACCATTTCCATTGTGAGCATTTTACCTGACTGCGACGGCGGATGGACGGATAGCCGGACACTCAATTTATCCCCCGAAATTTGCAGGGGGACCTCAACACACAGCCTGCCGTCCACATAGTCCGCATAGCCCACTGTGACACCCTCGGCAACAATGTAGGTTACGTTATCCTCCATAAGGGTAACCTTTTCACCAACCAGCAATGGTTTATCCTTGGGTTCAGCGCCTAAAACAGTTTCACCCGTTACAGTACTGCCGTTGACGGGTTTCTCCGATGAAATTTTGATGGCAAGCACATTGCCCCCGGAAACCATTTCCTTGATCACGGTTGTTGGATCCGGTTTGCCACGCTGTCGAGACGCATCGACCATTTCAGGATCTTCACCGTTAAGGCGAAATTTGAATTCTATCCGAGCATCGACACCATCCTTTGCGGGTTCCCCGGCTGCAATCCGGACATTGCTCTGCGCAATTCCCCTGGCTGCAACTTCGGAGACAATATTTTCCATAATCTCCTTGTTGATTCCAAAAACGATGTTCAGATCGGCAAGTGCTTCTTCAATGTCCTTAACCGCTAACGGCTTCCCATTTCCCAAAGGTGGTGTTATTGTCCGGATTGTCGCATTCATATTACGGTCTAAAACCACAATATCCAGTTGGCCGGGCGCGTTGAGCATTGAAACAGTGTAGGTTCCTGCATCGACCGATTCTGCGGTGACGTCATCGGGTTGAACACCGAGTTTTTCAGCGCCTTCTATCCGGGCGGTTTCGTCATTATCGCATGAAATGGTAACGGTTGTTCGCAGCATTTGTCACACTCGAAGTTTTAGAATTTATCACCGATACATGGAGGAGGAAGTTTGCACCACGTTACGAAAGTCCATTTGGTGTTGCTTCATCCGGTTTATTCTTTCACCAGCATATTGAAATACCGCAATTTCTCTGTATCTCTGAAAAAGTTGAATGCAGGTCTTAGGTAACATTATTTACCGAATAATTCAACCTATTTAAAACTGACCGCAAGTAAGGAAAGGGATGTTGACCGCAAGCGGATCTCTTTGAAAAAGCCCAGGAGTTGCTGTCGATTATTGACGACCTTGAAGGCTTCGGCGAAGTAAGCTCCGATTGTAAAATGGAGAAACTGGAGAAAGCCGCCAGGGATTGCGCTCAAATTTTTCAAAGATCGAGTTCCTGCGTTGAAGGGGGGAACGCGCAACTGGCCCTCCGTCACCAAGGAATTCATCGACGGAGTGACCGACATTTGCAAGCGCTTACAGTCATGCACAATTATTACGTCAGAAAACGGGATGGAACAACGGCTTCCGAACGATTCTTTGAGGAAAGTGAGGCCTTGGTCGGGAAAAGCTGAGAGCGGTACGCTATGCCGATAATATTAGCAATAGACGAGAAGCAGGATAACCTGATTGCCAATACATGAAAAGGCAGAGCCCGGTGTAAGACTCTGCCTTTAACAGGAGGATGAAAAATGAAAGAAATTTGTCTGTTCGTTAAAATGCCAACAGGGTGATTATTAAATGGTTTCCTGAGATGCCGTTGTTTTCTTTTGTGCAACCCACCTTTTCTATTTTTCAAGGTTGCGAAGAAAAGATGCACGCACATCCGAGAAACCCGCCGATTAAGTGCCATCCCAACTTTCTTTTTTGATTTTAACCTTTGTGCGGTTTTATTCCGCACGTGGTTTATTAATCTGTGTTAAAGCCGATCGCTGGCACTTAAGAAAACTCATGTTTCAAAAAACGATTTTCAGATAAAAGACCTCAAAACATCTGTTCCCTTTTGAGTAGACAGACCAAAAGACTGTTTGCTCAGATCATTCGCTACCAATTGTGCAAGGATACCCATATTGATTTCGAGAGCGGCAGTGACGGGCAACGCCGGAAGATGGACCCAGCCGGCGCGGATGGGCAGGCTGCGCCGGGCGATATGATGGAGCACTCCGTACATGAGCAGATTGCAGCCGAAGGTTCCGGCCGTGTCGGAGATATCGGCGGGAACGCCCGCACGGCTCATGGCTTGGACCATGGCGCGGATGGGCAATGTGGCATAATAGGCAACCGGCCCTCCGGGCACGACCGGTTTATCCTGTGGCCGCGAGTCGGATAAATCACCCATATCGTAACGTGTGGCGTCTATCAGGTTTTGAGCGAGACGCTCCACGGTAATCATGCTACGCCCGCCAAACTCGCCCATCATGATCACCAGATCGGGCGAAACTCGGTCGATTTCATCTGTCACCACACCCACCATTTCATCAAAAATACTCGGCGCAATCACCGTGCCGATCGTCGCTTCTCCTACGGTTTCGCCATCCAGTACATCTGCCACCGCCTTGGCGGGATTAGCGGAGCTACCCGCCCAATCCCCAAAACCCGTTATCAGAATTTTCTTCATTTTTTCCTCCCGTTTGAGGTTTGAACTGCGGCCTGTACGGCCTTACGGAAATTGTCCAGGAACGGACTCCTAAGGGCTCTCAAAAGTCTACAGGACACCCATATCCAATTGAGAGAAAAAGAGAAAGTGCTTAAAGCACAATGGCATCCACCTGGCGAAAAGGACGGCCAGCAGAGAGGAGATAAAAAATTCCCCACGTAGGGACCTAGGGCTTTGGTGAACTCCCGGGAAACGTGGGGGTTATCCCGATCACACTTCCCAATTTTCAAAGCCATCCCTCTTGTTTTTGACATGTACGGCGATTTCAGATATTCTCAATGTATCTCAGATTTACCCAATCCCCCGACTTGATGATATCACACATTGCATTGAGATGAAAAGGCATAAACACGTGTGATATTCACTAGTTATGAAATTTTCGATTTTAAGCGAAAAACAGTTTCCAACCCTATGTCCAACCTTCAGCAAAAAAACCGGCCCCATCCCCTGAAGCCGGTCTGATTCTGCCCATGATATCCTATGCCTTTAACGGCGGACGGCTCACCTCGTGCTTATGGTGAAGCCCGGTCCCGATAATTGCCAGGTTAATTCATGGATTGATGGATATAACCGCCTGAGGATCAAGGCCATTGATTATCTGCCCGCATACCGCAGTGCAGCAGGGACAACCCCGCTGACTATGGGTCCAGGGGCGAACGTCGATTCTCGGGGCTCTATATGCCCTCTGTAGCGCGTTATAGGGGAAACTTTCAGTCAAACTTACAGTATCGTTAAAATCGTACAAACCAGAATTTCTGAACCGATACATCAGCGGGAACACCGGAACTTAAAGGCCAGCGCCACCACCAGCGCCACCACCAGCGCCATGGTCGTCACCACCCCCGTCGGCCCGGGTGCTGAAAAGTTTCAATAAGAAAAACTTCCTTTTTCCACTCTCTCTATCAATTTCAATGGGGCCGTCGTCCTTCGAGCGATAACCCGTGGGCACCAGCAACACGTATTTCCCCGGGGACATCGGAACCGGTTTAACGGGTGTCTCACCCAGGAAAATTTCCCCCTCGGAACATAGTCGTTTCTCCGATTTGATCAGTCCAAAAAACACACTCGTTTCCTTTTTCTGATACTTTTCCTGCGGACAGAGGTGTAATTCCAGACCTGAAATGTTGCACTCGATTTCAATGGTCCCTGAATTCCCTTGATCCTGTTTGCCTGCCGTTTCTGCAGCGAATCCCTGGAACGCCCACAAAACCATGACACACAAAAGGGCCAGAGCCCCTCCCAATTTTGCAGAATCCATGTTTTTACCCCCTTTCAACGCCTTATCACCTGGTTTTCTGTCACAATAAACAAGAAAATCGTTATGTGGTATCAGTTATCAGTAAAAGCATATCAATACTAAGGCGGGCCATGCCCGCAAGGATACCATCAACATCAAAGTTCGTCGCCATCAGTCCTTTGCATCAGTGATTCTTCCGTCCATTGTGTTATCTCCCCCAAATAAAAAGCGCACAAGATGTCCTATGGCCAACAGGCCATTCCGGTCCTCACGGTTGCCTGCTTCTGTTTGCCACTGGGCAGTCGGTAGCTGATCCAGTACATAAGCCGTTTCCCTGACTTGGCCTTGTCCAGGTCATGGTCACATTTGCCGCAAATCTTCTTTTGGCTGACTGCCTGGTTTTACATACCGGGCATTATGCGAGAATTGCCATGGGTTCTCCAATTTTCTATTCATCAAATGACCAAATTATCCATCGCTTCGGGAACGCACCGCAAACGCCCGCTCCGTGCGCAGGCCCTACACCCCGTGGCGTTCACGCGCGGCAAAAGGTATCCTACAAACAGTAAAAGGATGATTAAGGAGAATTAAGTTCCCTGAAGTGATACACTCAATTTAACTTACCAGAACACACTTTTTATTATCAATACCCACTGCATTACCGCACATCCCAAAAGGCGCTTTGTAACTGTCTAATATCACTGATTCCCTTTACACTTTTCACAGATCGAGATATGAACTTTATTCTGGGATTTCTTTTCGTTGCAGGTGATATAAGGCATGTATTTGAGTACAGTTATTCCATTTTCAGGGAATCTAATGCTTCATTGATCTGTGTTTTGGTAATGAACCCCTGATCATACAACATGCTTGCAATAAACCGGTAATTCTCTTTTTCAGTATTTCCATTCACAGGTATCTCTAATGCTTCCATAATTTGAGTCGGACTGGCAAACCCTCGTTGCTCCGCTATTACACCAAATTCATCTTGAAGCGTTTCTATCGACATGGGCGGATCGTTCAAGTGACTTACCTTTCCTGTTTCATGTTCTTCCTCTATGGATTTGTAGACAAGGGTATTGGTTGAACCTTCTCGTCGATTCTCATGGGTTACAGTTCTCTCAGCCATTATTTTTTTTGTTTTGCGGGGGTGCTTAGGATCACAGTCACAGACCCCTCCCACACAGCCGCAGAAAGCACATGAGAGGCTATCCAGATATTCTTTTTGTTGTTCCTTTGTTGCCCGTGCATGGTTTGGATTGGTTTCAAGCCGTCTGTCAAATAATCGTGGGTCCAGTTTAAACAGTTCGTTCCCGCTTATTATATTTTGCTCCATAATCCACTTAAATCCTTCCTTAGTTTTTTATGTTTTTGAATTAAATATCTTACCCGTGCTATACCCTCACGCCAAATGATTACTACCCTTTCTTGCCTTCAATATCTCTTCCAATTCCGACATGAATTCATTGACATCCTTAAATTGTCTGTACACAGATGCGAACCGGACATAGGCCACCTCATCCCATTTTTTTAATTTATTGATGACCCTTTCCCCGATCTCTGAGCTGTCAATTTCCTTCTTCCCCAAATCCTGGAAATAGGACTCAAGGGAATCTGCAAACTCTTCGATGCGTGCCACGCTTACCGGAAGTTTCTGACACGCATTGCGGATTCCGGATATTATCTTTTCACGCTTGAAAGGCTCACGCCGCCCATCCTTCTTGATAACCATCGGGAGAATATCTTCCAGTTTTTCATAAGTTGTGAATCTTCTGCCGCAGGCAACACACTCTCGTCGCCTCCTGGTGCTCATGAAGTCCTTGCTTAATCTGGAATCAATTACTTTGTTGTCAATCTTAGTGCAATACGGACATTTCATAGGGGACACCTCACAATATCACCTCTTATTGGTTTTATCTTTCATGTTTCAAATGCCTTTATCCCTCTCGTCCATAATTTTATCAAATGCTGATTTCATAGAGCTTTCAAGGACCTTTCCTTTGGATTTTTTTGCAAAATTATTCAGGGTTCCACGGCATTTTTTGTAAAGATTCCCGGCAGGGTCGGACATCATCTCCCAAAATGATTCCTCCCGCGCCAACTCCCATTTTTTACGGGACAGGGATTTCATTTCTTCGATGCGTTTCTCTTTCTCTTTGAGAGCCATCCTCTCCTGTTCGATCTGTTTATCTTCAAAGATTTATAGCCTTTGGGCTTGGGGTGAGAGCCGGATCGCCACAGAGTCCCGTCTCAAATGGCCCGGCTTCTTCTTACGTCCGGCGCCTGTTCGTTTTCCACCTCTCATTTTGGCCTTATCCTTTGAATTTCGTATTACGGTTTTCTAAACGGCGCATGGATAAAGGCTTTACGGTCCCACCTTCCATGTGTCAACGGGCAGACCATAATGTTCAATGATGGTATTCAACCGAATCCAGTATTTGTAATCCGATTTCTTTTCCAATATCAAGACAACCCCTGCTTTCTTCCCGGTCTGGATGGAATAATAGAGGGCCTGTCCGATGGATTCCGCCCACTTTTTCATGTGGGGAACGACCCTATGGCCCCTTTTATCAAACGTGTATCGCCGTTAGGGTTCAACCCTATACTAATCCCTATAGGTCAAACGGTTAACGTCGATCCTGAGTCTGTGGAAGGCCCTAGGCGGCCCATTTCTGTACTAGGTCATTTTTCAGACCACAAAGCCGCATATAGAACTTCTCCACCACACGACCCAAGAGTACCGCTGGCATCCCGATTGCCGTAGCGATATGAACGAAAACCGGCGAAACGGGGACATCTTCTACAAATTCATCGTGGATTCTGTTCGTTGCCATTTCCCGCCCTCCTTACGTCCTCATGGTTTAAACGCCTACTTGATTCTAAAGCATTTTACGCATCCTGAGAAGCCCATTTCCGCAATAGGCCGTCATTCGATGGCTGATAGAGCTACCACATTGTGGTTTTGCCGGTTAACGACCCCACCTTCCAGGTGTCAATCGGCAGGGCATAATGGTTGATGATGGTGTTCAGCCTGATCCAGTATTTATAATCCGATTGCTTTTCCAGTATCAAGACAACCCCTGCTTTCTTCCCGGTTTGGATCGCATAATAAAGAGCCTGGCCGATGGATTCAGCCCATTTGTTCCCAAAGTCAAATTCAATTGCGTGGGTAGAGGTCAGGCAATCACACCGGGTCTTGTCAGGAAGGACCACTTCCACCTGTCCATCCTGGGCCTTGCACCATTGCTCTTGATAGTATTTCCCAGGATGAAGACGTTTTACCGGGGCCGTGGTGCTGAACAACAAATTGTGGGCCATTCTAAGCCTCCTGGGAGGGGCGGTTTCTCTGGATTTGTCGGTTTCAAAACACTATGCTCAAAACAGATTCAAGCGGCGTTTCAGCCATGTTTAACTTAATTGGGTCGGCACTTTTCAGAGACACGGTTAGGCTCAATTAAACCTATCCTTGAGTATTTATCCCTTCCGTGTTTCGACGCATCCCAAAATCAGCGCTCAGATTCTTTCTTGTATTCTGAGAAGGGAAAAATTAAATGCCCCTAATACTATTTCACATGTCCCGTGTAGTTTCAATCTTTGAGCCATCAGCAGAAGTGAATGTTCCATGTCCATGTCTTTTATCTTGATACCATGTACCTTCATATTGTGCGCCATTAGCAGAAGTGAATATTCCATTTCCGTGTTTTTCAAAATGTAAATGGTTGCTTATACGAAAATCACCTTCATATTTAGCCCCGTTAGGGCAGCCCTTTCAAGGTGGCCTCTCATCTGCTTCTCTTGGCGAGGATTCTAGCCGTAGAAACATGTGGCGTGTTCTTACAGCATTTCCGCTTCGGTTTCGGCTTTTTTGGTCCCCGGGGGTGTTTTTGA
>Ga0233431_1004591_pt1 | contig 14589 bp, 5 predicted proteins | sample SI_118_April2016_FD_179867 | JGI IMG/M metagenome (GOLD analysis project Ga0233431, IMG submission 179867) | Seawater microbial communities from Saanich Inlet, British Columbia, Canada - SI_118_April2016_200_MG | ecosystem: Environmental > Aquatic > Marine > Inlet | place: Canada: British...
ACCGAAAATCCTCATTGGGGCGAATATCATCTTAGATTAGCGCAAACGCAAGAAGAACTGGGAAAAATAGATTCTGCTAAAGAAAGTTATCAAAAAGCCATTCAGTTGGACATAAATAATCATGAAGCAAGAATTGGTTTAGAAAATATTACTGAACATTCTCAACCAAAGAAAAGGAGATATTTTTGGAAGAGGAAATAATATGACTCTAGAAGATAAACTGCTACAAGACATTGAAGAAGGTAATGAGATAGATTTAGAAAGAGGAATGTTTATTATTTGCGGTTGTGATACAGAAAAGAAAGTACAAGAATATCATCACAAATTAGATCTTCTAATGGACCAATTTACAGATTATAAGAAAACTCGTACAGATATAGATAAACGTTTTAAGATTAATTGTGCAGAATTAGTACATGATTTTATTTGGGATGGAAGTGACAATTTGTATGAAGAAGATCAAGATAAAATCACAACCTCTATTGATAGTTTATTACACCATGAAGAGAAAGTAGGTAATTGTTTGGCTTTAACTTGTTTAGAAGCGTCAATGTATCTTCGCTTAGGATATGAAGTTAAGATTTTATTTTCTCCCCGACATGTAAAATTAAAGTTAGAGATAAAAAATCAAGAAATTGAAATAGAAACAACCTTAGAGGACGGTTTTGATGAAGAAGATGAAACAAGATATAAAGAAACTAACCCATTAGAAATATTTGCACATATACTAGAATCACGTTCTTACCATAGAAATTCTGCACTGGCATCACTTGCCGATTTGATCAAAGCAAAAAAAATCCTCCAAAGTGATCAAAAAATATATGAGGGCTTGGGTTTTTACTTTAAAGAGATAGGCTCATTTGAATGTGCAAGAGTTAATTATCATAGAGCGATAAAATTAGGTAGTAATAGTTTTAGAGTGTATGATAAATTAGGACAAATCTATGAAAAAAGATATTCACTTGAAAAAGCATTAAAATTTTATTTAAAAGCGATTAAATTCCCAGAAGCGAAGTTATCATTCTGTTACAATTTAGGAGAAAGATGTCAAAAGATTGGTAAAAAAGAAGAAGCATTAAAATTTTATAATAAAGCTTTATCCAGTGAAGATATCACTCCCCCTTATGAAAGAAGTATACACTTTCATTGTGGTAAAATTCACAGAGAGAATAATGAGTTACAAAAAGCATTAACTTCTTTTAAAGATGCTGAAAAATCCGGTTATTTTAATTCTGAATTATATTATTATTTAGGTTTAGTCAATTCGGGTTTAGGAGAGAAAAAAATAGCAATTGAAAATTTTTGTGAAGCTATCAGAAAAAATCCTAATCAATCTGAATATTATTACAGTTTAGCAAACGAACAAAGAGGTATTGGAGATATGGAAAAAGCAACCGAAAATTATCGAGCAGGACTAAGATTAAATCAAATTCATAATGAAACATTAGAAGGATTCAAAAATAATCGAATAATATCAAGATGGAACTAGAACAATTAATTAATGAAGAAACAGTGAAAGGACTAGGTTTAAATCTTAAAAGATGTTTAGGCAGTGGTGGCTGGGGTAAAGTTTACATAGTAACTAATCAAAGAGGAAATCAATTTGTTGCAAAATTTTCTAAAGTGGGTGAATTTGAAAAATTATCTTCAGAATCAACAAATTCTCTAATTCCTATTGAGATAAATTATTTAGGAAATGATCAAAAAGAAATTTCCATATCTTTAAAAAATGGAGATAAAAAAAATTATTACCTTGATGATTATACATTCAGTAAATATTATAGTCTTCTTTTCGAATCTCAATGTTTAAGTATATGTAATCAAAATAATATTGGAAATATTAATCAGTTCAGAGAATTTCAACATTTTTCTGTAGATAAGTTTGTAGGAAATGTATCGCTTACTGAATACACTAAGGATAGCGAGTGTTTATATCATTTACTTTGTGAAGATAAATTAGAACCAAAAATAAGGTATAAAATAATTAATGAACTCGCAAAAACAGTTTATGAATTGTCTCAATATGTGGGTATAACTCATAGAGACATAAAACCAAAAAATATTTTAATGTGTCCAGATAATTCAATACAATTAATTGATTTTGGAGTGTCAACATTTAATGAAAAGTTTAATCAAATAGATTTATCATCTCAACAAATACCATCTTACTTTAAATTATTATTAAATCATGCAATGGAACATGAAAATGGGCATTATGGAACATTAGGTTTTGTTGCGCCTGAAACTGAAATAAATTCTCGAATGGATTATTTTTCTTTAGGTTTCACTGTATGTGCAATCTTAACCGGGAATAGGATCCCACAGAATTATTCTGTAGATACTGATAGTCCTAGTTCTTTAATAGTAGATTATGACAATAATGATAGAATAAAAACACTAGATTTATTACACAAGTATAAAGTTCAAACCAAAATGATTGAAGCAATAGGAGAATTAATTTGGGAAGATCCAACTAAGAGAGATATTTTTCCTTTAATACAAATAAGTAATGAATATTATCAAAGATATGATGAATTACAAAGAAAATCTAAACAATTTATTACTTATGGAATAAATAAAATTAAAAATTTATTTAGTTCATAATCATTTAACGATTAATCTGAATTCCTAATGGACGTACAGCATCAACGAAAATAATTTTCATCCAACCAAGGTAAGGTATTCTAAATAATCCTTTTCCTAATACTCTCTCTTCACTTATTTTTTCTTCTCCTAAATCTCCTGCAATAGTATCAGAATTATGATCTCCTTTAGTTTGATAAAAAGTCTCTCCTTCTTCTTGCCACACTTTAACAATACGATGAATTATAGGTTGAGGTTTGTTTCCTTGAAAAACTAAAACGTCACCAACATCAAGATTATTAGCTCTCCATAACACAATCACGTCACCCTTATAAAATCCCTTTTGAAACGGAAATCTAGAGAACTGTTCTTTAGAAATTTCGTTCTCTTCATACCAACCACCACAAATTTCCCAGTAATGATTATACGAATCATGAAATTCTGAAAATCTTTCCCCACAAAGATGTTGATATTCTTGAGAATACTGTAAACAAACACCGTTTTGTTTATCTTCAAGAACACATGCAGGAGTAATACTATGATCCATACTTTCACTTACTACTGCTACAATGGGATATCCTGTACCTAAAACTATTCCTAAAACTGGATAAACCACATATCTTATTAATAAAAAAGCAATAATGATGTTAGCTACCCAACTCCAGGCAGAATTACTTTCCCAAAAAAATTCCCATACTTTTTTACCGTGATGATGCCACTTCTTTTTCATTATGATTAAGTTTTGTTTATTTGTTTAAAAATGTAGCGGTTTGTTAACTCTAATACCATACAACTACTGGAAATAAATAAGCTAATAAAAAGAAAAGTAAAATAGTTATAATTATTGGAATAATAATGATTAAATAAAACGGAAGTTTAATTTTTTCTTCATGTTTAAGAAAATATAACACAAAGAATATTAAAAATCCCACACTTATTGATATCCGAAGATGATCTTTTAAAAATCCGAATTCAGTTCCAAATACTGTATAAAAATCTCCCTTTGGTCCAAAACAAGAATCTACTTTTTCAATAATATCGGGACAACCTTGATGTTTTTCAATTATTCCCATAGTAAATTATGATTAAATTGAGATTATATAAAGATTGTTATAACTTCAATTTTGATTAAACAATCAAAAATAATTTAAAAAAAGTTTTACCAACAATCATCCCAGTTTTGTAGATATATTTGAGAATTAATTGGATTACTGTTCTTACTCAATTCAAATTTTACTGCTGCTTGATGGTCCTCAAGTCCTGCCTGTTCCATTCTTCCAGTAATCTCGCTCGTGTCCCAAGGAGCAGATTGAAGTGCCATATAAACACCAATATCGTATGTATGATTTTCTTTAGTTCTTACTGGTACTTCAAACCAAAGATCATTACTAAGAGGAATTCTCTTAGAAATATCAAAATGATAATCATCAGTGATATAATCATTGTGCCAAAGATCAGTAATTGTTTTTTGAGTTTGTCCAGAAACTAATTGAGGAAGTGCATCAATATAATCTTTAATCAGGTCATTTTTTCCACCTTCAAGAGTTCCAATAACCTCTTTTAACTGTCCTACTGATTGAATCTTTTCTGGTCTTATCCCATAAATTGTTTTAAATTGTTGAGCAATTTCTTCTCTCTTAAAAGCTGCTTCAGTAATTTCTGTACGAGAATAAGAATTTATACGACTTCCCTTTATTTTGAGTATAGGACTATGCAATAATTGGTCTTTCAATTGACTTGCTTTCGTTTTAATATCATTCGAAACATGAGGAAAAGCATCTTTAGAAAGTACAATTAATTGATTTATTGCGGAACATCCTGCTTTAGCACCATGTTTAGCTATTGCGTAAAGTTTCAGTAATTGTTCTGAATTTTTAACAAGAGTTATTTCATCAAGAGTTTCAATAAAACCAGATTGTTCAGGTTGAAGCCAATCATAGAAATCAAGATAAACCGCAGTTACTTGCAAAATTTTACATGATTTATGTAAATGATCTTTAAGTTTTGGATCTGAACCACTAGCTATTCTTTCCAATGTTGGTCTAATAAAAGAGTTTGCCCCAGATAAAACATCATCCAATTTTAAAGAATGATAAACTTTTCCTAATTCATCAAGTAGTGAACTTTTTCTCAAAGAGCTTACTCCTTTATCCATTAATTGATTATAAACATCTACTAGATGTGGTTCTGTCATAGCATTAGGTGTGGTCCTATCAATATTTTTTTCAGTTTCAACATTTTTAAAATTTGTATTTATTTTTTTTAATAATCCCATTTTAATAATTTATAGGGATGTAGATATATAAAGGAAACACAGGGCATTAAGATAAAAATGAGGAAAATGCTTTATTTTCTTACTCTTTTTTCTTATTTTCATCAGAATTATTCTTAATAAGATAGTTTAATCTTCTTTCTTTTTAAATCTCTTTTAATCTTTTCTTTATTGTTCTTTCTTTTTGCCGTTCGATTTCTTTTTTAATGTTTTCTTTTTCCTTTAGTTTTTCTAATCTTTCTTCTTCTTGTTTCTGTTTTATTCTCTGTTGTGTTTTAATATCCTTTAATTTTTCATGTGCAACCCTTTCTTCTTCTTTTAAAGCTCTTCTTTTTTGAGCCGCAATGTTTTTTACTTTTTCAATTTGTTTATTTACTTTTTCTTCTTCCCTTCTCTTTTTATCAAATTGTTTGAGCCTTTCTTCAATAATAATTTTTTGACGTGCTTCTTCTTGTTTTCTGATTCTTTTTTCTTCTCTTATTTTTATTTTAAGCTCTTTTTGTCTAACCTTCCTAGCAATCCTTTGTTCTTTAGCTTTACGAATATTTTCTTTCTCTTCTGCAGTTTTGAACATACCGAAATGATCATGGAAGAATTTACGTCTGTTCCTTCTAACTTCTTGCTTTCTCCTTTTGATTGCTTCACGAACTCGTTTCTTTTCAGCAATACGTTCTCTTCGTTTACGGGATTTCTTAGCTCTAGCTCTGTTCTTTTTATCCTTCTTATGTTTTATTTTAAGTTCTCTTTGTCTAACCTTTCTAGCAATCCTTTGTTCTTTAGCTTTACGAATATTTTCTTTCTCTTCTTCAGTTTTGAACATCCCAAAATGATCATGGAAGAACTTACGTCTGTTTCTTCTAACTTCTTGTTTTCTTCTTTTAATCGCTTCAATAACTTGTTTCTTTTCAGCAAGACGTTCTCTTCGTTTACGAGATTTCTTAGTCTGTTTCTTTTTTCTTTGATTTATTTTTTCTGCTTTTTTCCTAGTAATCCTCTGTTCTTTAGCTTTACGAAGAAGCTCTTTCTCTTCTTCAGTTTTGAACATACCGAAATTGTCATGGAAGAACTTACGCCTGTTTCTTCTAACTTCTTGCTTTCTTCTTTTAATCGCTTCAATAACCCTTTTCTTCTCAGCAATACGTTCTCTTTGTTTACGAGATTTTCTAGTTTCTTCTTTAATTTGTTGACTTAACTGTTCTGCTTCTCCCCTAGCAATCCCTCGTTTTTTAGCCTTACGAATAGTTTCCTTCTCTTCTTTAGTTTTGAACATACCGAAATGGTCATGGAAGAATTTATGCCTGTTTCTTCTAATCTCTTGTTTTCTTCTTTTAATCGCTTCATGAATTCGTTTCTTCTCAGCAATACGTTCTCTCCTTTCACGAGATTTTCTAGTTTCTTCTTTGATTTTTTGACTTAACTGTTCTGCTTCTCTTCTAGCAATCCCTCGTTTTTTAGCCTTACAAACATTTTCTTTCTCTTCTTTAGTTTTGAACATGCCGAAATAGTCATGGAAGAACTTACAGATATTCTTTCTAAACTTTTGTGCTCTTTTTTCTTTTTCAACAAAAAGTTTTCTTTCTTCAACAACTATTTTTCTACATTCTTTTAATTTTTTAATTCTAAGTTCTTCTTTATCTTTTCTCCTACGTCTTAAGAAATTAATAATAATCTTTAATCTACTTGGTTCTATCCTTTCACTCCTCAATTTTTTTGATTTTAACATTCTCTTGGTTAAATAAATTAATCCCGCTGTAACAATCAACAAGACAATTACTGATAGTACATAATATATAATAAAAGATATATTAAATTTACTCTTTGAGACAACTTCTATAACCCAACCAATAAATAGTCCAAACCACTTAATGTTATATACTAAGATTCCTAAAATTACGAAAGATAATAATGCTAAAATAGAAATTTTATATTTTTTAAGTAACTTTTTCTCTTTAGCAAATTCTTGACGTATTTTCTTTCTTTCAAAAAAGAATAATACAAATAAGATTAAAGCTGCAATAACGATAAATCCACTAATTAGATGTGATGAATCAGTTAATGGTTCTGAAATAGGCGTTATTGTTGCTTTTCCTTCATCTACAACAATCCCTATTGTTCTATGAGCACTAGCAGTATACTGACCATAAGTTACTTCGATATAAAACATATAGTCCCCAGAAGAAATACTATTAGGTAAGAACAGTTTTTTTGTTTTAGTTTTCTCTTCAAAACTTCCTAAATAGATAGTATCCTGACCAGAAGTAATCTTGTTATTATCTTTTTCTATCCAAAATTTAATTTCTACATCATCATTAAAATCTGCCATTCCTTTTAAGAAATAGGTGAAATTAAAGAAATCTCCAATATATACCGGCGATTCAAATTCTAAGATTTCCATATCAAACAGTTTTACACAACGATGATTCCAACAGGTTTCACCTTCTTTAACATTACATACAGAATCATCGACACATTCTGCATCATAACATTCATTTTCAAAACAATATTGATTTAGATTGCAATCAGAGTTTGCAGTACATCCAGGTTCAACAAAAATCGTTCCTCCACCGCCAGAACTCCCACCACTTGAACTTCCTCCTCCACTACTTGATGAAGTAGAACCAGAAGGAGTTTCCGGAACAGTTCCACGAATTGCGGAATATCTTAAATTACTTACTGTGAAAGTATTGTTATCATAATCACAACCAATTAAATTGGTAATGTTAGTTGCATTATCATAACCAACAGTAATATTAGTAGTTAAACAAGAAGTTAAATCAGTTTCATTTACTCCATCACAATTAGTACTGATTTCACTAATGGAAGATATTTCAGTATCTTTAACGCATAACGTAACAAAATTATTATTAGCCAAATACAAAGTTTTATTATATTCAGATTGTAACTGACCAGATAAATTAACAATTAAATAATTTTCATTTTTAATAATTTTCATACTGTTTAATAATAATTGATTTTTTGTAAAGTTATGAGTAAAATTAATCATTTTGGCATTACCATCATAAAAAATAAGAGTTCTAGTATCATCATAAGTTCCGTAAGTAGAATTACCACCAACAGTAATATTTAAGTTAGTAACACCTTCTGTATCAACATTAGATTCTTCACCTTCTAAGAGATCTTCTTCATCTCTAATTCCATCTTGATCAAAATCAGTAAAGTTAATCCAAACACTTCTATTTTCTGATGAATATTGAACATTACCTAACAAATCAGAACTTAAACAGTTCCAACTATAATTGCCAGCAGAAAGATTTAATGCCCAAGTAGTACTGTTTAAAGTACCAGATAAACTAGTTGATTGGTTAAGAGTAAAACCAGTGTTTTGAGAATTAGTAAGGTACAAACTTAAGTTTGCCAGCCCCAAACTATCTGTAGCAGAACAGTTAAAAGTAATGTTTACTGAATTGAAGCTAGAATTAATATAATTATCTTCTGGAGAATTTAAAGTGACTGTTGGACCAGAAGTATCTAAGATGACAGTATAAAGTTGACTATTATTACATTGATTAGTATCACAAACACTAGTATTATAATAATATGTTCCCTCAGATAAAGAAGTAAAATTGTTACTGTGTGGACTACTCGAGCCACTACTTTGTTCTATTAAATCCGAACTACTATTGTACAAGTAAATATCAATGTTATTAACATTTTCATCTGTGGAAGTAGTGTTCACAAAAATCCAATTTCGAGCATAATTTCCAGACATTGGATTAATTAATTCAAGTGGCGGTACAAGAGTATCATTAACAATAAAAGTTAAATTACTTAAATTAGAATTACCTGCATTGTCAATAGAATATAAAGAGATTAAATAGGTTCCAATAGTTGTAAGATTATCCGGAGTTAAAGTAAGTTCTCCAGAACTTGCTGATGAATTGAATAATAATGCTTGATTAGGTAAAGTAACATTAAATATTACTAAATTTAAGTTATCATCTAAAGAAGACCAATTTATTGTCATTGATTCAACACTTTTCTCTAAATTAGTATCATTTACAGTTAAAGTGTTATTAGGATTAGTAACATCTAAAACAATTATCGTTGTGGTTGTACTAAGTGAATTTCCTGCCGAATCAACAGCAGTAGAATTAAGATAATAAGTTCCGTCAGTTAAGTTTGTTAAATTAACAAATAATGAATTAGAATTAGTTATAGTAGTATTAACTAAATTTTTAGTAGAATTATAAAGATAACTATAAACATTCGCCAAATTCTGTTCTACAACACTAACATTAACAATAATATAGTTTTGAGATAAATTTCCGGATGAAGTTTGATCTGTAAATTCTATCTCTGGAAGTGTAGTATCAAGAAGCACAGTATAAGTTTCACTAGCGTTACATTGACTGGCATCACAAACACTAACATTATAATAATAAGTTCCATCAGATAAAGAGGTGAAGTTATTACTATTTAAACTACTGAAACCACCAATTTGTGTAATTAAACCTAAAGTACTATTGTACAAATAAATATCAATACTATTAATGTCTGCATCTGTAGCCGTAGCGTTTACAAAAATCCAATTTTGAGAATAATTTCCAGACATAGGATTGATCACTTGAATCGTTGGAGCACTAGTATCATTAACAAGAATACTTAGTGTAGTTAAATTATAATTCCCAGTATAATCAATAGAATATAATGAAACAAGATATGAACCGATAGCTGTTAAATTAGAGGTTGTTAAGGTTATTTCTCCTGAGCTTGTGGATGAACTGAATAATAGCCCTTGATTAGGTGAAGTGATATTAAATATAACAGTGTTCAAATTGTTATCCAAAGAAGACCAATTGATTGTTACTGAATCAACATTTTTTTGTAAATTAGTACCGGTTGCATTTAAAGTGTTATTTGGATTAGTACTATCTAAAACAATCATCCTAGTACTGCTACTACCTAAATTTTCTGCTGAATCGTTACTAGTAGAGTTAAGGAAATAATCTCCTTCTCCTAAATTAGTAAAGTTGACAAATAGAGAATTAGAACTACCACTAGAAGTATTAATTAGGGCACCTACAGAATTGTAAAGATTAATTGTAACTGTATCTAAATTAGTATCAACAACACTAACGTTAACAACAATATAATTTTGAGATAAATTTCCAGACGAAGTTTGAGATGTAAATTCTATTACGGGGTTAGTTGTATCAATAGTTATATTCGAAGAGTATTCAACTACATTACTAGCATTGTCTTTACAAGTAAGATTATAATCATACAATAAATCAGAGAACCCAGTAAGAGTATAATTGCAACTGCTAGAATTAGTACAATAAATTGTTGGCGTATTTCCTCCAATACTAAGGTTACATCTTAGAGTTGAAGAAATATTATCAACAGCAGTAAAATTAAATAAAACACTATCGGAGTTACTATACAAATTATTAGGACTATGTAAACTAAATCCTGGTTGAGTATTATCAACTATAAATAAAGTCGAAGCAAATTTAGAATTACTACTTGTATCTTTTCCAAAAATTGTCAGATTAAAGTATCCATCACTAAAACCATCTACGTTAACTAAATCATTCCAAGTGTGTGAGGTAGTGGAAGTATCATAACTACTAGAATTTTGTTGCACAACAGAACCAGAAGAACTAATAGAATAATTAGTATAGTTTAAAGATAAATCTTGAACAACAGAATTCAATGAAAAATTATTACTATAATAAGTTAATAATTCTGAAGGTTCTATTAATTGAATCACAGGATTTACATTATCTAAATAAAAATTCACACTACTACTAATTGAATTTCCAACCGAATCATTAGCTGAAACGACTAAAGTTAAATTCATTTCTACTTCTCCATAAGATGAAGAATTCCAAATTGCATCCCAATTATTAGAAGAATTAAGGGAACCAGTAGATAAAAGATAATTTAATCCTGAACCATTATAAATAGTATAACTAGCTTGATCAATAGAAGTTAATGAATCTGATATTTCTGTATAAATATAAACTATACTTCCAGCAGAAGAACTATCTACTGGAGATGAGATAGTAATTGAAGGAGAAGAATTATCTATTGCAAATTGTCTAGTGCTACTAGTATTAATATTACCAGCAACATCAATACAAGTAATGTACCAGTTATGTGTTCTCTCACCAAAATTAGAACTGTTTAATGTTGTTGTAATTCCAGAAGAGATAGAATTATTATTATCTCTTAAAATATAATTTACTGAACCTACTTGATCACTGTATAAAGAACAATTAGTGGTAGAACCTTCTGTAGCAATAAATGTAAACTCTAAAGAAGTAGAGGAAGTATTATATTTATCAATTAGAGATACAAGTTCTAAAGAGGGTGCAACATTATCAAGAATGATAGTTTTAGTATCAACATTATTTTCAACACCAAAAGTATTTACTGTTGTTGCATTCAAATAATAAGTTCCATCGGGAAGATTACTAAATGTAACATAATAATCTGAAGATGAAGTATTTGTAGAATTATAAAGTCCTGAAGAGTTGTATAAATATACTGTCAAATTAGCAAAATTAGTTGTTGATGCAGAAACATTAGCAACAATGTAATCCTGGATTAAACTTCCAGGAGAAGTCGTAGGAGAAACAAAATCAATTGTAGGAAGATTACTGCTAATAATCGTCACATTCCAGATTGAAGTCAGATTATTTATAGATAAATCTGAAGTCTTATTAGCGTAAACAAAAAATTCGTAAGTGTCATCTATTGAACCTGTAGCGTTAACACTCCAAGTAATAAGTTGTGATTCATTTTCATTAAGTGTTAAATTGTAAGGGTTTTGAGTAATAGTATAAAATGGCGTTGAATCTGAATCCATTAAGATTAAACCTTTGTTACCTGCAGAAATAACAGTAAAGTTTACGTCATCATTGTCAGAATAAGTAGTATCAAAACAAATATCATTTGCTGCATCATTAGGATAATTATAATAACCAATTGAACATCTTGCTTTTTGAGTACCTATTTCTCCACTAATAATTACAGAAGTAGAATAATTGCCATCTGTACAAGAACCATCTTGTCGCCAAATTTTGTTCCAAGTACCGTTATAGTACATGATAGCTAAGTCATTGAGACTAGATGTACTATAACAATCAAAATCACAAGTGATGGTAATATTATCTCCAATAGCAACCGTCGTAGCATCAACAGTTACTTCATCAACCCAAAACCCATTACTGTAATATGAACCAGCAGAACAACCATCGTAACTGTAATCTGAAGTTAAAGGATCTTTACCTTCACAACTAGCACCCCATACTTCTGAACAAGTTCTTGGCGTTCTATCAATTTTTGGATCTAAGCTAACATTTATTTCACCACAATCATTATTGTAACAACTTACGTTAACAGCCACATTAAAAAATTCATTTTGAAAAACGTTAACATTAGTAGTTGGATTAACTAAATTAAGTATAATTTGAGGTATTTTTTTAGTAAAAGTAATATAAGATGAATTTAAATTACCAGAACTATCATTACAATAAATGGTAAAATTATTAATTCCATTTATAGTAGTTACACCTGTAAAATTAATTCCAGCAACAACAAGGGTAGAATTCCATTCTCCGGAAGAGTTAGAGTACCAACAATTTCCCTCACCATTAAAATCAACATAAGTATAATTCAAGTCAGTTACGTCAGTTGCATAAACTGTGTTAATAGGATAAGTGATATTAACAACAGGAGCGGTGGTATCTTTAATGGTTATATTCAAAATTGAGGTGGCGTTACCAATAGAGAAATCTTCAGTTTTATTAGCATAAATGAAAAATTCGTAAGGAATGTTAATGTCACCGGTTGCATTAACCCACCAAGTAATAAGTTGTGATTCATTTTCATTAAGTGTTAAATTGTAAGGATTAGTAATATTTGTATAAAATGGTGTTGCTGAAGTATTCATTAGAATTAACCCGTTCTTTACTGAACCAATAGGAGTTATCAATACTAACCCATGTCCAGAATTAATTCCAGTACTATTAACTTGATTAGTACCATTATTAAAAGAACCTGCTCCTCCGCCACCCCAAGTAGATTTAGTTGATGAGGTTGAACCAGATCCTCCGGAATATCCTCCTCCACCTCCTCCACCGTCTGAAGGTTCTCCAGAAGCACCACCACCAAAACCACCGGCACCAGTATTACCACTTTGGGCTCCACCATCCCAACGTGTACCTTCATTTCCTGATCCTCCACCATTGATACCGTCACTGTTCCAACCAGCACCACCAGTTCCGTACGAATTACTGTTTCCACCTTCTCCAGCAGTACCAGTTTCACCACTTGCACTAATTCCTTTTAGTGTTGCTGAACCATTATAACCAACTCTAGTACTTTCTTCTCCTCCACCACCGCCACCACCGGCAGCAATCAAAAGATTACCAGTACCTATCTCACCAGTATAAACAAAACTTCCACCACCACCACCAGCAGATTCTGAAGATCCTCCATCTATCCCCATCTGTCCTACAACAATTTGCAATACGTCTCCAGCAGTTAATTTGAATGTACCATTAATCATAGCACCTTTTCCACCAGCAAATCGATTAATATAACCAATTCCACCTTCTGCACCATATGCTATAATACGATAATTTCCGGTGGTAGGAACAGTCCAATTTTGAATACCATTACCCACAGTTACTAAATCTGCTAAAGTTGTTCCAGTATAATTAGTATCACACTGTGCTTGACTTGGTCCAGTTGCTCCTGTTTGATCACAGGTAGTAAAATTATAAAATGTTGAACTGGTAGGATCTAAACTAACATTTATTTCTCCACAATTAGCAGTAGTACAACTAATATTAACAGTTACGTTGAAAAAACTATTTTGAGAAACACTAATATTTGTGAGTGGATAAATCCAATCTAAATTTATTTCAGGTGAAGCATCGACACTAAATGAAATTAGTTCTGTAGTATTCCAATTATCATTTGTATCATTACAATAAACATTAGTAGTATAAGATGTACCTGAAGAGATATTAAGATTAATGTAATGACCAGTGTTAGTGTTATTACTACTCATAGAATTATTATTCACTCCCGCATTTAAAGAATAAACACAAGTAGAATTTTCGTTAGTAGTCACATTTAAGAAAGTTGAATTTGTTGAATAATTAAATGTTGTTCCGGTAAGTGGATAAGTAATGTTTACTTGTGGTGGTGTTACATCTACATAATTAACTACATAGTTTTGTGTTGAGGAAACGTTATTATTTGCATTACTACCGTTACCCCAAGAATACCATTTGTAAGAGTAAGTTCCATTTGTAGTAAAACTATGATTAGCATTATAGACATTGCTACCCATATCAGTGGCAGTAACATTTGTACCATTAACTTCTAACAAGACAGTACCATTTGTGTTTGCAACAGTAACATTAAACATACCAACACCAGAATTATTTATGGTACCATTGTTATCAACATAACTGCTAAATAAAGGATAAAAAGCATCCACATAATTTACAACATAGTTTTGTGTTGAGGAAACGTTATTGTTTGTATTACTACCATTACCCCAAGAATACCATTTGTAAGAATAAGTTCCATTTGTAACAAAACTATGATTAGCATTATAGATATTACTGCCCATATCAGTTGCAGTAACATTTGTACCATTAACTTCTAACAAGACAGTACCATTTGTATTTGCAACAGTAACATTAAACATACCAACACCAGAATTGTTTATTGTACCATTGTTATCGACA
>Ga0233431_1004592_pt1 | contig 14586 bp, 12 predicted proteins | sample SI_118_April2016_FD_179867 | JGI IMG/M metagenome (GOLD analysis project Ga0233431, IMG submission 179867) | Seawater microbial communities from Saanich Inlet, British Columbia, Canada - SI_118_April2016_200_MG | ecosystem: Environmental > Aquatic > Marine > Inlet | place: Canada: British...
ATCCAAAATCCCCAACAGGCAGCGGTTGTCTTTTTTAACTATCTACGGGAACAGATAGAATATTATGTGAAGGAAAATTCACTTCCCAAGGAAATTGTCTACGCCGTGAGTGTACCTGCCTCATTTGAAGCAAATCAGCGAATGGATTTGGTGAATGCTCTTCATGATGCAGGTCTGAAAATTCCTGAATATGGGATAATTGATGAACCAAATGCCGCCTTTATTAGCTATTTGGTTGAGACAATTGAATATGGGAAGGGAGTCATAGAAGGACTCCCAGGGAAACATAAGCGTATCCTTGTCTTTGATTTTGGGGCTGGTACTTGTGATATATCGATACTCGAAATAGAAGGCTCGCAATCAAGTATTCGATCTAAAAATCTTGCGATCTCACAGTTCCATGCTCTGGGGGGGGATAATATTGATCGCCGAATAGTGCGAAAATTGCTATTGGATAAATTCTATTCTGATAACGACGTGAATGAGGATACTTTTACATCAACGGAATTATCTGAAATCATTATTCCCAAGCTCCAAAAGGCTGCAGAAGATTTAAAAATTCAGTGTAGTAAATACATTATGAATAATTGGAATGACTCAGATATATCACCATTCCAAACATTAGAACGTACTATTACAGGTTCGGATGTTCCCAAATTTCAATTAAGAGACATGCAGCTTGGCCTAAAAAAACCAAGTATGAGCTTTAAAGAATTTGCTGAACTTCTTGAGCCTTTTATCAGCGCTGAAAATATTGGTGAAAATTTAATTATTAGGGAAGAAGATGTTGTCAACATCTTTGAGCCCATATATAGCGCTTTGGATAAGGCGGAAATAGACCGAGATGATTTGGATTCCATCCTTTTCATAGGTGGGAGTTGCTTGAATCCCCATGTTTTAGCTGCCGTTCAAGGTCATTTTGGCAGGTTCGTTGAGCCCTTAATCCTCAAAGACCTGCGCACACCAGTATCACAGGGCTCAGCCATACATTCTTTTATGGTCAATGGATTTGGACGGGATTTTCTAAAACCAATTATAAGCGAGTCTATTTTTGTTATTACAAGCAATGCTGGCCTTTTAAGTATGCTACCTGCAGGCACTGAAATTCCTTCACCCGATATCGCATATAATGGTCTGAAAGTTCAGCGGGAAGGTCAGAAAATTGTAGAATTACCATTCTGCGTAACAAATGAGGATAAACTTCTTGCAGTGGTAGAAATTCATGCTCCTGATGAAAAGGGCTTCTCTCAATCTGATGAGATCGCTCTGAAGTGTTCAATTGATGCAAACAAGCTTTTACAAGTTACTGCCAGTATTGGCGATGTTCAGGTGACGAGCACAGTGCTTAACCCGTTGGCAAATAGGGAACTCACACCTGAAGAGACAGACATGCTTGCCGCGCGACAGAACTTATATATCAACGCAGCTGCCAACAATGGATTACCCTTTGTCAATGATATGATTCGATATGCATATGCCTGCGTTGCTGCAGATAATCATATTGCATCCGCAGAAGCATTCGAGGCAGCAGAGAGGTTAGATAATGAACGCGATTTTGCAGTGAGTATTGGTTACCACTATGCAAGAGGAGGTAAACATATGCTGTCGGATAAATGGACTCGTATAGATTACGAGCGCCACCCAACAACCGTATCTGCGTTTAATCTAGCCTTGACCGCACAACGCCATTCTGACGATGCCGAGTTTAACAAATTGATGAAAGAATCACTCCAACTGAACGAATCGTTTTATCCAACCTTAGAATTCTATGGGCATTACCTCCACGAGAAGGGCCATCCACATGGTATCACAATGATTGAGAAAGCTTTTAAGATTATGTCTGCTGCACTGAAAGCTGGGACATTGGATGAAGATGATTTTTCAAGACTTTCAAGAGCTGCCAAAACAATTGGCAGAAGGGATGTGATTGACGAGATGGAGGCGGTCAAAAAGGAGTCGGGGAGAATGGTCTCGTATAATAATGAAAATTTAGCCGAAGCTGATACCAAAGTGCAGCCATTTGAGGGGGGGTTTTAATATGCAATGGATGGTACCAATACAGAGACTTGGGGAGGAACAGGTAAACGTTCTGGATACCTGTCTTAAAATTTCAGGGAATAGTTTTATAACCGGACATGCAGGGACTGGAAAAACTGTCATCCTCATTCATGCACTCCGTGAATACATGTCAAAGCACCCTGAAGACTCGGTATGCGTTGTACTCTATACTCACTCCCTCATTGAGTTAGTAAGAACAGGAATCCCTGATTATCTAGGTAACATACCCGTCATGACCTATTATCAATTTCTGAAGCAACCTGGTCAGTATGACTTGATCTTAGTTGATGAAGTCCAGGATCTTCAATACAGCGCTTTAGCAGCGGTTGCCCAGCATTCTAAAAGGTGCATAATTGCAGGTGATAAAAATCAGTCGATATATGATGAGAAAGTCACTCCAGAGGATATCAGCCAACTCATCGAACCAACAATTCAACGATTAGAAATTTTGTACCGGATGCCACAAAGGATCCGTGATATTGCTCTGACCGTGTTGCCAAATGCTGGGCTTGAGACTGGCCGAATTCATCGAGGCAAAAACGTAGAAGTCTCTTTAGCCAAAGCTTCCGATAAGAAAATTGAAATTAGTTGGGTCTGGAACCATGCTAAGAAATTTGCAGTGCAAGGGGAACCCTCAGCAATTTTGATCCCTCATCATGATGGTATCATCAATTTTATTAGCACAGTATGCTCAATCGGAGGCTCAGATTTACCTGATTTTACCAAAGACAGGTGGGGAAAGAATCCGAACTATGATCTTGTGAATGAGCATCTCGCCATTCATGATATTCCTTTGATGTATCTTGGGAATCGTTATGGCTCCTTAGATGCATCCGACGATAAACCCCTGGTTTATGTCATGACCTACCATAGTGCTAAGGGGTTGGACTTTAACACCATATTTCTGCCTCACCTCGTACCAGGTGTAAGTTTTTCACGTGGAGATGCTGCAATGGATAGACGGGTGTTTTTTGTAGGCGTAACACGCTCGCGTAGTCAGTTGTTTTTATCTTACTCAGGTAATCAAGCCCACCCATACGTAAATGGTATGCCACAAAATTTGCTTCATCAAGTAGACTGTACTCTGAAGGAAGCTCAAACCAGTAAGAACGATTTTGTGTTCTAGGGAGGTGAAGTGAATTATAATTATGTAATAGCTCTGACCTTTAATGAGTTCCAGGTTCTATATTCATCAAGCGAAATTAGACTTGCTCGTTACAGACTTGTGGCTATTCCCACTGACGTAGCTGGTCACCCTAATTTTTTTGCCAGAAGTGGAAAAGAGGTTCTTGAAAGAGCTCCCCACTTTGATGTTGAAGCGGAGCACAGCATTATTGTAGGCGTGATTGACCAAATCCCGCCAGATTATAATCATGATCAGATGAGCCCAGATACGATTCCAATTTCGTCGGATGTTTTCTATCTGCCAATAAGAAGCTTCAGAAGTTTCCATTCGCTTACTGAAAGGGGCGAGCGAATATTGGCGGGGCGTCTGGAAGGATTTGAAATTGATCTAAAACCACCCCTGTTTGAAAATGAAGTTATTGAAACAATTCATGAATGGAGTGCACGGCGATCACTTGCTGGAGGGCATGCTCTAGTTGAGCTGATCACTGGAGATGACGCATTCAGAATTGATCCTAGGATAGCTGAACAAGCATTTGGTGCACTCAAGCGCGTTCATGCAGGCCAACAGCTACCCATCGAGGGGGGGACATTCTTAGATAGTCTGCTTTGCTATGAAAGGCATGAAGCCTTACCTCGTGAAGATATAGGTTTTTTAATGGATCTGGGATTAGTGCTGAAAGACTCCTTAGATGAAAAAAACTCAACAGATCCACTCTCTTCGTTTCGCAATTGGGTAAAGGCGCTAAATCTTCCCTCGTCAATACTGTCGAATTTGTTAAATCTCCCTGATCTAAAAGAAATTCTTGACGAGATTATGCCTAGCTCTAAGACATTGATTCCATTAACCCTCTCCACTCTTTTTATTCGTTGGAAGCATCAGGGGCTTACTAGTGGGGCTGTCGATCTAGCTCTAATATCCTCGGATGTTCAGGATGCAAATAAAACACATTCCCCTGAGGGCCTGAAAAGTGTGCTATGGCTATTTGGTCTCTACTGGGGAATTGATCGTCTTGTCCCAGAGTATTATTATCGAATTCCGGATGAGTATGAATTTCTTCGCCAGCAGAAAAAAGTTGATCACAAACCCATTCGTCTTGCAGAAGTAAAAACTCAAAAAAGGAAGAGTCCCCCGTCAAAGAAAAGAACGATTGGGAAAGGTAGAAAAGCAGCAGAAGCTGAAGCTAAAAAACCGATTATAGATGAAGTTGATCTAGCTAGTAAAATTGAAAAACCCAAAGATAAGCAGGCAGTAAAGACTCCTGAAAAAGGTAAGAAAAAACCGAAGGGTGGGGATATAGATGACAAAAATTCAGAGGGTCTGAAGCAAGCAAATACAGTTGAGACGGATGTAGATGGGACTCCAGATTCTAAGGAAGCGAAAAATGTCGCAAAGCTTGAAGAGACAAAGGCTGACAACCCACCTGAAGTCATATTGAAAGGTGGAAAAAAGAACACAGATGCAAAGCAAGTCCCGCCAAAGAATGTACTCAAAGTGGAACCAGAAGATGTGTTTACTTTTACAGCTGGTGAAAAAAAGAAAAATCCGGAATCACATGAGAGTTCATAGTCAATGTTGATATCGGATTATTTCACTCAACCTGAGCTTAAATGTCCCAAATGCAATCAATTGCTTCCACCTGATGGATCCTGCTGTCAGCATATTGCATTTTATTGTGTAATTGGGCCAACTGAAGCTCCTTGCTTTCAGTATATAGACAATGGACTTACGGTTTCATTGGATGAGGTATATGATGAAAATTCCTGTCGGAAACTTGGTGAGCGGCTTGGAATATTGGTCTACCATTTGACGGAGACAGATGCATACCATCCAACAATAATTGTTTTGGGAGTTAAATAACTCTACAAGTTCTGGAGAGCGAAGATGAGAATTATATACGGAGCGATAAAAAGATGAGTGATACTGTATTTACTAAAGTTGATTACGATCTCAGTTCTCTGGTCAAGTATATTGAACTTGGCGAGATTGGCCTCCCTGACATCCAGCGTCCATTCGTTTGGAAGAATGCAAAGGTCCGTGATCTTTTTGATTCAATGTATCGAGGGTATCCAGTAGGGTACCTACTATTGTGGAGAAATGGGCTCGCTGACGATAGAACCATTGGTGCCGAAGCCAAACAGAAACCTGCCCGGCTCGTAATAGTAGATGGTCAACAGCGACTCACATCATTGTATGCCGTAGTAAATGGTGTTCCTGTGGTCCGAAACAATTATGATAGTGAACAGATATATATTGCCTTCAATCCAATTGAAGAGCGTTTTGCCGTTACGGATGCTGCCATTCTTCGTGATAAGGCATTTATTACTGACATTTCTCGAATTTGGAATAAAAACACAGATATCTTTGAAGTCGTAGATGAATACATGGATGGACTTAGGGGTTCGAGAGATGTTTCGGATGAGGACACCAAACGCATTCGAAAAGCAATAACAAGACTTCAGTCACTGACATCTTTCCCATTAACAGCATTGGAATTAGCTGCAGATATATCCGAAGAAGATGTATCGGACGTTTTTGTTAGAATTAACAGCAAAGGAACTCCTCTCAACCAGGCAGACTTTATTCTTACTTTAATGTCTGTGTTCTGGGATGAAGGTCGTGCTGAGCTTGAAAAGTTCTGCAGGGAAGCTCGGCAGCCAAGCAAGGGCACATCCTCACCTTTCAATTATTTCATTGAACCCGACCCGAATCAATTGCTCAGAGTAGGTGTTGGTGTTGCATTCAAACGTGCTAGACTGAAGTATGTTTATTCAATACTCAGAGGAAAGGATCTGGAGACTGAACAATTTAGCGAGGATCGTCGTGATGAGCAGTTTTCCGTATTGAAGGATGCGCAAGCTCGTACTTTAAACATACAGTATTGGCATGACTTTTTAGGATGTATTCGAATGGCGGGGTTCAGGAGCGGAAAATTAATCAGTTCTCAAAACAATCTCCTATTTTCCTACATTTTGTATTTGATTGGAAGAACGGAAGTTGGGGTTGACTCTTTTATACTGCGTAAAACCATCTCACAGTGGTTCTTTATGTCTGCTGTTACAGGGAGGTATACTGGGTCACCAGAATCAGCAATGGAGTCTGATTTGGCTCGGTTACGAGACGTTGAAAACGCAGATCAGTTCGTAGGTCGCTTGAAGCAGATCTGTGATATTACACTGAGTGGAGATTTCTGGGATGTATCGCTTCCTAATGACCTTGCTACATCATCTCCCAGGAGTCCATCACTATTCGCGTATAATGCCGCTCTAGTACTCTTGGATGCACCTGTTTTATTTTCAAAAGCCAAAGTTGGCGATCTACTTGATCCAGCAAGCCAAGCCAATCGCGCAGCCATTGAGCGGCATCATCTCTTTCCCAAAGAATATCTTTCATCCATTAAGGTTACAGAGATAAGCAAAACGAATCAAATTGCCAATTATGCTTATGTGGAATGGGAAGACAATAACGATATAGGCGGACTTGCTCCAAATAAGTATCTCCCGGCGATGAAGGATAGATTTTCTCCATCTGTGGTTTCGAGTATGTATCATTATCATGCCTTGCCTGACGAATGGGAGGACATGGAGTATTTTGATTTCCTTGAGAGACGACGTGAATTAATCGCCCAAATTATTCGTGAAGGATATGAAAAACTGGTAGACGATGGCGAAAAAGCCATTGAAGATGACAATCTAAATTTAGCTGCTCTTGTCGAGTATGGAGAATCTGAAGCAACAGAGTTTAAATCAACGCTTAGAGTTAATCTACACACGGGCGAAGTAGATAAACGCATGGAACACGCAGTTTTAAAAACTTTAGCAGGGTTTTTGAACACTTCTGGTGGAAGACTTATTATCGGACTTGCAGATGATGCGACCCCGCTCGGAATCGAGGTCGATAAATTCCCAAATGAAGATAAGATGAGTCTACACTTGGTAAATATTGTGAAGGAGCATCTTGGACCGCAAGCCATGACTTCTATCCATATTAATTTTGAGGATTACAGCGGAGGACGTGTGATGATTGCCCACACCGGAAAATCCGTAGCCCCTGTGTTTGTGAAAGACGGGGATATTGAACGATTTTATGTTCGCACCGGACCTTCGTCCACTGAACTGAAGGCGAGTCAGACACAAGAATACATCAAGCAGCGGTTTAATTAAAGTCAAATCAGCTTGAATATCGCGATGAAGTTTAGGAGCGAGGGGATGAATCGAAGAAATTATTTCAAAGCCTTCTGAAGCTATTTTGGTAAAAAACCTACTCATAGTTGACCACCAGGTTAGGACTTGAAACTTTATTAATCTTGGCGGTACGTCTGGTCAATTTGCATTAGAGGAGAAGTACAATGCCAATGCCCTGGAACAAAGATGGGAAACTATTTTCTGCAGTAAAGGCTAGTAACTTTTACGAAGTTAAGTCTCTCCTGGATAGAGGAGCTGACCCTAATGCCATCGACATGGCGGATCGTCCTATCCTGTTGCATGCTGCAGTCCGAGGTAACCCGCAAATAGTTGAAGCACTTCTCAAACAAGGCGCAAACCCAAATATACAATATGAAAAGCACACTCCTCTCATGTCAGTTAGCAGTGTTGAGCTTGTTAAGCTACTCATTAGTTATGGTGCAAAGGTCAATACTATAAATAGTGAGGGATGGTCGGCACTAATGATAGCAGCTAGCGATGGTGATCTTGATGTTGTAAAAGTGCTTCTGGAAGCTGGTGCAGATCCCAGTGTTAATGATCATCATGGGAGGAATGCTATCGGGCTCGCGAGACACAACCGCCATTTTAATGTTGTTGAAGTACTGGAAAAGGTAAACGAGCCTGTACAGGCACCTCCAGTAAAGATGTACCATGTTGACCAGGGAGAACCCAGCGAGAAATTTAAATTGGCTTGGCATTCTGCTGGAGTTTATATCCAAAATCTTGGAAAAAATGAACTCACATGGTTAAGGGGTGATCTTCACCTTCCAATGGCAGAACATTTATCATTTCGTCTCGGTAACCAGCTGTTTTTTGTATTTGTTGAGGCTGAAGAGTATAGTTTCGTTGATCGTAAAAGACTTTTTTTGGATGTTTCAAAGGAAGCAAATGCTGTTCCCTGCCTTATGTCCATGGTCAAAGTTGGAGATGGGTTTCAACCATCAAAGCCAGCATGGGGACTCGTACACGCAGAAACAAATGAACTAGTAAATCCCCATAATTTTGTATCAAATGAACCCATCGAGATGACTGATTGGGAGCTACATGACTTTGCGGTTCAAGTCGTCAAGGACCAGTTAATAAAAGAGAAAAAAAATGTATTCGCAGCTCAATCGGGTACAAATATTGACCCGTCAATATGGTACGAAGAAGCTGGAGAGAACTACTGGGTGGTGGTTCGAGCAGTGAGATACCCCAGTCATGAAGCTAGCATACCTCAAAACATTCAATCCATCCAAGCGAACTGCACCGCAAAAGGGAAAGCAGGATATTTTGCAAGTGTAGGGGTAGCCTGTGCGACAAGTCCAGCTGGCAAGCTTTTCAGGGCGCAGGGTATGCATGTTAATTATAGCGGTTTGAAAAGTTTATAATTGTTGATACGTTCGTTCTGGAAGCAGCTCAATCCTAAGCATATAGGCCTTTTGAAATGAAGCAATTGGAAAAGATACAAACACTCACCGATATCACAATTGGCAAGTATATCGACTCATATTTAAAGTGGGCATTCACTCTCCCAATTTTGCGCGATCAACTCATCATTGATTCACTAAAAGAAAAACCCAACGGACCTTTCGGGATACAGTTTTTGCGGTTAGAGCTTTACCTGGCCTTTTTGCTAGCACTATCCAATGTGATTTCTGATTCCGACGATAGAGCAGCGAGTATTTGTAATATTATTCGACATGCTCACAAACCAAAAGCAAAGGAACTGCTTAGGCGTGCTTTCACAGCTCCAATGTCCAAGGATAGGTTTGTATTTGTTGGAGGGTTCTCAGATAAATCGAAGGACATTTATGTTCAGAATAAAATCGCAGATTATCAAACTGAACATGAGGATTTGTTCGACAAAAATTTTGATCAAGTAATTGAAGCTGCTTCCAAACTACTTGAATCAAAACTTGTGAAAAAAGTCAGGGACGTGCGAGATAAGACAATATCCCACTACGAGATGCGCAGTAACGATGGTCATATGAAGCTAGTTTCCATTGAGGATCTTGGTTTAAAATGGGATGATGGGATTACTTTATATCGAAAGACTAAGCCTATAATGGAAAATTTAGGGCTCTACATCCGGTCTACAGGATATGCATTTGATTTTTCTGAAGAAGATCAAACAAGATTAGGTAAAAGCATATGGAGCACAGGTGCGCCAATAGCCTAAAGTATTGGAGCGACGAGGACAAAAAGATGAGGACTATCGAGGAATTTATTAGTGAGTTAGTAGAAAAGGATATCGCTGTTCATGAAGGTCCAACGTCTAGAATCACCAACATTAGAGCAAAGGTTGAGCAGGAAGCGCTCCTCGTTGATGAAATAGAACAGCTTGTAGATGCAGGAAGACTTAGGGTTTGGGAAAAAAAGTTCGAGAATAATTGGTACACATTTCTCAAACTCATTGATTCGTCAGACAAGCTCACTGAAGAGGAAGAATCGAAGCGGTATTGGGCGGAATATTATGACGATTATGATCGCGAGCACCCAAAATCACTTTCTGAGCAAGATATCGACAACATGTCTGCTTTCGATTATGAGGGAGATCCTGAAGACTTTGAACAGTGGCTAGAATCTGAGGGGTACTAAACTTTCTAATCAAAAATTAAATCAATATAGGATTGCAGTTCTTCTTGATCCATATCCTCCCATGCTTCAAATAAATAACCACCTAATTCCTCACCAAACTCAACCGATCTATCAAAAATCTCTTCGCCTGTTTCCTCACTTACTTCCCCTCCTGGAAAGCAATATAAGCTTGCCCAAATCCCACTGGGCATGGCATACATGATGTCGTTTCCAGTATCCTCTATAAACACGGGAGCTTTAATTGTACTTAATCGTTCAACCATCTGGATTTTTGTGGTCATTGTCCCCTCCATTTTGATTCAGGTAGTGCTAATATAGTCGTCCAAAAGTATGTATCCCCATTTTTGTCACTCAGGACCTGCTGAGAAAACTTGGCTGATAATTTCAAAGAGAAGCTCTAAACAGCAAAACCCTTACAGGCATTACTCTATAAGGGCTTATCTTGGTACACCGCCCAGGACTCGAACCTGGAGTCGGTGGATAGATTGAGAATCTGTAGTTGAATTATACTTTCGAGTATGTTGCCGCGGAGTAGCTTTCAAAATATGCGATCAGAAAGACCCAGTAATATTGAAGAAGCAGTACTTATCGTTCTTGCAGAAATTTCATCTGCACAGAAAAAACATCTTAAACAGTTGCGTAAAAAAGATCTCATTAACGAGCATTTCGGTTTCTCACTTTGGGTCCGGAATCTATTGGGAGATTGGGTTCCACCAGTGGGCAATGGCGAGTATTCTGCACATCCTGATGATATCTCTGGAGAGATTACAGAGATTATCTGGACAAAACTTCAGGACACTTGATTGAAATAGTAACGGTGTAAATATAATGGCTGCAGCCTCCGCTCTCAGCGAATCGTAACTAGACACTACAGTTCGAAAAACGAAACTAGATATCAAAGGAATTAAAATGGTAATCAGTAAAGAAACTTTGAATCGTATTCAAAAAATGTTTGCCTCTAGACCACCTTATGAAAAAGGTGTAATTATTGATTCTTACGAGGGGATAGAAGTTGGTATCCGAACATATAATTACGACGTGATTACAAAGGATGGGTTTTATTCCGGCTATTGGACGGATTCGGAACCTGAATTATCAGAATCTGAGATAATATCAAGTATAATTGAAGACGAGGATTGCGAATATTGGGATGATATGGATGATGCCGATTTAGAAGAACGTCTTGAAGCGCTAAAAAATGGGATTGAAAAATGATGGACCGGATTCCACCCTCATCTTCACATTTGCCAAGGACTTGAACCCTGTTTGGTCTAAATTTTATATTGATCTATAATCGCAGTAAGTTCAGCATCACCAAATTGTCCAGCCCACATCGCTGCTGTAGTACCGTCTTTTGCTTTAATTCTGGGATCACAACCAGCATCGAGCATCATCTTAATGCACTCTCGATTTCCAATATTAGCGGCCTCGTGTAAAAGGGTAAATCCTTGTTCATTGATTTCCAACGGGTCAGCTCCAAGCTCAAGGAGCGTTCTAACGCTATCTTGATGATCCCTCGTAATAGCTACCCGTAAAGGAGTCAGGGGCGCTTTTGATTTCCCCCATTTATTAACATCTGCTCCATTCTCGACAAGGAGCCTGATTATTTTTGGGAAGTTATCAAAAGCGGCAAAATGAACCGCTGTCCACCCTTCGGGATCATCACCAGTAACCTCAGCGTTAACATTGGCACCTCGATCAATAAGCATATTTACAATTTCCCCATTCCCGGATTCAATTGCTTTATGAAGAACCGTGAACCCCCTGTGGTCAACTTCATTAATAATATTATGGGTATTGTCTTTGCCGGCGGTATCAAGCATTTCTTTCAAGCTCGTTTCATTTCCACTTGCAGCCATAGCATGGAAAGGATAAGTGATTGGATACGGAGTGTTCTCCTTAATCGTATATGGATCAATTTCATCCTCAAAATACACACCATCTGGACAGTCCTCATACCAACATCCTGCGTTGGCATCGAATGCCCCACATGTGATAAATGGCGGCTCTGTCTGCGGGTTCTCATTACTACTTCTCCAAAACACTCCTTTTTCTACACATCCTTCCAAGTAATACTCACCATTATCATCCTCATGAATAGCAGTGGTTTCACAGGCTGCACGCCAGGGTTTGATGTCTAACTTGTATTCAGAATCAAGAGTCGCTGATCTAGCTTGGTTACTTCTTCGTACAATGTGGAAGAAGCAGGAGAGGCAGATTAATTCAAGAGGCTCACCGATCTGTGCGGCTTGATTTAGAGCAGAATCGGTAAATACAGCGATGCTCCCACCTGGGGCGTAAATTGGTCGATCGGTGACAATCGGATCAATATAAATCCAATCTTTGTCGTCTTGATCCGTCCCGATGAGTATGTAATACGGCAGAGACTTATTTCGGCCATACCGATGTGCAAAATCATCCATTTTAAGACTATCCCCTCACAAATGAATTAGTGGTCTGATGATGTGTTGTCAGTAGTGAATTTAATATAGCACGGTTTGCAATGTATCCCAGGGCGTATCCCCATTTCTGTCACTCAGCGTCACTCAGGGCTTCGCCATTCTATCTCTGCTACCTCCAAGCAGTTTGTTATCTCACAACTTTGACCGGGCTGATTCCATTAATAATTAAACTGTGTCAACATAGTGGCAAAGAATATGGCATGTGGTGCGTGATTTGGCTTAATTCTCAAAAAGGAATGAGATGGTCTTGAAAAAGAAATAATCCCCGTAAGTAAAGGTCTGCAAGGGTCTATTTCTTGTGGATCCACAGGGACTTGAATCCCGAACCGACGGATTATGAGTCCGTGGCCACTAGTTGTTTTTATTAGACTTACAAGATGGGTGTGACTGGAAAGTGACTACTACTCAGAAACACCTGCTCTCTTGAGCATTATTTGGGATTGTAGGGAGTCAGTGACTAAGGAGTCACTATTCTAAGAAGCCCCAAAAAAATGTGCCAACACTCTAGTCACTAGGAGGCAACCCCTCCAAATCATATACTTGGGTTGAATTCAGCGAAGGATAGTTGACTTTCAACTTATACATTCTTGAGGGAACTTTGAACCCATTATTTGTGTAATCCCACTCAGTCTTTAAAGAGGGTTGATAAAAAGATGCCACCATCTTATCATCGGGATCAAGTATTTCTACACGAGCCTTCGGGTAGGACCAAACACGAAGTTTGTCAGCATCATATAGTATGAAGGGTATGGGATTTGGCTTTGCAATACTAGAAACCATCACACCCCTATGCGGGAATGATAAATTGTAGAGTCTTGAAACCTCCCTCATTAACAAGGGGGTATTCATTTCCACCATTCTCGTTGGGTTTACATAGCTCTGCAATTCGATCTTTATGTCAGTACCAATTGCAGTACTAAATCGGTAGGAAGTTCTCCAAAGCTCCCTTCCTTCCTTATCAATTAACATTAGCCCCGAATAGAGATTTACTCGGTAAATGTTGCTCTGGACTACCAAAGCACTCGACGAGGAAGAGGCCTCTAATCTAGGCTTAATTACTCCCACCATGATAGCATCGACATCTAACTTCTCACAAAGATCTTTAATGAGAAACTTATTAAGTGCACCCGTATTTACCGTAAGAGATTGAGCTGTAAATTCTTTTGGCTGAACCGTATTGAGTGTGATAGTATAGGTAAATGTTTCGATGAGTGATTGCTTATTGATCAAATTCAATCTATGCATTATTGAATCAGGGGGCAACCAATTGAACTCCTTGTGAGAGCTCTTATACCGATTAAAAAGAGCATCATTAACATCCTCATCCCACCAAAGGCTTTGTTCAAAGGATGCACCCTCTGATGTACTTTCAGTCCAATCAAACGCTTTTGAATATGGGACAAAACCAATAAATGCAATGTCCTCCACCAATGCATTACTCCAAGCAGGATCTATGACAGATAAGCTACTAAGAGGTACACAACCAGAGGCAAATAATATCAATAAAAAGAGTATTGCCATACCATATTTTTTCATAATTTTTCCTTTTAACATTTACGTTAGTGAATGAGAACTAGGTAGGTGATTGGGACAGTTTCATCCGGGATAATTTGATCCATCTGATGTAGGTTATTTAACGACATTTCACGACCCTGCTCACCGACGAATCCATATTTATATACCAATTGGAGAAAACCCTTTCGATAGTTCTGCCATTGTGCATTATATCTAAGCGGTGATAGCAATATTGTTTAAGTGGCCCGATATTACCAGTCACCAGTGGATCAGAAATAAAAATTATTGAACCATAAGATATTCAAGAATACTTAACTCTACAAGATTCAAAATGTGACTGAAATTCGGGATAATCAGCAATGTGTACCCTTACCCAACCAAAAGGGACTATGATTCATAGCGATATATCCAATCCACCCTAAAAGGGTGTCCATTTTGTGCCTACTCTTCACGCAGAGCAGGTCGTTTTACCGAAATTGGATACATTTGCGAAGGCGGGTCCATCCAGGCTTATCTACAGTACCTTTGTTATACCGCGCTCTACTCAAATCTTTCATCAGCTTTTTTGAAATCTGCATCATCAATATGCTCAGAAAGCCAGCCAATAATTTCTTCATCGACACCATCAAAAACACTTACA
>Ga0233431_1004593_pt1 | contig 14572 bp, 13 predicted proteins | sample SI_118_April2016_FD_179867 | JGI IMG/M metagenome (GOLD analysis project Ga0233431, IMG submission 179867) | Seawater microbial communities from Saanich Inlet, British Columbia, Canada - SI_118_April2016_200_MG | ecosystem: Environmental > Aquatic > Marine > Inlet | place: Canada: British...
TTCAGCGGAGAGGTCATGGGGCAAAGGCCCATGAGCCAGAACAAGAAGGCTCTCGCCCTGGTTGCTGAAGAAAGCGGCCTTCAAGGACTGCTGCTTCGGCCCCTTTCGGCAAAATGTCTGCCCCCCAGCATCCCCGAAACGGAAGGCTGGGTCATCAGAGAACAATTACTGGGGTTTCAGGGACGTTCCAGAAAACCGCAAATGAGCATGGCAGCGGATCTGAAGCTGGGCGACTATCCCGCTCCTGCAGGGGGATGCATGTTGACGGAAAGGGGTTTTTCCCGCCGCTTGAAGGACCTGCTCGCCTCCAATTCGGAGGTCATCGTCAATCATCTGGAATCCTTGAAGCTGGGAAGGCACTTCAGGATAAATGACCATGTGAAAATCGTGGTGGGCCGTAACAAACGGGAAAATGAAAAACTGAAGAAACTTGCAATAAAAGAGGACATCCTCTTGAATACCGTTTCGGTTCCCGGGCCGTCCGTTCTGATGTCCGGGGATTCATTGAACGAAGCCATTGATCTGGCGGTTCAAATCACCCTCTCATACAGCGATGCGCAGGAGGGGGAGGTTCAGGATGTTCGGGTTGTGGGCCCCGGTACGGACCGAATTGTATCTGCAACAGTTCCGGACAAAAAGGATTTTAAGGTTTTTATGATATAGGGCTCGCTCAAATGCTAGCTTTTCTTCATGGTTCAAATGGCAACACCTTCCTTTTCAATATTCTGATATATGGGAATGGAGTCTTCCAAATTTTCCGGGAGCACAATAACATCAATGAGACAATCATGCTCCAATTCAAGATCATACGCCATGTCAAAAAGGTCCTCTTCAATTCTTCTGTTTACAAATGGCAGCTTGATCATGATATCAACATCTGAATTTTTCGAGAAATCTCCACGTGCGGAGGAACCGAACAATTTCATATCCAGGATATTATATTTATTTTCAACTTTTTGTCGAAACTGTCTTACGACCAACCCGATTTTGCCTTCTAATTTCATTTGGCCAAATCTCCTAAAATTCTGATATCTCCAGGATCAAAAAAATCCATTTTCAAATCGCCAAGTATGTTCCACCCTTCCCCTTTCTTGGGGAAGCATAACGTCACTAATCAGTGGGCGAGGTAGCGATCCGCTGAATTTGCATTGTTAGCCAAATCGGAATTCTTTATTTGATCTTCCAAATGCGCGAATCTCGCCATCTTCTGAGATCTTTAGTGAATATCCATAGTTGCTAAGTACTCTTGCAGCAGCTAATCTAGCCCCACCGCCAGCGGAACGAGTTTCTTCTTGTGAAATATTCAATATCGATCCAGCTGCCAAGACATTTCCTTCATAATCGACAACCGTAGCCCCATCAATTCCGAGAATTTCCTGTCTAACTCGCCTGTCGAGATCGTGGAATTTCTTATTGTTGATAAACTTTCTTAGTGCCTTAGTTTTTGTGCTACTATCAGACGTTAACCAATCCTCTGTTTTCAAGATGCTATTCTTCCGTAGTTTCGTGAGTTCACTTTTGTGGACCAATCCGATGCATCCACCACATCTAGCAAAAGAAGCATCCAAAGCCGACAGATAAATTGCTTCCTGCAATTTTTGATATGTTTTTCTACTTCCAAACGATAATTGAGTCAGAACGGAATCGTGAGTAAAAAGACGCCATTCGCCGCGGCGCTTAGAAAAAAACAGTTCACCTTCACGGAAAACAAGGATTTCACCATTACGATTTAGGATAAAAGCATATTTATTGTTACCGGAGGTGTAAGTTTCAAATGGAGCATAACGATAAGGTGCCCGCTTTGGGTCTGAGAATTCATTCAGTCCAATGTATCCGAGAAGGGACCCATGCTGAGAGAACTCAACAATGGTGTCATACCCATTGGACAAAACTTTGGAAAAATCCTCTCTAACAAAGCTTTCAAAGTCGTTTCCCGATTGAGCATTACTTGAATCAATTCCGAATGAGGTGGAGATACGAGTACCTTCATAAGTTTGCGCAGACCATTTTTCGAGTGTGTCAATTACTAAAGAAAGAAATGTTTCGAATGCCGAATCAGAATCAGTGTCGACTAAGGACCTTGCTACCATTCGGCTTAGTGATCCAGAATTAAGATAAATCTGCGTGTCAGTATCCAAGTCAGAGTATTCATCCGATATCTGAATTATGTCGTGTATAATTTTAAGCTCTTGTTTCGTGAAGGGTTGAGCTCTAGATATGAAGAAGGATTCCCCATCGATCTCTTTGATACGGATTTGCGTTTGTCCTTTAGAAAAGACAGCATATTTGCGTTGTTTGTCATTTCCGGGGCCGATGGAAACAGTTGAACCTGGGAATAGACCCGCGACATGTGTATCCATTATTCTCTGAAGAATGTCTTTATTCATATTTCACCAAGGCTAATCGCGGCGCTGACCTGCGCCGGGAACGCTGCTATTCAGCGGGCGCGGCTTTTTGCGCTCCGCTGCAAAAGCGTAGTTATGTTTTTATATCCCATCCCCACTGAGACCTATTATTCGGATCAGCTTGTAAATAGGGTGTATCAATACCCAATGCAGCAGCAATCAATTTCGTATTAAATGAAGTGAACTCTAACGAATAATTTTGGGACGGATAAGAATAGCCAATTGGGTGTCCTGCGTACTTGGCTTCATGAACTAACTCATTTCTATGAATACTCAACTGACTTTTCTTTCCCGTAGAGTCAAGCTTAGCCCATTTAGGAAGTTTAATATTGAATTTACTGGCAAGCTCTACAGGGCGTTTAGCATGGGGCACGTTTGGAAGTTCAGACAATCGATATACACCATCTAAGACTTTGTATTGGGCATCAAATTTATCCCACTCGAAATTAAACGATTGACCAATAGAAAACCAATGAATACAGGCAAACATTTGATTTCTGTCTTCTTCTGAAGATGACTTGAAATAGTCATTTATAATCTCCATACCATTTTCATAATCATCCTTTATCAAAAGGAGTCCATTTAACTTACCTGGCTCATATGGTATGCGCCCTAAGTAGGAATAGCCTTCTGGCGTTAAGTATAAGCCCTGTAAAAAGCCATATCCTAGAATGAGGAATCTCAAATGTTCTTCGTCTGTAATATTCGTCTTAATCTCATGAGTAGCCGACATTCGATAAAAACTATCGCGAACTAGCGGACCGGGCTGCTTGAATTTCTCTTTTTCTCTATATGATTTATTCAATTCCTTTTCTGAGCCATAAATCCAACCATTACTGACTTGAACATAATCATAAAAAGAGCTTGTTATCTCAGCGAATTCATCAACAGTTACGATTGAAAAATCGCTACAGATGAACTCTTCTTTATCAATTAGAAAACCGAACTTCATACATACCTCCTTAAAACATAATCGCGGCGACGCAGTTGCCGGGAACGTTTGGGGTTAGCGGCGGGCTTGAGGACTCCGCAAAGAAAGAACCAAAGAAATTCCCGTCCGCTCGACCTGCGCCGTTATGCTTTTTGTTCAGACAGGAGCTTTCTGGAAATTTCTATATCTTTCTTGATTACCGAATTGATAATCTCATTTAAAGAAAAACGGCTGTCTTTATCTCGGAGATTCTCAAGGAAAAATTTTTTAACTTCTTTATCCAGATAGATTGGAATATCCAATTCTTCAAGCGGTCTGTAGAATCTGCCCTGTTCCGCATTTGTGAAATCATATTCTTTTTTCATTTCGGACACCTCTTATGATATGCCTGTTTTTCTCTTTTTGTTGCTCTTCTGGCACTGATAATTCTCACAAATTCTGTGCCGTCATCATCTCTGAAAGTATGCACAACAACAATAACAACCTCGCTTAATGATTTTCCCAACAATATCCATCTGTCTTCGCTTTCCGAGTGTTCGTCATCGTATTTATTCAACGCAAACGGGTCTGCGAATACATATGAAGCCTGTTCAAATGTTATCCCATGTTCCCGGATATTGATTTTCTCTTTATTTGGATCCCATTCAAATTTCATATCTGCTCTGCACCTGTCTTCCTGTGTCCTCGGGCATAACGCTTGAGTTCACCTGCATTTTGGAGCGTAGCGGAAAAATGACACAGGTGGAACGATTCATTATGGGCATCGCCCAATTGTTTAGCAAGTCTTTCTCGTCTACATTCGGGACTGTCCAATTGTTAAAATCATCTAACCGAACTACATCCCGCCACAGAACGAAATGGTACTCCATCACGCTTTTTCATATAAAGCTACCAAACGCATAAAGTGACGCTGACTCCATTTAATAAAGCACTCTTCACCTGCCAATCGAATTTTTACTGATACGCTTTCTGCTGGTTCGCCATTTGTTTTGAATGTTTCGATTGCATCCTCAAGATCATCGATAAATTGAAAACTGGCAAATTTAAGTTTGGCAATGGTGTCAGCACTGACGCAAAGCATGTTGCCAGGGTCATTAAGATAGTCAGCCTTTGCATGTGAAAGCAGACTGCATGCCTCAAAGTAGTTCCCTGACACACCGTTGGGATTACCACGCGCTTTTGGAAAAGTCGTCCCGGCAATCTGGCAACAGCCATGGTATTGCTCGTAAAGAAAATGGCGTGCTTCTGCATTTGATGCAAGATCTCTCCGGGGAGAAAACGTAATTTTTCGAGATGTCGAGCTATGTTCCTTAACTCCTGCTTCAACTCCTTCATTCAGCTTTTCTTGGTAACGGCCAGGGTTAGAGACCGGGGAACTCTTTTTATCGCCGCGTTCCATTTTGCCCCGTTGTAATCGACCAAGGTTTTTTAAACCATCTTTGAAAGAAGGCGCTGGTTCAGGCAGGATTTCACGGGGAATTATCTTGAGCATTTTTTTTCGGTCGGCATCCGGTGCGGATTGATAATGCTCAATCAGCATCTTGAGATCAGGGTCCCCACCTGTAACTACTTCCAAAGCCTTTTCTCGCTCAGGTTGTTTCATCCCAATCGCAAGTGAAAGGTCCTTAGTTTGTGGCGAAAATTTCTTGAACGCTGCAGGAAGATCATTCAGGAAAAGTGTCTTGGGCTTTGAAAAATTGCCATTCGGGTTTGGCAACCAAGCGTTCTCAATGAGCAAACGACCTAATCTGGAAACCTGGTTCTCTTCGCTGCGCTTTTCGTAAGTTTTTTTATTCGATTTTTCCACATGCCCGCGAATACAATCTGAATGTGGCAGAGCAATATTGTCCCATATGAAAACACTTTTCTCGATTGTTGGGTTGGTTATTGCACTTTCAATTCCATCAACTTTTATATCTGGATCAAAGCCATTTAATCCCCTCCTGTGATAACCATGTGATTTTGAAATTATCACAAACCCATCATTGTCCGGACTTCTTTGCGTTACCTTGGGCCGTTCGTTAATTCGAAGCTCATCGAGTAGCGATAAAATTTCATTAGGGTAGTCATCACAAATAAACCAAGCTTCAGCATTACCCTGAAAATAATGATGTAACTCAGGTGTATTTTTATAGATATTTTCTGCAAATTTGTATTCGGTTTTTCGCCCATTGGATGCTCTCAGGAGTGGTATAGAAGGCAGTACAAGCTTAAAAACTTTTGGAATAAACGATCGAATGAATTCTTCATTTTTATCATTCCCAGATAAATTCTCAATTCTTTCCAAGAAATATGTCAGCCACTGGGCTTTCATTGATAGAATTCTCAGCTTTGACAGTAAATTTGAAAAATTTCCTAGAAATGGCTCATCTAACAACTTCTTAATCTTTCTGAGGTCTTCAATATTTTCTTCCTTACCAACTTTAATCTGATCTTCAGCGTATTTCGGCAAGATAGATTCGATTATTTCAGCGAATGAGTCAGGCTCAATTATATCAAGTTTTTTTAGGAAGTCTGCAGCAGTTTCATCTTCGAAGATGTTTCTTTTTATTGTTGGGAAGATGTTTGTTGTTGCTGATGATGATGGAAGATATGCATTTGGCGTTCCGTCGCTCTTGAATGGAATGACATGAGAGTTATCCTCAAGACGTAAAATTTTTCTTTTCTTTAAAGCGGCATCCGGCTTTTCCCAAAATTCCGTTCTGTCCTTGACAAAAGAGTAGAAATCGATGATCCATTGATCAGATTGATTTTCCAAAAAGTCATCTGTCAGCAATTCAACAAATTTCTCTGGTCTGACCTCGTCAATTTTGAGATGCTCCAGCAGATAAAGCCTTAAGTCAGGTGAACGGCCTTCGGTTATTTCACCCGGCAGCCATTTGATCGCATCTATTAATGCGAGTAAACTAACCGTTGACAGGAATAGAGAACTAAGCTGGTCTTGATTCAACAGACTCCTGAGTTCAGCACCGCGGGCAAGCTTCGCGTTTCGCGCGGATACGAAGGTTCCGTCGTCAGCTGGTAGCAAATCCTCGTTAATGAGGGCATCGCGGACAGCAACGTAGATCGGATAGAACATGCTATCTTTTGGGAAATCTTCTGTCCTGATTGGGAGCACATTGAGGAAACTAACAGAAATTGATCCTTTTCCTTTAAGGTCAAACATTGATTGACGGAGAAGTTCTCCAATTTGAAGAATCAAAAATTGATTAAAATCATCATCTTTGGATACCGTTTCCCTGTGTGCGGGAGTACGGAACGGGCCATTCATTAAGAAACCCACGAAAGTTTCACAGGTTGTTGGGAAAAGTACAAAGAGTTTATTCTTAGAAGATTGAATAAACTCTTTTTCTCCGTGAGTGTTTAAGTAAAAGGCAATATCAACTGGCTTGTGCTCTCTTCCCTTCCATTTAATGGGCCGGGAATAAATGAGATAGGTATGTAATGAATTTCCATCCGTAACCGTTGTTTTCCTGAAATCATCTCCGTCAATATTGTTTTTGAGTGTGTCTTCACGAAGATAATGGCCTTGTTTGAGACTCCCTTCTTTACCTTGAATAATCCATTTAATTTCGAAAACATTGCGTGTAAATAGGAGTGTCGTTATATCCAGCTTCTGTAGCCTTTCAGAAATTTTGTTAAAGGCTTTTTCTCTGTCCACATGAATTTCCACATAGCGGGGAAATCTCTCCATATGGTTAAAGGGAAGAACAATTTGGGTCGTTCCCATGTCAAGATGCTGCGGTCGTTGCATAGCAACAAGTCGATACAAATCATAAAGTTGAAAATTTTCATCTCCTGAATGGATGATTGGCGTTGCAGTAAAAGCAAAAACCGACTTGAATCCCAAACCAAATCGACCAGTCTTGACAAGATCGTCCCGACTTGTGCTTTTGCCGAAATAGCTTATTGCCCTAACATTCTCCTCCGTGAATGGGCTCCCATCATGTTCAATCACCAACGCTTCACAATCCAACTTAAAGGAAACTTTTGTAGCGCCATAATCATCAGCATTTTGCAAAAGCTCGAAAACAAAGTGGGAAAAATCGGAGTACATATTTACCTGGGACTTACGTGAGGCCGTATCCTTTCCCAACTGGTCTTCGTTATATTTCGTTATTGTTTCATAATTACTCGGCATCCTACGTATCTCCTTCAATGTGAATTACCCCATGCGCCACCGGTTCAGCGGTGACGTCCGCCCTCTCTATTGCTATGCCCAATTCCTGAATGCGCCTGGCGTAATCAGCCTCCGCGGCTGATATTTGGGACTGGCGCATCCTTTTAATCTTTGCATCTTTTGCCTCGCTGAGCTGTTCTTCGAGAAGAGAGATTCGAGCCCGGTGGCTCGTGGTAAGGCTTTCCCTGCGGTACTCTGACAATTCCCGTGTTCGAAGTTTGTGTTTGGTTCGGGCGTCAGCCCACAGGTCATAATGCCGGGAATCCAAGTCTTCAAATACGCTAAGCTCCACCCCTTTCAGATCGCCTTTAGCACCCTCCTCCGCTCTCTCAAGAAGTTCTGTAAGCCGATTTGTCAGCGCCGGAGATGTTGCAACCGGGCGCAGTGCTAAATCTTCCTTAATACCGTGAAACTGCCACTGGTAGATCGCGAATTCGTATTTGCCTGGAGCGACAGTTTTACTCTTTACCTTCAGCGCCGTGACCACACGTTTGTTTGTTTTAAACACCATAGCTGCTTGCTTTACAATGGGATGGAGAGGCATAATGAATGCGGCTTTGTGGTTTTTCGAGGCACATTCGGATTCGAAAGTAGCGAGAAGATGAGGGTCCCCACCTTTCAACCAATTCTCCCACTCTCGATAGGACGACGTTCGCTGTTTGGGAAGTTTTTGCAAGTCTCGAAACAGAATATTTCTTGCCTCCTGCGAAAGGCGCAGAGTTTTCAGAGGTTTATCTCCGAGAAAGAATTCCTGCTTACTCCCTAACGCCTGCTGTAAATACAAGGTTATGAGCCTTTGTATCGAAGAGGAAGACAACCAGAAACTTGATGCCTCCTCTATTTCCTTCTTCATTTGTTCTTCCGGCAAGCGAATACCAAAGAGTTCCAATTGCCGTTGTTCGAGTACTTCCTGCTCCTGAACCAGTCGAATTTTGTTATCCGCTAACTGTTGGAGTTTTATCCTGCGATCTTCATTGTTCAAGGTGAAGTTTTCTGCGATATTTCGAATCTCCCTAGTTATTTCCCCGAGAATCTCCTCGCTTCCGCCTAATGCACTGTTAAAAACTCCTATTCGCAATAAACAACGTTCATAGATGTCCGCATCGACAGTATCCGGAATGATCAAATTAAAAATGGCTATGGTTTCACTCTGCTGCCCTTTTCGATCAATACGCCCGATTCGCTGTTCGACCCGCATCGGGTTCCATGGAAGGTCGTAATTAACAATACAATCGCAGAATTGATAGTCCAAGCCCTCACAACCCACCTCAGAAAACAAGAGGACATCAAGCGCTTCATCTTGGCTTTCCAGCATTTCGAAACGATTCCGCAGACCGACCCGTTCTTCATCGGGTGTGCCACCATGAATCATCCCTACACGAAAACCATCTTCTTTGAGATGCTCGTAGAGATAGTGAAGAGTATGTCTAAAACTGCTGAAAAGCATGACCTTGTTGTTTGGCCGACTTTGTTTGTCCCGTATGATTTTACGGAGAGCTTCGAGCTTCGGATCATACGGATCGAGGTCACGCGCTCTTTCAAGAATAGTTCGAATTTTGGATTCGATGCTGCTAACGACTTCCTCCTCTGGAACAGGACCTGTGTTATCTGCCTCTTCCCAGACCAATTCATCAAGATGCCTGTTGAGGATATCTTCAAGGAACGGTACGAGGCCGAAAAGACAACTCGCAGCTTGGCGGCGGATGGTTGTCATCATGAACTTGACATTAGCATTGCCATGGATTCTTGTGAATATCTCTGCCTGGGTTTGGAGCAAATCATCATGAAGCAGTTTTTGAGCCGACGTAAACTCAACGATAACGGTCTCAGGTTTTCGGATGGTAAACTCCCCGATGTCACGACGGTTCGTTCTGTTTATCAGGCCCGAAAAAGTATGTAACGACTCCAGGTCATTAATAATCTGGATGCGCTCTTCCGATAGGAGGCTGCCCTCCTTAATCCGACTGCGTATTCGATTGAATTCAGGATTGTGGCTGAGAATAGCACAACCCCAAGAGGTTTCGGCTGCCTCATCAAGAGCCTCAGCGGCACGAGCAGTCCAATTTGGCTCCTGCATTCGTGCAAGAGTTACGGCTTGATTGATAAACGGATTTGGCTCCGCCATGTGTTGAAAGCTCTCTTGGTCAATGATAAGGTCTGGTCTGAGCGTATTGAGCAAAACAAAAAGGTCATGGTTCCCGAGTTGAATAGGTGTAGCCGTCAGGAAAACAACGGCTTCAGCATGGTCACAAAAAAATCTCACCGCCCGATGACTAAAAGTGTCTTGATTTCGAATATGGTGTGCCTCGTCAACGATAACAAGGTCAAATCTCGGAGGTGGATCCAGATCCAAGAGCCCCTTTCTAATCTTGTGCTTTTTTCCTGGTTTAGAACCATAAAGAAGGACCTCGTCGAACAGGGTGTATGGGACGATTATCCGCTGGTACTGTTCAGGCCAGCCCCCATCCAAGTCCATCTCGTTGATACAATACCTGAGGGTGTCGCCATTGAGATGGGTGAAGCGCTCCTCAAATCGCTTCATTTCAATCTCCCATTTTCGCTCAGTAACCAGTGGGCGCGGGCATATGATAAGAATGGAGCGAACATCGCGTCTTGCCTGCAACTCTCGAAGGATGAGACCTGCTTCAATTGTTTTACCTACGCCTACACCGTCGGCAATCAGCAACCGCGGACGGTCTGACCGAATAAATCTTAGAACCGGTCGGAATTGATAGGGAATGAAGTCAACGCGGGCAGCATTGAGCGAATAGAGAGTTGATAACCCCGGATACAGAATTTGGAGTGCAGTGAGATAGGAATGGAACTTGTTACAGTGTAAAAACATCGTGTCCTGATCTTTTCGATCTTCGGTCTGTATCTGCGATTCATAGAATACTCGCGTTCCGCCATCGATAAAAACGTTGTAGCGGTTTTCAGGAGCACCCGGTATAATGGAAAGAATAGCTCCTTTTTTGTCAGGATTTGCCTTTAAAAAAATAATCTTTCCTGGCTCAAAATCGAGTGGTTTTTCATTTTCCCGTGCATTTGGCTGTGATTCACTTTTAGGTGGCGTAGCAATAGGGGAAACACTACTTTCGATCAATTTTGCTTTTGTCGTTCGAATTTCCTGAATAAGATTCTCTTCTGACTCAATCACTGTAGTGAAACGCTGAAGGGTGTCCAAATCCCGATATACATCGTCCATAGGGAAACCTTCGGTTGCCGCATGCGCCCACCGGTTTCTGACTGTCTGCATCTCTTTGACAAAATGCCGAGATTCCCTTGACAAGTTCATCTTCATTGAAATTTCGTACCAGTTCTGATCCAAAACCCTAAGCAAGGAAGCCAGGTCCAGAGATGAGAGAGACTCTTTTCCGTCTTGCTCAACTCTGCGTTGTTGTTGAAATGACAGTTTTTCAACTACTGCATTTTTCCACCAGTTGTCACAAAGAGTGGGCAATAGCCGGTTAAGATACTCTGCCAGGCACTTGGTAGCGCCGTTTAACAAGGTGACAAAGGAGGCTTGGGTATCGGTAACATAGTGAGTCATTGATGGATTCCTCGTTCAAGTGATTCCATGTTCCTTGCTCTATTTTTTTAGATCAGAAAAATCAATATCATAACACTATCACTAATTTTAGTTCAAAATCATTCGGGGCTATACGCGGCCGTAAAACTTGTCAATTAAAGTCGTTCCGTTTTTGTCAGCCTGTGTCCAATGTCCAATGCCTGCATGCCTGCCCGGAGATAATAACCCTCCGTTTTTCTCAAGCATTGGCCGAAAATGATCTCTAGCTTTTTTGATCACTTTTTTGTGATCACTTCCTTTAAACTGGATATCAATCCCATTGAACTGAATCGAAAGTGTCCCGGGAGTAACTTGTTTGTGTAACATTGGTAGGTCAGTACGTCTCTTACCGCCCCCTCCTGCGCCAGCGCTTTTTTTCTTTTTGCTTGCACTATTTAATGAGAGGATCTCGTTGCAGGTATCTGCATAACCACATTTGCCAGGATCGCAAAACTCACTCCCTCTTGACAATTTTACATGCGCAACGGTAGTTAGCGGCAGTTGGCAGAAAGTGTCCTTGTTACCGAGATCTGATAATAATCTGTTAGTTTTTTCAATAATTAGTTTAGCCTGATCCTCTCGAGCATTTTCTGCATCTAATAAGCCAATAAGGCGTACCCTTTCCCTATCTACTTTTTCTAATTCACTTCTTAAACTCATTTTGTCACTCCTTTATTAAATGCTATCATATCACCTAAGCCAGGTCGTTCTACATCATAAATATTCAGAACGATACCAACACCTTTTCATTCCATTTTCTGTACTGTATGGTCTGGTTGCATATAACCAGTGATTGTATAGTTTTCTGTTTATTGTCCATAGAAAGAATGTTTGAAAAACATTTGCGGCCTTTTTAATGTCCTACTAGCTGCATAGCATTCAAATATGCATGATAAACAGTAAGGTGGTGAATTCCGCATGAAACGAATTTCGATTCCGGGTCGGACCAAGTTAACCATTGGAATTTTCGCGATAAAGGTTCAAAAAATGAATGTTTTTGAACCTTATAACGGGATTTTCACTCCCCCAAATTGGTGGTATAAGGAGCTTCGGGGTCATTGAATACATATGCGCCGGTCGTCGCTCTTACTTTGGTTCGACCCTCCATTCTCAGGTAAAAAGAATTTGGCCCAAATATGTACTCATGGTTTTCAACGACTACATTTTCCAATTGTTCTTCATTTCACGCGACAGCCGTTTGCAAGGGGATAATTTCATCCTCGATGTTTGTCATATTTTGTCTGGCAATTTTAAGGTCATAACTGATTTGTAGGTTCATCCAGAATTGTGCAGTGGTGTTGAAGTATCGAGCCAGCCTAAGAGCAGTATCTATGCTAACACCCCGTTTTTGTCTTACCACGTCATTGATTCTGGATGCAGGGACACGCAGGGCTACGGCGAGAGCATTAACACTCATACTTAATGGTTCAAGGTACTCTTCTTTGATAATTTCTCCTGGATGGATTGGTCGCATATTATTCATAATTCATTCCTCCTAATGGTAATCGGCTATTTCTACATCGTTAGGTTCGCCAGACCATACAAAGCATACACGCCATTGTTTGTTAATTCTTATACTGTGCTGCCCTTGTCTGTCTCCGCCCATCTTTTTAAGTTTATTTCCGGCAGGAGATCTTAAATCAAGCAGTTCAGCAGCACTGTCAAGCATTTGCAGTTTACGTTCGGCCTGCGCCTGAAAAGCTCTGAATTGTTTAGGGCTTTTTCCCTCGTACAGGGCTTGTGTGTGCTTACATTTGAAATTCTTTATCATATTTAAATCCATATAGCGCTTCGCATTAAACGTCAAGCGTTATATGGTTTTGTTGAGAAGAGAACCAGTGAAGGACTACAAACCATAGTCCTTTATTTTTTGGATGAGCATGGGACGGCTGACCTCAAGGAGTTTGGCAGCCTGGGTCTTGTTGCCCTCTGTTCTCTTGAGCGCTTTCGCCATCAAGTCCCGCTGCAGACGTCTGGTGGCGCGCTTGATGGAGAGCACTTCCGATCCATCGATTTCTTCAATGGAATTTCGGTGCTTGAGGAGGCTTGTGGGCAGGTCCTCAGGGGTTATCCACCGGCCCGTTGCCAGAAGGACCGCCCGCTCCATGGTATTTTCCAACTCCCTGACATTCCCCGGCCAGTGGTAATCCATAATCATGCCCATGGCCTCTGAAGAGAGGCCTTCAATGGCCTTTCCCAGTTTGTTGTTGAATTGATCCACGAAGTACCCGGTCAAAAGGGAAATATCACCCCTTCGGTCTCTCAAGGGGGGTAAATGAATGCGCCACACATTGATGCGATAATAGAGCTCCTCCCTGAAATTCCCCCTTTCCACCTCTTTGGCCAAATCCTTTGACGTGGCCGCGATGACCCGAACATCAATTTTTTTGGCGCCGCGTCCGCCCAGGGGTGTTATTTCTTCTTCCTGTAACACCCGCAACAGCTTCACTTGCAGGGGAAATGGCAATTCCCCGATTTCATCCAGAAACAAGGTCCCTTTGTGTGCTTCGTCAAAACGGCCGGGTTTATCCCGGGTGGCATCGGTAAAGGCCCCCTTTTTATAGCCGAACAATTCGCTTTCAAGAAGATTTCCGGGTATTCCGCCGCAATTAATGGAGACCAGCGCACCATCCGCTCTCTGCCCATTGGAATGTATCGCCTGAGCAATCAATTCTTTTCCCGTACCACTCTCCCCGGTGATCAATACGGTGGTTTTATGTTCCGCAACCTTCTCGACCAGGTCAAAGACTTTTGCCATGGCTTCACTTCTGGCCACGATACTGCCAAAGGAATATTTGTTTTGGATCTTTTCCATTTTTTTCTTAAGGTTCAGGTTTTCCGTTTTCAGCCGTTCACGTTCTTCCGCCTTTTTGAGCGTCAAAAGGACTTCATCCGTTTTAAAGGGTTTCGAAATATAGTCGTATGCGCCCTTTTTGATGGCCTCAAGGGCCGTATCAATGGTGCCGTAAGCAGACATCATAATGTAAGTCTTCTCAGGATATTTCTCGCTGGCTCGCTTTAAAAACGCCATGCCGTCCATGCGCGGCATCCTGATGTCACAGAGGATATAATCAAAACCATCTTGATCCATGCGCTCAAGGGCTGTCAAACCGTCTTCTGCGCATGAAACCGAATAGCTTTCCTTCTCCAGCATAAATTTCAACATATGGCGCATGTTTTTTTCGTCATCAATCACCAGCACTCGTCTTTTCGGCACAACAGATCTCCTCATTTTTGAATATTACCAAGGGGCATCTCAAGGATCAGGGTGGTCCCCCCGCCGGGTTCGCTTTCCGCACGAATCCTGCCACCCGCCTGATCCATGATCGTGTAGCAAATGGAAAGGCCCAGGCCCGTACCTTTTCCGGGGGCTTTGGTTGTAAAAAACGGATCAAAGATACGTTTTATGTCGTCACGGCGCATGCCGCAGCCCGTATCTGAAAACCGTATGATTAGAAACCCTTCTTCGTTAAAACTCTTAAGGGTCA